>Ga0209389_1006485_pt1 | contig 10176 bp, 3 predicted proteins | sample CowpearedBW_FD_187526 | JGI IMG/M metagenome (GOLD analysis project Ga0209389, IMG submission 187526) | Root nodule microbial communities of legume samples collected from California, USA - Cow pea red BW (SPAdes) (version 2) | ecosystem: Host-associated > Plants > Roots > Nodule | place: USA...
AATAAATCATTTTAAAATAATTAATTGTCATCTCGTTTATTTATTTTTCCCAGTTATGATAATTTTAGAGGTCTTACAATGTTCCAAACAATACTAGTCTTATCCAAGAGTGAATGCATTCCAAAATAATACTCAATTCTAATCAGGAGCCACTATGGTCCAAATAATTCTTAGTTTTAGCCGAGAGAACTTGAGGTCTAAAAATTACTCGCTTTGTATTTGTAATGGTACTTTGCATAGTGAAAATTGATGAAGTTGATTAAGAACTAAATACAACCTTACATTACAGACAAACTAATGTAAAAACAATATAGTGTTCCAAACAATACTACTCTGATCCAGACTACATTCCAAAACACATTGAATTCTAACTAGGAGTCACTATGGTCCAAATAATACTTAGTTTTAATCGAGAGAGCATGAAGTCTAAAGAATACTCACTTTGCATTTGTAGCGATAGTTTGCATAGTGAAAATTGATCAAGTTGATTAAGAACTAAATATAAGCTTAGTTTACAAACAAACTTAATGTGAAAACATCAATTGTAAATATTTCTTTACTCTCAAACCCTACTATATTACACGTTGTTGATTTATCATCATACTTTAAAGAAGGAAAATGTGTTGAACTAGAATTGAGGTATAATAATATAGGAGTGAATGCATTCTAAAATAATACTCAATTCTAATCATGAGCCACTGTAACATTCTGGTTGGATATTACTAATTTAAATAATAAATTTAAGAAATATGACGAAAATCTCATTTATTATACTTTATTTCCCTAAAATGCGGGAAATTTTAAAACATTTATTAAATCAGAAATTTTCCAAAAATCCATAATTTATAAAACCTAATACAATATCCAAGCTCATAACTCAATAAAACACTGTTTACAAATTTTATAAAAACAATAATGATAAAACTCAAGTAAAATCTTTTCCAAAGCTAGCCCTCTTCGAATCTATGCCTCATCAGCACCACCTGCAATATCATATGCTTCCGTGTAACGAATTACACGATTATTGCCAAACATAAGCAGATAGGGTGAGCTAACAGATAAACATATAAATAATTCAACTATATATGCATGCACCCATCAAAGGAACTTTATCCTTTGATTCCATACCACATGGCAACCATCATGTTATCCATGTTCTACATCTTTAGATGATAATCTCAAGATACCCTTTGCTGCCTCCACCTATAAGCCACAACTTGTAGAACACGTGCGGGAAACCTGTTACGGACCACACTTCATAACACCAAATGGACTTCCCAATACAAACATAGTTCGTAATGTCTCAAGACTACTAAACTCGTCAGCCAAATACTGATGAGGGCAATCTATCTGGACCCATCCGTATGAGCCGCAACTCGCACACTCACACCGGCAACCCTCGCAAACTTGAGCCACAACTCAAGGAATGCCACGTATTTACCCAATATTCAAGCCATAACTCAAGGGATATCATTCTGAGCCACAACTCAAGGGATATCATTCTGAGCCACAACTCAAGGAATGCTACAACAAAGTTCATCCTTAAGGTTTCACCCAAAGCCTTGTAGACCATGCATATCCAAATCACCAAGCAATTACTTGACCATGGACCCAGGATATACGCTCGTGGCCTTGCCTCTACGAACCTCCCCGCTCGTAATCCAACTCTACAAACCTCCCCGCTTGTAATCTAACACATATGATCCAACAACTACAACCCTCCCCGCTTGCAACAGTCCTCAAGTGTGAGCACGAAACATACGAACCTCCCTGCTCGTATCCTCACACGAGAGCCTCATAATTTGAACCTCCTTGTTCATATTATCACATGTTCACCACCAACCATGAACCTACCCGCTCATGACACAATAAGCATCTCCTGGTCCAAGTCCCATATCACAAACACGCAAAACGCAAACCAAAAAGCACATTGCTCTCTGTGCTATCGTTTGGCGCTGCCCAAGCGCCGGTAGGCGAAATCACAACGTAGACCGCCTAGCGGGCACCTCTCACCTCCAGGCGCCAGTCAGATCCTGACCCACTATTTTTAAGGCTATCGCCTTGCGGGTCACTCCTTACCGCCAGGCGCCACACGTTCCAAGGATATCCCTGATTGTCCAATCGCCTAGCAGCCTCCCATGTGCCGCTAGGCGCTATACCAGTAGCGAAACTTTACTGGTTTTAACACCCAAATAGAGTAAAATCAATCCTACTCTTATAATTATGCATATCCACAATCCAGAATATAGGCTTTCAGAAATCAACATGACTCACATGCACAATCTCAATTTAGATGGCTTTAACATACATGTACACAAGTATCACACATTAAAACATATATTTCGCCAACCAGCACACATTTTCATGGAACCACTATAAAACAACAGACACAACTCATGCTCCTTAAAACAATCATAGATCAGTCCAACCCATGTTATCTTCTACTTCTCATTTTCCCAACCTTTTGCATGTATACAATTCACAAACACCACATAAGCCACAATCAAAACTATATACTTATTCCACATGCCCCCGCAATTCCATTACATTTAAAGTAGGATTATCATGTTTCCATACTTGCCCAAAACCGTCATGATAATTCAACACTCAGTCATAGCGATATCATCAATAGTGACCTTTTTCACACACTTATAACATCAAACATTCGAGCTAACATATATAGATTTATATATTCAACATGGCTCAGCAAGCACTACCAAAAACATACTCATCAATCACACATTTATATATTTATATATATACATTAAAAAATCAAGGTTATACTAGCACTAAAGCACACTTAATCATTCAACCAATTATGAGTGACGTATATCTCCATCTGTAGACATCCAATGCAAATCTCCACCGTTCAAAGTGAAGAACAACATGTTGTGAATTTCATGTCAAAATTTCACATAAATTGGATGGTTAATGAATCGGGAAACATAATTTTACGAAAACTGCGCATACTAGAAAAATATGTGGCGCCCAGCGCCCAAATGTCATGAAATCTGGCGCCTAGCGGTACAAAACCAGCGCCCGACGATACTTGCTCCGCGAAAATATGAAAAACAACATTTTTATGAACATAACATCAACACACATAGCCTAGCGGTAACTCTTCACCACCAGGCGGTTCTTAACAGAAATCTAGTACAAATCACATGTATCGCCTGACGGGTCTTCAATGCCACCGGGCAATTTCTGGAAAATTCCAGAAACGCGAACAAAATTGCAGAATTTATAAGAATCAAAGGCTTCACATACAATTCATACAACGTGTAATTAAATTACAACATGTATTTAAGAGGTTTAACTCCCCTAACCTGGTACTCCTTACTCAAACTTGATGACTTTAGAGTTTCTTCCTTGATCACCAATGGCTTCCTTTGCTCTTCCTCAATTCAGCTCTTCCTCTCACTCGTTAAACACAATTTCGGACTCGCCCGGTTCATGTCTATTGACGAGGGATCTCAGATGCGCTTGACCGCAAACTCGTAGCATAGGTGAGAATTCTTCATCTTAGGTAATGAAGGTGGGCAGCTCGTCGTCTTTGAAAAAGGAATGGATGATTCTTGCCAAACTCTGTCATGCCCAATCCTCCTCACACCATCCTCATTGATCCAACTCAGGTTGGTATGCTTAAGTATATAGCTAGCCTTCTATTACCTTATTTCTCCAAATTTATGAATCCATAATTGTTGCCATTCAGTCTCTCATCATGATCAAGCATATCATTAAAAATAATAAACTATTAAAATAACATACAAATAACATACACAAGACTCTGAACCCAAGTCCTCTCACATAACTAAGTACTCTCAACCACTTGAGCTAGTACTACTCCACATCATGAACCCCAACATTAAATGTCATAAAGGTTTCCACTACCCGCATTTATTAAATAATTATTTATTTAATTATTTAAATTTTTCAGGTCTTACAGCCACTATGGTCCAAATAATATTTAGTTTTGCCGAGAGAGGTTGAGGTCTAAAAATTACTCGCTTTGTATTTGTAATGATAGTTTGCATAGTAAAAAATTGATCAAGTTGATTAAGAACTAAATACAATCTTAGTTTACAAGCAAACCGATGTATATAGTGTTCCAAACAATACTAGTCTTATCCAGGAGTGACTACATTCCAAAAAATACTCAATTCTAACCAGGAGCTACTATGGTTCAAATAATACTTAGTTTCAACTAAGAGAGCTTGATTTCTAAAGAATACTCGCTTTGTATTTATAGCGATAGTTTGCATAGTAAAAATTGATCAAGTTGATTAAGAACTAAATATAAACTTAGTTTACAAACAAACTAATATAAAAACATCAATTGTAAATATTTCTTTACTCTCAAACCTTACTATATTGCATGTTGTTGATTTATCATCCTACTTTAAAGAAGGAAAGTATGTTGAACTAGAATTGAACATACATCTTAACAATGAGTTTATTCACTTAAAATTATGTTTGGCTATCTTAATTAGATGCTAATCTTGCAAAAACATTTTGAGAGTAAGTCTATTAATTTGAAACATTATCTAATTGTGTTCATCATGAACTAATATTTCAAAATATTGAAAAAAGCTTTTATACACAATTAAACCATCCCCTTGTATGTTTTACGTGTTTTCATACAAATGCTTTTAATCTTACTAGATTTGCCACAAATTGCCAATGAGGGAAGATTAGAACTTGTTACATTGATTAATGTGCCTTTCGGTTCAATTTTGGGATTTCCAAGAACACCACCATTAAGGATGTGTTACTCGTATGCAAAACATAGGAAAGCACCAAGGATATTGTGGTAAGCAAGAAAAAAAATCAGATTGAGCTGAAAACTTTGAAGTTCATCTGAAATTATATCCAATTTTGTAAAGAAACCAATTACAGAAATATTACCATTCTTGATGGATAAAGGCTTTGTGTTGTAAATTGGAAATGCCTAACAAATATATGTAATTTGATTCTTAATCTTTTCCAATGTCAATAATTTATCCATCTAAAAGATGCTTTACTTGGTTGAAACTAAAATGAAATAATCGGTCCAAGTCATACTATTGCATAGGAATGACAAAGTGGGTCATGATCCACATACCTACCCATTAATCTACCAAAGTTTTACAGATCTAAAATAGGATGAGACAGATAATTGTTAGCCTTTTTTAAATATAAAATAAAAAGTAGGATATTATTTTTTCTATATTATATTACTTGAAGAATACTAGTATGCAATAGTTTTGTAATTTAATTAATTAATACTAACGTTCTAATTATTAATTATTATAAAATAATTTAATATGTAAATATAATAATTATTTTAATTTATTCTCGATTATTAATTAAAAGTATATAAATATTATTAGAATATATATTTAAAAAAACTAAAAAAGTAATGCAGAGAAAAAAAGTGTGAATGATAAAACTTTTTGATATTATTGATTAATGACAGCCTACTTGTTAAGGGGCAATTGCTTGAGTATATGCAAGATGGAAAATAAAAAATATAACATATTTCTGATATTATGTTCTGGGAAAATCAATTTTGTGTTTGGAGAACCATAGAAACTAGTGAAGTGAAGAAGGTTTGTAGTTAGCCTTATCGCGCTTCGCTCAAGCGAGTTTGTAGCTTACTACTACTGTTGTTGAAGACTTGATGCAGAGGAGTGAGCTTGGTTTCGCTAGAACCATATATATACAATTTTGTTCATACTCATCCCATTGATGTTAAACCAACTCTACCCTCTATGCTTACTTCTCCCATTTCCCTGCGTCCCTTCTTCTTCCTATGCCCCAAGTCCTATTCTTTTTCACGTAATTGCAAATTCTTACATCAAAATTTTCCCAAACCCTTTTCCAAAGATTACAAGGTGATACTAAATCCGAAGCTACTTGGTTATCCTCACAGTTCTTGTGCTGAAAAAGTAGTTTTTTTCTCTTTTCTCTGTGCAGTTACGGTGTCAAAATTTGAGTTTTGTTGCTTTCAGCAACACAGCATTGAGCTATAACTACAGCAGCGACGACGGGGATGCAAATGGAATTGATTTCCTGCACCTCATGGAAGAACGCGGGGTTCGTGCGAATTGCCAGACCTATTTGTGGCTTTTAGACGGGTGTTTGAGTTCTGGGTCGTTAACTAATGGTTGGAAGCTTCATGCCAAGATTCTGAAGATGGGATTTTGTGCAGAAGTGGTTTTGTGTGAACATCTTATGGACTTGTACATTGCCCTTGGTGATTTGGATGGCACAATCAAGACGTTTGATGAAATGCCTGTTAGACCCTTGTCTTGTTGGAATAAGGTTCTGCATAGCTTTGTTGCTGGGAAGATGACGGGTCATGTTCTTGGTTTGTTTAGGCAAATGGTGAGGGAAAATGTAAAGCCTGATGAGAGAACTTATGCTGGGGTTTTGAGGGCTTGTGGAGGTGGTGATGTTCCTTTCAACTATGTGGAACAGATACATGCAACGACTATATCTCATGGTTATGAAAATAGTTTGTCGGTATCTAATCCTCTGATGGATTTATATTTTAAAAATGGGTTTTTGAATTCGGCTAAGAAGGTTTTTGACGGTTTACAGAAGCGGGACAGTGTTTCTTGGGTAGCTGTGATATCGGGCTTATCGCAGAGTGGGTGTGAAGAAGAGGCGATTCTTCGATTTTGTCAGATGCACAAACTGGGAGTCTATCCTACCCCTTACATATTTTCAAGCGTTCTAAGCGCCTGTAATAAAATAAAGCTATTTAAGCTTGGAGAGCAGCTCCATAGCCTTGTTCTCAAGCAGGGATTCTCTTCTGAAACCTATGTTTGCAATGCCCTTGTGACATTATATTCACGTTTGGGGAACTTCATATCTGCTGAGCAGGTTTTTAATGCAATGTCGCAGAGGGATGAAGTTTCATATAATTCACTCATTTCAGGCTTGGCTCAACAAGGATATAGTGACAGAGCTTTAGGTTTGTTTAAAAGAATGCGTCTTGATTGCCTAAAGCCTGACTGTGTTACAGTAGCAAGTCTTTTGAGTGCCTGTTCATCCGTCGGGGATCTTCTGGTAGGAAAGCAATTTCACTCGTATGCTATAAAGGCTGGAATGTCTTCAGATATTATCTTGGAAGGCTCACTGCTTGATCTTTATGTAAAATGTTCGGATGTAAAAACTGCTCACGAATTTTTCCTTTCAACTGAAACTGAAAACGTTGTGTTGTGGAATGTGATGCTCGTAGCTTATGGCCAGATAGACAATCTAAATGAATCATTTAAAATATTTACACAGATGCAGATGGAAGGTATTGTACCAAATGAATTCACCTATCCAAGTATTTTGAGAACTTGTACTTCTTTGAAGGCTCTTGATTTAGGAGAACAAATTCATACTCAAGTCCTGAAAACTGGTTTTCAGTTCAATGTGTATGTCTCTAGTGTGCTTATTGATATGTATGCTAAACTTGGAAATTTGTATACAGCGCTGAAAATTCTTAGAAGATTAAAAGAAAAAGATGTTGTTTCCTGGACAGCCATGATTGCTGGGTACGCACAGCATGAAAAGTTTGTTGAGGCTCTTAACCTCTTTAAAGAAATGCAAGATGAAGGGATACAATCTGATAATATAGGATTTGCAAGTGCAATTAGTGCATGTGCAGGTATCCTTGCACTTAATCAAGGACAGCAAATTCATGCTCAAGCATGTGTCTGTGGTTATTCAGATGATTATTCAGTTGGTAATGCACTTGTTGGTCTTTATGCTAGGTGTGGGAAAGTACGACAAGCATACTTTACTTTCGATAAAATATTTGCTAAAGATAATATATCATGGAACTCGTTGATATCTGGTTTTGCACAAAGTGGACATTGTGAGGATGCATTGAGTGTATTTTCTGAAATGAATAAAGCTGCACTAGAAATGAATTCATTCACTTTTGGCTCTGCAGTTAGTGCTGCTGCGAATGTTGCTAACATTAAAGTAGGGAAGCAGATTCATGCCATGATTTTAAAAACTGGCTATGATTCAGAAACTGAAGTCTCTAATGTTTTGATCACTCTATATGCAAAATGTGGTACCATTGAAGATGCTAAGAGACAGTTTTTTGAAATGCCTGAGAAAAATGAGGTTTCTTGGAATGCCATGCTTACTGGTTATTCTCAGCATGGTTATGGATTTGAAGGCTTAAGCCTTTTTGAGGAAATGAAGCAGCTTGATGTATTGCCAAATCATGTCACCTTCGTGGGAGTCTTATCAGCATGTAGCCATGTGGGTTTGGCTGATGAAGGAATTAGCTATTTTCAATCAATGAGTGAAGTTCATGGTTTGGTGCCAAAACCTGAACATTATGCATGTGTTGTTGATCTTCTTGGGCGGTCTGGTCTTTTAAGCCGTGCAAGGAGATTTGTTGAGGAGATGCCAATTCAACCTGATGCAATGGTGTGGAGGACCCTTCTAAGTGCATGTATTCTTCATAAGAATATTGATATTGGAGAGTTTGCGGCAAGTCATCTTCTAGAACTGGAACCTGAAGATTCAGCAACCTATGTTCTACTTTCAAATATGTATGCAGTGACTGGGAAATGGGGTTGTAGGGATCGAACACGGCAAATGATGAAAGATAGAGGTGTGAAAAAAGAGCCTGGTCGTAGCTGGATAGAGGTTAATAATTCAATTCATGCATTTTTTGCTGGTGATCAGAAGCACCCTCATGTTGATAAAATATATGAGTATCTCAGTGATTTGAGTGAAAAGACAGCTGAAAAGGGCTACATTCCACAGACCAATAGCCTTTTGAATGATGTAGAACGATTGAAGAAGGGCCCAACACAAATTATTCACAGTGAGAAACTTGCAATTGCTTTTGGATTGCTTAGTTTGTCTAGCTCTAGTCCTATCCATGTTTTCAAAAACCTTCGTGTTTGTGGTGATTGCCATAATTGGATTAAGTATGTCTCTAAGATTTCAGATCGAGTGATTGTAGTGAGAGATTCCTACCGCTTTCATCATTTTAAGGATGGTTTTTGTTCGTGTAAAGACTACTGGTAAGATGGCAGAAGATTCACTACATTGCAAGAATCCACTTAGACTTGCAGGAGGGAACAAAATTTATGACAAGTGTTGCAGATTATTTTTCATTGGTCACCTATGCCATTGGTAAGAACTCTAACATGAAATAATGGATAGATTTTAGGACAAGAAAGTGACTTCATACTTTTAGAATAGTGTTCCTACAATTTCTACACCTTTACTTCATCTGAACCAGGTTATTGAGTACCTTGGTAGACTGTCTTGTATTGAATCAACACTATGGTAGTTATCCTTTTCAGTATGTAATGCAACCATGTTTCTGTATCCTCCTTTTCAGGTGAAAAATATCTGCAGTGAGCTTTCACTGCATGCACTTTTGACCCATTTATCATGCTTGGGGGGTTCCACTCACAAGGCTTGAGCTTTCTCTTCCATGATGAAAAGTAATATTCAAAATGGAGGATCATATGACAAGATTGGAGGTATTGCAATTGATTCTTGTAGGACAAGTTAAATGAATAATCAGCATTTGATTTCTATGAAAACAATTAACTGAATATTTCATTTTCTCATAGAAGTGAAAGTGACCTTCAAGAATACATTGTGGGTAACCATTTAATTTCAGATTGGTATCCAGAAGGTGAAGCTAGTGGAAAAACTTGGTCAGATTTTAGAAATAAAGATTCGTTTTTTCCTTTCCTTGGGGTTATGTGCTTCATTGAGCCTCAGTCTGTAGTCCATTGACCATTTTACTGCCTGTTTACCAACAATCAACACAAAACGGCATAATCTTGCCCTCATTTTCATGAAGATCAATTCTGTATGCCAGAAGATTAGCAGCAAGAAGACAGAGTCATTGACAGTGTTAACAGAGTCATTAATGGAGTTGGATTTAGAGGGAGTTGTTAATGAAAAGAACTAAGTGGTTGGGTTTTTAAATGTTAGAATAAAAATGAAGTGAGAGAGGACTACAACATCAACAAAAGGCCATCCTACAAAGCCAAGTTGAGAAGATGGAACAACTGCTATGACTTGAGGTTAACTTATTTAGTTCTTGCTGCTTTTTTATAACAATCTTATAATTAGATTCATACTTTGATACGCTGCATTTTCTGAAATTTGCGTTGAGTTTTCAGTGCAATTTACTTTTTTTTTTTGTTTTTT
>Ga0209389_1006491_pt1 | contig 10172 bp, 3 predicted proteins | sample CowpearedBW_FD_187526 | JGI IMG/M metagenome (GOLD analysis project Ga0209389, IMG submission 187526) | Root nodule microbial communities of legume samples collected from California, USA - Cow pea red BW (SPAdes) (version 2) | ecosystem: Host-associated > Plants > Roots > Nodule | place: USA...
AAAAACTTTTAATTTAATTTAAATTACATAGTTCAAAACGTCACTTTGTCAAAAACTTCCAATAACATTTGGAATAAAAGAAAATTATATAATTTATAGTATTTGATTTAAAACAACTAAATATATTATAAAAACTCCCAAGTCCATCCCAGCCTCTCGTCAATCTACTTCATGCCAAGATTATCTGCTCCCGTATAACACACCACTTAGACGATCATCGCACATACAACAAACACAAACAAACAAATAGGGGTAAGCTAACCATAAACAATGATATTCATAAAAGAAATTCATAAATAAAATTTGTCCAATAATACTCAACGTCGCATTCAAGTAACACGGAAACTTTATGATCACAATCCATCCTTGGTTTGAACTCACAAACCCCAAATTCAAACAATCATACTAAACCAAACATAACATCACATTCATCTAAAATCTTCATTAAATTCCACCAAGAACTTTCAAGCAAGGCAAAACACTCTCAACATGCAACACATGAGAATTACATATTGCCAACAAAATATACACCATCACATCAGGCATGGGAAATAAACCATAACATAAACCCATCAACTTATCAAATAATACAATGAACCCAACGAGTGACATTCATTCAACCATAGTATACAAACGATTTAGGATTTTAAAAATAAAGCTGCGACTTGTGTAAAACTCCAAAAATTATGTATTTATATTCAAATTAAAGATGATTGAATCAAGAATCAAATGCAACAATAACCAACTTAATTGAATAACTATAGAGAAAGTTATGCACCAAACAAGCAACAAAGGTCAATGTTGTCAACAACCCAACTACAATGATCTTGTGATAAAAACTACTCTCACTACAAAGCTCCGATTCAAGATCCGACCTATCAAAGTCAACAACTATGTGTTAAGGATTCTCTGTTAAAATTTCAGATCGATCCAACGGTTAACGAAGTAGGAACCTTTATTTTACGAAACGTGTGCAGTGCAAAAAAATGGATAACGCCTCAAAACGAGATAAAGAAAAGGAAAAATACTGCACCACAATGTAATAACCGTAACACACTTTCTTTTCAAATATCTCATCACATTAAATGAAACCCAATGCACAAAGCCAAAAGAAAGAATGGAAAGACCATGCACACATCAAACCATGCAACAGAAAACGCATGACAAGGTTTTCAAAAGGATTCATTACTAAGCAAAGATAGAAAAAAGAAACATGGCCAGCTTCATTCATCAAACAACAAGAAAAACAGAAGAAGAAAGCAAGGTTGGCCTCCCATACCTGGTTCTGCAACACTCCACAAATATTTTCCTCCCAACTTCCACCTTCACTCTTCACGGCTCCTCTTTCACTCCCTCCCGTTTTCTCTTCTTCTTCTTTTTCCCTTAAAACCTAAAACTAGGAGTTTTTATCATCAACCCAAATCTAACCCTAGGTTATCTACTTAAAGATAAAATATGGAAAGGAAAAGATAACCCATATTTTGTCGTTTTTATTCACTTAAAATATATGACAGCAACATTCGAAAAACAATATGGCAGCAACAAATGTTTAAACAAAAAAATTGATTCTTAAGTTGCAGCAACGTAAAAACAGAAAAAGAAATTCAAAGGAAGAGAGAGAAACTACATGCAATGTAATGGAAATAAAATATATGATAGCATGTTTTATTCTAAATAAAATCATAATAGAGAAATTAAATACTACTTGAAACGGATGAGAGAGAAAGCTAATTGAAAATTAGCGGGCCCCACCATTTAAATGAGAAAGAAAAACAAAACATTAATAAGTGACTTGCAGCTACCAGGATTTAAAACTAAGACCTTACAAACAATAACAAGTTGCACTAACCACCAGGCCACACACTTTCATGTTATATGCTTCGCACCTTTAGTTTATAAACACACATAGCAACATTATATATGATATTAAAATTTAAAATAAATAAAACAATAACTTACATCACTTAAATAATTATTATAAATACAACTATAACTTAAATCACTCAAATAATAATTATTTTATAATTTAATAACCTAATTAAATTAAATAAATCAACAATATTAATCAAGCCATTAATTTTTCCTCATGTGTCCCCCTTTAGTCTAATTTTTCCAAGGTCTTACAATGGACAACGTTAATACGGTTGATTACATGATTATGTTGCTGAATTGCTCAGAGTTAAGGTTGGAACTTTCAAGATCAAGATAAATCAACCTCAACTCAGTATGCCACCAAGATTTGGTTGTTTTTACATCTGCTTAGCGGGCTATAAGGCTGGTTTCTTGGCTGGGTGTAGGCCCTTTATAGGTGTTGACGGTTGCCACTTGAAAACAACTTATGGTGGTCAATTATGGGCAGGGACCCCAATGACCAATACTATCCATTGGCCTTTGCTGTAGTTGAGAATGAATGCAAAGAAACCTGGAGGTTGGTCCTAACACTACTGCTAGAGGATATTGGAGATATTGAAAACCAACGTTGGGTATTCATCTCAGATCAACAAAAGGTAATGTAAATACATGAATTTTTCCTTAATACAGTCATAATTAATTGATTTTTTTTGTTCTTATTTAGAACTATGCTTTTTTGCAGGGACTTATGACTATATTTGATGAAATTTTGAATGGGGTGGAGCACCGTTTCTGTTTAAGGCACCAATATAGCAATTTCGAAAAGAAATTTGGTGGTGGGGTGGTCATCAGAGATCTTATGATGCGGGCAGCAAAGGCTACTTTTTACCCCAATAAAATGGACAACAATTTTGGCCCAAAAGCAACCGACCTGAACTACTCCCACCCATCTACAAAACACCACCTCGCAGGCCCAAAAAAGTTAAAAGAAGGGAAGCTGATGAACATGTTAGTCATTCCAAACTTTCAAAGAAAAATCTCATCATGAAGTGTAGCAAGTGTAAGCAAATAGGACATAATATCAAAAGTTGTAGAAGGGGGATGAGATCAAGAAAGGTAAGACATCATGTTCTTTACTTTTTAATGAATTTTCTTTTACAAAATACAAATATGAAAGTTGAAAACATACTGAATTGACAAGGAAACACACAAAGGACTCAAACTACCACTAGAGCTACCAACACTATTGGACCATCAAACCAAACCTACAGTAGAACGAGATCCACACCCATAGTTGTAGCAAACATGAACCAAGGAGAAAGAGCACCAACAACACAGACAAGAAGCATGGCAACACAAGTATTGGGGTCTCAAGCAAGTAGTACTACAACTTGTGAACATCCCACATGAAAATGAATGAAGAATCCTACTTTTTTGTTGCTTTATTAAAGACATCTATAATAGATTAAGAGTTCTATAACATTGGGCATAGTGATAGTAGACCACTATTTTGTTTTGGAGCAGTCGTACTTCAATATTTTAGTTAAATTTATGGATCACTTGTCTGCTTTGGACCACTTTTGTGCTATTGTATTCAATTCAAGGAAACATTTTTGCTATTGCTTTGAACCACTTGTTTTGTATTATTGACGAATGACGTTGGTGATGCATTGTTTGAATGAAACGCGCATTTCTATTCCTTATTCAGCATACATTATATACCATTCTTTCAGTCACAATTTCTCATTCAAAATTACTTTATGATACTATGAAATTGGTAAAAAATAGGAGACCAAATCAGAAAATAATTCATGGAATCCATTAATATCAAACATTTTCCAAACTGAATTATTTTATTCACAGATTATCCACATAATCATCATAATTGATTACTTTTATATTGTCCTTAAAGTGCTTTACAAGCTAAATATCATATTCTGACCAATATCATGGCAAATATCATATTATAATACTTTCATATTCTCATATTCTGACCAATACAAAACACTTCCTCACGAAAGTTACCTCACACAACATTAACCACCAAGTTTTATACATAAGTAATCATTGCAGCAACTAGCCAGGACATAACTAATTACAATTAACCTTCAACAACACAATAACGACCAAAACAATTGTTGACACCCACGACAAAACAAATAAAAGTTGCAGAAATTTTCCAATTTTTTTCTCTTGTTGCAATGTCCTCTTCAGCCTCTCATTTTTCTTTATCCAGTTAATTATAACTTTGTCCTTTTCCAAACAACCTTTATCTTCTTCAACAATTTTTCCTCCACTGGATTCAAATTCATATTCTTTCCCTTTAAATGTAGATTTCGACTAATTAACCCATTCGAAATAATTACAATGGGAATTGAACTACACAAAAAAGGAAACCATTACAAAGAAAACCAAATGAATATCAAGTAAAAGTGATGGAATTTGTCTCTTACAGCCCAATTCCTACACCTCCAAAATAATCTACCCTTGTTTTTCATCGTACTTGCCTTTAGAAGCAACAATTTTTCCCCACACCCACACACTTTGGATGCTATTTCTGAAGAGGACGCACAACTTTGCCACATTTTCGAACCACTACTCCCCTGCGTACAATCCAATCATTTGCTTCCGCTATTCATCATTGTAGAACGCTGAACAAAACTAAATTTTGTTGCCTAAGATTCACTCACACCAACACGATCTGCAATCTCTCCAACCTCTCCAATCCTGAAATTAAAATTTTAGGGTTTCATAACTAAAGAAAAACCTTTAAATGGGATTTTGATGTGACCATCAGTTAGCCAGGTGTCAATTAATACTAACAGAGTTTAAAATTGGGGACCAATTCCATGCAATTCAAAACATGAGGGATTGAAATAGATCAACATTTAAATGGGGACTAAAACCAAAATCCATTGATAGTTGAGGGACGAAAAACATAATTAACCCTTAAAAAAATTAGTTGAAGAAAGTGTATTATGATTAATGCAAAACTAAGGAACTTTGATAAAGTGTAAAATTCTGATTGGTGAAGAGCATTGTTACGGGATTTTGTGAAATTGAACACATTAAACAATATAATAAAATTATTAAATTATTCAGAAGAAAAAGAAAATTGTAAACTCAAACTCCTCTTTCATCTTTGCGTGACACACTAATACCAGTATTAGGTGTCTTGTCCAGTTAGAGTCATCGCTAGTGACACCAGTCATCATCGAAAACTTTGTGGGTGCCAACATGATCTCTCTCAATATTCTTCCACTTCCAAAATGTGTTTCTTTCACTTTCTAATACCCAAATTGGAAACTACCATGACCTCACACCAGTGTCATCGTGCAACCTACATGTGCCACACGATAATGCCGTAGTTGTTGCACGTGTTTTTGTATGACAATGTTCAAGGCAAAATGGTGTTAGCTCTAATGCCTTCTCGGGCCAAGTTGTATCTTCTATGGCATGTCTCCAAACAAGGTCGTGTTAGTCCTAAAGAAATGCACCTAACATCACGTTGTGCATGCCTTCATTGCATGTTTGTATCTGATGTAAGATCCGCTAAAAATTAATTAAATAAATAAATAATTATTTAATAATTGTTTGTATATGACATTAAATACTGATTGTTGTGACATGGAAGAGTATTAGCTCAAGTTGTTGAGAGTACTTGTTTGTGTTAAGAGAACTTGGGTTCAAGTCATGTGTATGCCATATATGTGTTATTTAATTTATTATTATTTTAATGATATGCTGGATCATGATAAGTGATAATAAAATCCTAGAATTATAGGAATTATCATGAAACATGATTTGGTTGAAGGGTTATGCATTGAATTGATATTGACATGGCAATGAATTCGAACCTTGGTAGATCTAAATTAAACTTTCTCTGTGCTAAAAGTCTCTTTGGCATGAATGTGACAGGGTCGAGAAACCCTAACTAACAAAGGAGCCCCTAGGAGGGGCTGAAAAACACCTCAATAATGGTTCTTGAATGACAATTACCATCACCATTAAACTTCTTTTTCGTTTTTAGGCCATTAACCACCATTAAGTCCTAATTAAAAAGCCAATTAGAGGAGAGAAGGAGGGTTTTTAAGTTTGCCATTGTAGAGCATTGTGAGGAGTGAAATTTTAGAGAGAAATTGTGGTTCTTGCGTGAAAAGAAGAGCTGAATTGAGGTAGCATTAAGGAGACCATTGGTGATCCAAAAGGGAAGCTCTCAATTATCAAATTTTAAGTAAGGAATCTAGGTTAGGGGAGCTGGACCACATTATTTTTACGCCTTTGATTAAATGCATGATGTATAATTTTAATATATGTATGTTTTCCCTCTGCCTTGATTTCATTTCATGTTTCTAGAATTTTCCAGAAACCGTCTGGCGGGCGCTGAACTGCCGCTAGGCGACTCATGATTTTGTGTTATTTTTGAGTTCCTGAAAAGGAACCACCTGGCGGCATGGCCCTGGCCGCCCGGTGATACGGGCGTGCAACCCAATTCACTGGGTTTTGTTTGAACTACCTGGCAGTGATGAACTACCTCCAGGCGATGCGGGCTATTTTGGCTTGATTCTTGGGTTTTTGGTGTTCTGGGTGATTTTTAATCGGTGGAAAGGGTGGTTAGATCATTAATTGACTAAATGGAAGTGATTAATTATGAAATCATGAGGTGATAAGGGGAAGATTGGATGATCATGGCATATTCTCGTTCTAGGGTTAAACATTTGGGGATTTTGGGTTTTGGATGAAATTTCATGGGCAAAGGTAATATAATTTAGGGTATTGGAAGCATAATGTAATAATAGAACCCATAAGCGTATGATAAAAGTGTATTGGATGTAAAACTTAAGAGACCGGTGTGAAATAAGGAAGTAAGAATTCTCGCAAGTGTAGGGCAGAATTCTAGGTTTCCCATAACTGATGCACTACTTGATGGCATGCTAGGTGCCGCCAGGCGCCAGCGCAAAGATAAGGAATTTTGTGTGGCTCTTGAGTACATTGGTGAATTTGGAGTTTTATGAAAGTAGAATGTAATTAGAACACTAACTTGGGGTCATTGGACAGAGGTCTAGGATAGGTCCTTAACAATTTAGTAGTATGAATCAATTTGGGGTTAATTGGGATTGAAATAAACATGGAAATATCAACCTTGCAGTAAGGCATCATTAAATTATGGTCATGCTGACTTGTAAGGCACAATACAATTATGAACTTGAATGTCAATGAAAATGCACGAGTTGGATTGCGAGTTGGAATTATATAAGTGAAGAATTGTTATAATACTACGGTAAGGCATAATTAGTAGGTTGCCTTTAAGAGAGTGGGAAGTGTTGTTATTGGACACTATGATAGGTCAATTAGATTGTGACTGTGGCCTAGAGTTGAATAATATGGGTTACACGTGAAAGGTTCTAAGTAATTAATATGGTCAAAAGAACAAATTTACCCATGAGTATGTTTATGATATCAAGACATAAGAAAGGAGAATTCATGACCAAAGAATGGAAATTATTTGACTGCGAATTAGGCGATGCATCATGGAGGGGTTGAGAATGGACTGGAATCACATTTGAGAGGTCAAACTAGTATAATTTGTTGTACTTGTGTAATGCCTAGTGGTAGATTTTGGACTGCCAAGCGATAACTACACTTACAGTAGCTTTGGCACGCATGGCGCATGGCGACGTGCATGGCGACAAAGATCGTTCCGCCAGGCGATAGTTGCAAGGGTAGTGAGTGTAGAGGCGCTTGACGCCTGGCGGTACGTGTCCCCCGCCAAACGGTCTAGAAGCGAATTTTGCCTGACGGCTCATGAGTAGCGTCAGGCGATACTACAGAGGCCAGACTTGTGTTTTACTTTCTTTGGATGTGCGTGGTCTACAAGGCTTTGGTGATATCTCGAAGGTAGGCTTCCTGGGGTTTCTTGAGTTGTGGCTCAAAATGTATCCCTTGAGTTGTGGCTTTGGATAGGGGTTAAGCACGTGACATTTCTTGAGTTGTGGCTCAGAATGACATCTCTTGAGTTGTGACTCGGGATGGCGGATGAACATGATGGACTCTTGAGTTGTGGCTCGGCTCGACGAGTGTTACCGGTGTGAGTGTGCACGTTGTGGCATGCACGAATGGGTCCAGTTAGATTGTCCTCCTCAATATTAAGCTAACGATTTTAGTAGTCTTGGAACGTTACAAATGTTATTTGTATTGGGAACTCCACCTGGCGTTACGAGGTGTGGTTCGTAGCATAGTTTCCCACACGTGCTCTGCCAGTTGTGACTGGTAGGTGTGGCAGCAAGACATCTTGAGATACTCATTAGAAGATGTAGAACACGGTTAACATGGTGGTTACCATGTGGTATCGAATGATGAAATTCCTTTGGTGTGATTGTGATAATATATATATATATATGATTATTTTAAATGTTAGCTCACCCTATTTGCTTGTGTTTGGCGATGATCGTGTACGCGGTACACGGGAGTAGATGATGTTGCAGGTTGATCTGGTGAGGCTTAGAGCCGAAGCGGGACTAGTCTTGGGAGCAAAATTTTATCAAAGTTTTTATGTATTATGTTTTGAATCAATTATAAACTTTTATTTTATCAGACTTGGATATTGTAATTAAGTTTTATAATTATGTGTTTTTGGATTAAATTCTGAAGTAATAAATGTTTTAATTTCCCGCATTTTTTGGGAGATAAAGTTTCAATAGATGAAGTTTATTTATAAATTCCTGTTTTTATCATTTAAATTCGTAATATCCGGTCAGGATGTTATATTTGAGATGTGCTTCCGACGTGAAAATGACACTTTTTTGTCATGTCAGAATTTCAAAGTTCAACTTCCATGCCTCTATCTTCGTTGAGCTCTACTACCACCTCTAGCGTCACTCTTTGCTACAAATGAAAACCTCCATTGATGGGGTACTTTTTTTGCTTTGTGAAACTTGTGGGTGTTGGAATCGTTTGGTGATTTTGTGTTCATGAATGGTGTTGGGTGGTGAGGTTTGTGAGTATAATAGTTGATATTTTAAAAATGGTGAAGAGCATTAGAATGTGAGAATGGAGGATGTGAGAATTAGATGAAGCTATTGTAAGTTGGGGATGAGCGAAGCAGAAGAAGATGGTAGTCATGGTTATGAGTGTTGGTTAGTGGTGGAATTTTGAAGATGAAGGAAGTGTTTTGGGAAATACCTTTCAAAACACTCAATTCACAAAACATTGAAAAAAAGGTGTAGGAGTCACTTTTATCTTTTTATTATAATTTCAATAAGGGGTAGTTTTGAGATTGCATGTTTTGTGGGGGTGCGGGAAAAAAAAGGAGGTGTGGGAAGAAACAACCATCCTTTTGAATGACTGACAAATTGCACTTGCATAGTTTTTTTCTCTCTATGGAGTGTTATAAGGATGATCATGTGGGTTAACACATGTCACTTGTCACACAATCCTGGATAACCAAACAATATACAAACCAGGAAGAACACATAATCATTGTCCCAAAATAACGCACGGACAATAAAATAGTAATAATGATAATAATAAGAATATCAACAACAACAATAATAATATAAAGAAACAATAAAAATAAAAATAAAAATAAAATAAAATGAAACAATAATAATAAAACAATAATACTAATAACATAAAACAATCACTAACACAAAAAAGTTTTTTAACGTTTGATATTTTCGACCTTTGACGTCTGTCCAAACACCGACGTCGTAGTGGGTGACGTTAAAATAATGTCGAAAAAATAGCAGACGTCACTTGACGTCGGTCCATTAAGAGTCCGACGTTATCCAACGTTGGGGCCAGTAACAGCATACGTCAATTTTTGCGCTGAAATGAGCCAAAAACCTGAGCAATTTAACGTCTGTTAGAGCCCGTCAGACATTAAATAAAGTCGGCCCTGGTACGGTCAGACGTTAAATAACGTCTGTCAAGGCACAACAGACGTTAAACTACTCTACTTTTTTTAAAAAAAATTGACTATTTTTACAATATCCATACACTTGAAAATCAAAAAATTTCCAAAACAATTTCATAATACTTTCGGCATAATTCTGGAGTTACAATTATATATAATAGAACTTAAGTTTCAACATATATTCTAAACTAATATAAACAAACTAAAAGTTTCAACATGAAATTCTTGTACAATAAAGCTTTTGAAAGGAGTTCTAATTAATGTGGTATCAACTCCATCTCTCCAATAATAATAAAATAAAGTAATAATAATTAAACAATAATAATGATAATAAAATCATAAATAAAATGAAACAATGATAAAAATAACAATAATAATAAAATAATATAATCATAATCATAATAAA
>Ga0209389_1006494_pt1 | contig 10171 bp, 8 predicted proteins | sample CowpearedBW_FD_187526 | JGI IMG/M metagenome (GOLD analysis project Ga0209389, IMG submission 187526) | Root nodule microbial communities of legume samples collected from California, USA - Cow pea red BW (SPAdes) (version 2) | ecosystem: Host-associated > Plants > Roots > Nodule | place: USA...
CTACTTTTCTTTTAAACTTATGTAGTTATTCATCATGATCACATAATATATTTTTTTAAAATTTTAAAAATTATATCAAATAAAAAATATGAAATTATTATTATTATAAATATAAAACAAGAATATAATGAAATCTAACATTTCTATATAATATAAACATAGATAGACACGATGAATGGTTACTTTTCAATTAATGTACAAAAGTGAAAAAGAAGTGCTACAATAAAAAGAAAGTCAATTTACCTAAAATTTAGTTTTTGTTGAATTGACCAACCAAATTACTTTTAATTCTTTCTATTATAAAATATACGAGTGTGGATGAGAATCAAAATTTGGTGAAAAATATTATAATAATAGAAAACAATCCATTCATCTTCACTATCTTAACTTGTAAATTAAAAATTGTAAAATACTAGGTTGACGACAATCACTATGTAGAACAAACCTTGTATAAGATGAAATACGTCAAGATATTATCACCCTAGAAAATTCATCATTACAAGGGATTATTCTTCCATTAAAATGATATTCATAAACTAAAAATGATAGGCATGAACAAATTAAAATTATTTTAGAAGATGTGAAAAACAAATAAAAAAATAGATAGATGGAAGAAAAATATAATATATAATAAAATTGTACACTAAAGAATAAATGTCAAAGAAAAAAACACTTTTCTCTCTTAGAGCATTCATATATAGTATAGGATCTGTCTTGAAAAGCTTATAACACTTTTTGATAGATTCTTTTTAAAGATTTTTATCTGACATGAGATATAAAATTTTTAAACATTTCATTCAGATTATTGTTTTAATTCTAAATCTGATTTTAAGTTCTTAAATAATATTTTTGAGCTTTTACAATACGTTTTTTAGTAGAATAAAATTTAAAATTGAATCTTCTCATCATTTTAAAAATCCTTAAAAAAAATTAATTTGAAATGTTAATGTAAATTTATGTAAATAATAACAACTTATATATAATTTTTTTTTTCAAAAATCTATGTCTATAAAATATGCTCTTGACCTCGGATGCATTTTAAAAGAAATAAACATTTTTAAATACATTGAATATAATTTTACTCTAAACTTTGAATCAACTCGATTCATGACATCTAATGCGGTCTTACTAATCCAAACTATATAAACATTTCACAGTTTAAAAAGAAGTCAAAGTAATAGTAAAATCTAAATCTGCACAAATTTTGAAAAGACTTTTGCAGACAAACCCAATAGAAATTCTGTGCATTTCTTCGAGGTAATCATACAGCCTAAAGTTAACCGCATTATAGTCACGTCAACTTCCATTGAATGACTGAGGTAGAGTATATACCATGTACACTAATTACGATTTCAAACTATTAAGTCCGTGATTCAATTAATTTATTCATTTAAAATAAAATAAAACTGCTATAAGGAAGGGTGAATTTTAATTTCAACTAATACTGTTGTTTTTGCTTTTGTAACTATTTTGTTTGAATATTAGGTAAGGAAGTGAGAGAGCAAATTCAGCAACCAGATATCAGATATCGATCAATGAGTATATAAGTAGGATTTCACGAGGAATTTTTTTTAAAAACTTTGTTCAATAAAGTGGCTACAAAATCAGTAAAGTGATTTTTGATTTGTTGAGCAAGTAGATACTATACCAATTATTAGACCAGTGACTTTTAAGTCAGTGAACTTCTGATTTTAGGTTCGTTTAACGAGTGAATTATTGATAAGTGACTGTCAAGTTATTGAGTATCTGACTTTGGATTCACTGAACCAGTTATCCATCGACCAACGAGTCTGCATAATTCTGTAGAACATGATTCTCTATAATTATGCTTCCCAGTCAAGTCTAAGCAATTTAAGAACCTTTACAAATACTAAAACACATACCAAACTTGAATCAACCACAAACATAAGTACCAAAAACTTTCAACTAAAAAATCAGTCTAGATGTTTTTTACATGTAACAACCATAATTTTAAAACATCAATTTCATACAATCATGTACCATTCCACATATCAATACGCCAACAATTCACAACATCATCATACAATCTATCAATTCAATATTTTATACCTTAAAAACACTTAAATTATCTTTTTTTACCGATAAGATGACTCAAACTACTTAAAAAATATTAAATCTCAATTCAGTTATCAAAACGCACTATTCAACCTAAAGACATCACAAACATGGTCAGAAAACATCATTAAAACCACTGATCAGGAAAAACTCACAAGAAAGACACAAAAGTCACATGCAAGCCAAGATCACTTACACGCGCAAAGATTAACATTAAATCAAGGAAAAAGATAAAAAATTAACTTACTCAATCTGAGAAATTGATCGGACAGGAGCGGACAATTTGTTACAGAGATCACCCTAACGATATCTGATCTTCAAAAAAATGAACTCAAAAATGAAAAATCTAGAAAAATAGAAAAAAAAATAGAAAAAAATTCTAAATTAATAATAAAATTCGTTTATAAAATTTCTATTTATATTTTAATTTTAATATTAAAATAATCAAGTATTCATTATTTTAAAGTCTGATAAATCCTAAATTACATTTTTTATGTTCTCACAAGATACAAAGTACCATTTCTTTTTATGTTCTCACAAGATACAATGTACAAAAGACATTTTTGAAATGAACTTAAATTATAGCTAACTTTTAAATAAATTTATGTTCTGAAAATTTATGAGTCAATATATTAGCTCACATGAGTGTTTTGAGTTTATATTAGGGTCATCTCCATTCACATAATAAACAAAGTACTGCGATTCAATATCATTGGACCTAATTCTCTAATATCATAAATATGCAATGAACTTAAAAATTTATACAATCAATTCACATTCATCGTTTTAGCATTAATATTCTCTTTTTATATACCATTATAAAAGTTTACTTTTTTCTAATGATTACATTACTCTCAAATTTTTTAAAAGATTGTATAGATGTCAAAAGTAATTTTTTTTATTGGGGATATTTCTAGGAGGAACCTTCCACACGCCATGTAATAAAAAAAGTTTGTAGCTTGACGAATACTCTTCTAACTTGATTATTATAGTCTTTATAAGTAACCACACTAGATGTTGATACACAAAGATCATTTGATATTCTATATCTCACTAAATCTCTCATCTTAGGCTTGGATATTGGTGTTCTAGAGAGGCTAGATATATGACTTTCAAAAAAGAAAAAAAAAAAAAAAAACATCTCAGGTTCATCTCATTAGCACTTTCATGAAATTAAACATTTAGCACACAAAAAAAGTAGAAGAAAACACACACACAAGGAAATGAGCATTGGATTGCAAAAGTATGAAAATGAGAATACCAACAAGATGTTGTGCCCTTTATGAGTTGATTATCTCCTAAACATGAATGTGACTTTTTCAATAGACCACTCTCATAGAATTCTTGGGAACACTAACCACTACCTTCCCCTTTTAAGATTGTTTGTGTTGCAAATGAAACACTAATTATATAAACCTCTTTTTAAACAAATATCAAAGTTTACAATGTCCAAAAGCTTGAACAACTTTAAGAGATGGATCAATGTGATAGCTTGAGACACCCAATGAAACACGATGTGCTTCAATCCTTACTAATAATGTACAATGGATTTAAAAGACAAACTGTGTCAAAAGTAGTTGCCCTCATTTTTCAGAAAAAGACTCTCCAAGCTAAACAAACACAAAATGAATTTTGAGATTAAAGTCATGTTAGATGCTCTTAAAAAGGTTCGCAATAATATTATTTTTGTTTATTGTTAAATCTAAAACGTGTACATTTATAGGTTTTACTACTATTGTTATCCTATTTTATTTTTTTAAAGACTTTTTAAGTATCTTTTATGAGTTACAATTATATATGTTCAAGTGGGGTAGAATTATTATAATGAGAAAATATATTTTTTTAGTATTCATATTGTTGTATATTGAAGGTTCAAGTTCAAGTTCAAGTTCAGTCATTAACATGAAAAATCTTTTGTATAAGATATTATCCTTACATTAATTTAGAAATTAATTTATTCAAAATTTAAAAAATAGAAATTATTGAATAAAGGTGAAGTCCATATTTTAAATATATTAAATTATGCACTTCAAAGGATATTAGTAAATTGTGTTATTAATAATCCGATTGAGAGGACCAATAATAAACCGTAGTTTGAGTTTATATTTATTTATTTTGTCAAATTTTAGCTATTATTGTTCGAGATCAACTCAAACCTCTTCTTTTAAGTAACAAGGTCTGAATTAAAAATCGTATTGAAGAGGATTTACTCCAATATCTCTTAAACCAACAAATTTTTAAGATCACGATCAAATGATTGAAAAGAACCTTTTTATATGTAAGTACTCTTTATTAAATCAAGAAGATGAACTAATTTTAATTAAACAATTAGTCAATCCTATAGATAAGGATAGTTACTAGGTTTAATGGATTAAATAATAAAAAAAGTGTACTCTGACAATGTTTTACACAACAACAAAAACTAATATAAGAATGGTAATAAATAATAAAATCAAGAACGAAAGAATATGGAAGGAATAAGTTAAATTTAACGAAAAAACACCATTCTACTACACTTTATCAAGAACAAAATGATAATATATTTGCAAATTGATAATACTATGACTAAGACTTTGATTGTCACCATAAAGCACATAGCCACATTAATAGTTAATTTGCAATAATGAGAATAGTATATATTAATTATTGAAATTCACAATATATTCCGATAGAAAACATAATATTCCATTCTAAATAAAAACTTAAAACTTATTTATTATCTCGTAATAAGTCAAACTGTTAATAACAAAGAATCAATAATCTAGATTAGGCCTATATGAATCCATGCAATCTATCATATTTGCATTAAAAAAAGTTAAACAAGTGAAATTAAATATGTAAACCTTCCTTTTACTCCATATAAAATATACTAAATGACCCTACAAGCAAAGTTGAAATAAACCATTTGGATTGATGAGAAATTGCTTAAATTGTTGTGTTGCAAAAGTGATATATAAGATGATAGAAATCAAGTATGAAAGCTTTCCGTTAATCTGAAAACCTTCGATAACTTGCTATATCAATATAAGGGATTTCATCCTTTTATTACAATTTGATATTATTATTTAGGAATGTTTTTATCAGCTTAGAACTAAGATACTAAGTTTCATGAAATATATCTAAACACTATTTTCTTTAACAGAGAAATACTCTAATATAGAAGTAAGCTCTAAAAAATATTTCAAATATCTAAATATTATATTGAAGTTATAATCAAGAATTAATTTGTTCCAACAAAATTCTTCTATTGAATTTTCTTTTAATATAACCTCATAAACTAACAAAAGAGTAATACATATATGTATCATAAATAAAAGTAAATAATAGATAATTATAATTTATTTTTTATATCTTTATTCTAAAATTAACTTTCTCGTGATTATATTATTTTATACTCAGTTATATAAGATGATAAAAGAATTTCAATAATTTAAAATCATAATTATACACAGTTTTGGAATAGAATGTATAAAAGAATTTTAAATAACTTAAAAACTAGATCAAGTGAAGAAGACATGATTCTTCATGAAATATATATTTTTCTAGATCTTTATGAAAAAAAAAACATTATTCTCATCCATTAGATAAAGTTACCAACTATACAATTTGTTTTATTTTCCCCTTTATAGCCACATTTGTTTTTCAAAGAATTTGGTATGTTGAGGCAGGTCAACCAAAATCTTAGTGTCATTTTTGTCTAAGGTTGTCAACTCATCATTCATATCTATCATAGCATACCATATTAAGAAAAAGTTTAACAAATTAAAAATCGCACTGAATACAGAAACAGAAATAATAAGGAGGAAAAAAATAAAAGAAATACTCTATTTTTCGTCAATTCTATAGTATTAAAATAAATTCAGAAAAAAAGAGAGTAGTTCGTACAATCCATCCTTTCACCAATTTTATTATTTTTTAGTGGGAATGATGACAAATCAATAGTCCTTATTAAACTTTTCTACTTGTTCTTGTATTCTAAAGTTTATATAAGAAAAAAAAAATAACGGATGGAAATATAAAATAATGAAGATTTATTGTGTTATAAATTTTAATAAATATTGTTTTATTAAATTAAATAATTCACTTTGTAGTGTAAGTTGATTTGCAACATATATTTTATTAGTATCAGAAGTTAGAGATGAGAGGTAGGGTGTTGAAAATAAGAACAGAAACATTAACATACTAACATTTTGTCCTCTTTATTGGAAGGAGTAAGAGAGAACAGTGACACAAGTGAAAAATAGAATGAATATTCATCAAATGAAGCATATAATATATAGTGTATATAGAAAAGAAAAAGAAAATTTGGTTAATATTGTGAATAGATTAGGTGAGGGAAATTATAAATTACTCAAACCAATAATCAGTAGTCAAATTGTATTAGATTTGATTGGAAGGAAACTTTGCAACGAAGTAATCCAAACATCTAATCAAATAATTACTGGAATTGAATAAACTAATAATCATTACCTAATGACTAAAATAATAATACTTAACAGCGGAAATACATCAGGTGGCGCCATTGAATGGCATTGGTAGCTTTTGCTCTCTAAAAATCTCAAAGAGCTAAGCTATGTCTATGTATGACACTTATATTAATTAATTATACACAATATTTTAATGACAAAGATTTGACAATTGACAATTCTAATAGTGTTAAGTGTGATTGATTACTTTAATATCTTAATTATTATACTTCATATTTATTAAAAGTTTCATCTTAAAATTTGACTCCATAATTAAAAGATAGAAATTTTATTTTTGTTTTTACTAGTGTTGAAGTATTTTATTAAAAATTAGAATAGAAAGTAAAGATGAATGAGTGAGAGTAGAAGAAACAAGTTGGTCCTTTGAATTGAAATAGCAAGGGTAAGTTGAGAAAAGAAGGGGTCCATGTGAAAGGGTAGGGTTTGTGTATGGTCAAAAGGGAGGACCCACTAAAAGTAAGAAAAAGTGCATCACTGCACAAAACATGAAGACCTGCTGCATCTTCCATGATTAACTTGATTGTCTCACGCGTACGTAGACATACACCTAGCTCTTTTGCCTTTTCTCCTCAATTTGATGCCTAAATTTGGTTTTGAACCACCATACAAAAGCCTACATCTTCAAAACAAACTATTTTCTCAGCTTAATCAAGAACAACCAACAACAATAAGAAAATTAAATAAAAACTTTCTAAACAACTTTATTTCTCCTCTTTTCTGTACACATTATTTATTACTCAGAAGGAAATGTACCACTTTTAGTTTTATTAATTACAATGTGCATTTTAAGTTTAATTATTTCAATATAAATAAACAATGTATTAGTTTTCAAATATTATTGTAATGGATACAAAACTTGTATATAGAAAAACTTTTAAAAATCAAACTTGTATAGAGAAAACTCACAGAATTTTTTTTAAAGAAATTATAATTTTTTTAAATAAATGTCACCTAATAATAGACTTTATTATTTATTATTTATAAATTGTATTTTAATAATTAATTATTCAAACTTTATCTTGTACTTCTAACTAATTTGTAATCTTGATTGAAGGATAGAAATCATAATAATAAAGATAAGACTAACAATAAATAATAATAACTTTGTTTGGACATTTTATATATGCTAGAATTTTTTTAGTCTGACACTATTAAATAAGAAAAAAATTAGAATATTTATTTCCATTTGTCTTGTTCTTTGGATTTATAATTTTCACTTAATCTATCTTTAATTAAGCCTGTGCAATCTTAATATTAATTTTAGAAGATTAAACGTGGCCTTAGACTACTATTCCCACAACTAATTATAACATTGTCAACCAAAATACTTATTCTTCTTTTTTATTCTACATGTACACATGATCTTCCTAATCAATTCTTAATCAATGTTCATTCTTTGTTTTAATACGTTTATGATAAATTATTAAACAAATAAAAATAGCTTTAGACACATGTTAAATTATGTATTATAACTAAAACTGATATATCTAAAAATATCTATTCATCATAATTTTAGTGAAAGTACAGTTTCAAACTAAAATATCAATTGTCATGGTTAATTATATACAGCTATATTTACATGTATAATTCACCATTTACAATATGTTAACATTATATTGATCTGATTATGAAAGAAAATGATTATAATAAAGTCTAATAATTTGAGTCTTATAAATAAGTAAAGAATAGATCCAAAAGAAAAGAAGTACAGATTATCTAATAAAAGTTAAATACAAATATACAAATCTTGATCTTTAAAATGTTTAAAAAAAATAAAACATTTATACAAGGAATGTAGAACAATGAACATAAAGGTATAAAGACAGTTTTAGTTTTAGCATATAGGTGGAGTTTGAATGAGCGGAATACGAAATAAGAAGGATAAGGTTGTAAAATTTGTGAATGAATGATAATATAATGAGATTGATTAAGATTTATTTAGGTAAAGAAAGAGTTTGAATATTTTTGCAGGATGAGTACCGTTGTGTCAGAGTGATTGTTATGAGTGAGAAAGAGAAAATGAACAGAAACGAAGAAGACAGGCAATTCGTTGTTGGGTTTATGTAACTCTGTACCTCTTTTCCCTTCAACCCTGCCCTACTGCACTGCACCTCTTATGAAAAATAAAATTACCTATCATTTTCTTTATGATTTAATAACATTGTCAAGTAGTAATTCTATGAGGAATCTTTATGGACAGTACCGGTACCAATTAAGTGCTGCAAAACAAAACATTGGTTTGTGGGTGCGGTGACTAAATAATAATAATAAATAAATAAACAGTATTTTAGCAATAAATAAATTCACTCAATATAGTGATGCTGATGATGAATGGTGCCCCACCCAACCCTTATCACAAGAGTCTATATAAAACCACTGTTCTTCGTTGATGCTGGCTAGCTGGGTCCATCCCTCAATATGCCAACTTCAGTGTGCACCCCACCACGCAAACATTCATGATTTCCCTCACATTGAAACCAGGGACACTGTCAAATACTATAATGTCCAAAAGCAACACAAACCATTCTTTAATGGACATCATGTTACTGTGCGTGCCAGAACAGATTATAAAAAATAATAACATCATTGTGAAAATAAATTAAGTCTTTTGACGGAGAAAGGACTGAAGAGAGATGCATTTTTTTGTTTAACCCATTCTATTTCTTTTTCTTCTTTTTTTTTTTGTTTTTCTTCTGAAATTTATTCCTGTTGGCAACATATAAACACACATAAACATCTCACATGGCGGAGGTCCATCATCACCATATCCTGAGTTACATGATGATCTCATAGTTCTCACTATCATAAAATATTATAAAATCTATAAATTACTCCCTTATGGTAACCAAAAGCTCTAGTTTAACTTGGAGAAAAGGGATAAAGAAGAAAATTGAAGAAACACCAAACTAAAATTGAAACTGATTTCCATTGTATAATATTGCATCATCAGATTAGAAAGGACTTTGCATCCATAACCAGACAACCCTCTTATCAGCATCAGCATCATCACCACCACCCATTACTCTTCACATAACACTGCAGCTGGAAGTATTCTCATCACTGAAGAAGTTGGAATATGGCTCGTGAGGAGGAGGAGGAGGGTAGCTATAAGGAGGAGGGTACATGTAATTCACTGCCATAGGAGGCCTAGCATACATCATTGGTTGAAATCTATCATTCCCCATTGCCCTTTGTTGGTTCATCATTGCAGCCATGTATTGCTGTTGTTGGTAAGGATTGCCACCCATCATATCTGGACCACCGCCGCCACCGCCGCCACCACCACCTTGGAAGTATCCTCCACTGCCGCCGCCACCACCACCGGCGTTCATGGGTGCTGCAGCTGGAAGGCCTTGAACTGCTGGGATGTTACCCATCTGGGACATTGGCATGTTGCCCATGGGAATGCTCATGTTACCCATAGGACCCACATTAGCTCCAACCATACTAGGAGTATGACCACCCATGTTTGGAAACATGTTCATAGCTTGAACACCTTCACCCATTCCATTATTACCCTTCTTTCCTCCATTCCCATTGCTATTTGGAGGAACACCACCGCCACCACCATTATTCTTGTTGTTTCCATTCTTACTATCTGCCATTCC
>Ga0209389_1006498_pt1 | contig 10168 bp, 14 predicted proteins | sample CowpearedBW_FD_187526 | JGI IMG/M metagenome (GOLD analysis project Ga0209389, IMG submission 187526) | Root nodule microbial communities of legume samples collected from California, USA - Cow pea red BW (SPAdes) (version 2) | ecosystem: Host-associated > Plants > Roots > Nodule | place: USA...
TTATAGGCCACCTGGTCGCGCCTCCCAGTACGTAGGCGTTCCGTAATACTGGTGGGTGCGCGTTTCCCAGTCTCGATCCTGCCACGAGTCATCACTGAACTCAGGCGCGTCCCTCAGCTGTTGCTCGGTGATATTGGTTCGAAAACCGCGAAGCGACGTATCATAGGTCAGAGCGCCCCAGGGAATGGGGTAATGGCTGTGGCCCAACCCGACAAATCCGCCAAAGCTCATGACGGCATAAGCCACGCGACCTGACATCTTGTCGATGATGAGATGATCTATCTCACCGATATTCTTCCCGTCTGCTCCATAAACCTCGGTTCCTTGAATGTCTTCGCTTGAGATGCATTGATGATCCGGATGGGCTGTTGCGCGGGCCATGGCTTCGTCTCCCTCAAAAGTGGGTTTTGTCGGCTTAACTCGGCCGCTACGGGGCGTTCCTGGCTTGGGAGAACATTTCACAACGATAGCGCGCCAACCCGTTTTTGAGCGCAGCGGTCGCTTTTTCAAGATCGTGTTCGACGATGCGCATTCCGCAATGCTCGATTTGGCCCTTCTTGGACGTGCGAATCAGCCCGGATGTCCGCTCTGCGTTATTGGCGCCGATCGCGAGACTGTTCGCGCTGCATTTGAAGCAGCGTGCCAATGCACAGAAGGCGATTTCCGGGCGTACTGCCGGCAATTGGGCTTCACGGACTGATGACAATGTGAGTGCGCGGCCGGTTGCCAACGCAAAACGAGGGCGGCCGATCCACATACTTTTGCGCCGCGTGTTGGGGGAGCCGAGTTTCACGGAAACGTCTAAGCCGCACACATCGTCGCCGAGAAGAAGCCCCTCGTTTGAATTCGCCGCCAATCGCGCCTAGCCGACCTCTAAGTCGCATCGCATCGAGGCTGGCATTTGACAGTTGCCGCCCGTACAGGAACAAACAAGGATGGGAGACGGTCCGATCGGACAGAAGGCTGCGTGCATATGCGCCTCTCCGATCTAATCGTCGCAGGCTGCTAGCAGGCGGAGGCGTCCTCAATTGCGCCCCCCTCTCCTACCAGCAGATCGCGGTGCTCGAGATCGGCGCGCTTCGGTTCGTTTTGTTTCTCCTTCGGGCGCAGCGGTCGAGCAGTGTGCCGCTTCAATGCAAAGCTCTACCGCCTTGCGGAGCGACTTCGCATAGAAATCCGCGCCGATCGTCTCGTCATCCAGACTCTCTTCATCCTCCGAGTCTTTGGCCGATCCCCATAGGCCGACAAGGAGCGTGGCGTGTGGCATTTTGCGACGCAGACGCCGAAGAAAGAAACGTAGATACACCGGACTTGCGCTTCCAAGGCAAGATACGCACACCATCCTTATGTTGGCTGTATCAAGCCCAAGGATGCTGGAAGTCGAGGCAGCAGCCGAAGGCTCGATGCGGGCACCGACGCCATGTTTTTCGAGAAGCTGCGCGATCATATTCGCCGTCGCGTCGTCAAGAGGATCTCGCGCGCCGATGCACAATACAGGCTTTCCGTCTCGCCAATCGGATCTTAACATTGCAGTCGGTGCAATGGGTGGGGCTAGATCGGGAGTGTCGACTACCTCGATTTCAAGTGTGTTGGAGTCATGAAGGTCCGCGTTGCTCTTGACAGGTGGAGCGCAGTCATCGTGATCGGAAAGATCGTCGATAACGCCCTCGACAGTTTCCTTAATCCGTTGCAGGCGCTCCAGGTCCAGAGCGCCGCGTCGCGCGTCAGAGCGCGCCAGCAGCAATCCAGGAATTGCGATCTCATCGTAGTAGGCGCAGAGGGATTTCTCCTTCATGATCTTCTCGGCTTGGTCCGCGGCCTCGTCGGGATCACCGGCCAGCATACGTTGAAAAAAATTCTGTTCTGGCGTGAGCGCCGGCTGATCACCTAGGATCACATCTAAGAACTCCAATCGCTCAACGTGACGCCCCAATACCACCAGGCACACCGTAAGGGGTGTCGAAAGCAGAAGTCCAACTGGCCCCCATAACCAGGTCCAGAAGGCTGCAGCCACCACGACGGCTACCGGCGAGAGCCCTGTGTTGTGGCCATACAGCATGGGTTCCACAATTTGGCTGAGGATCGGTTCTACGATCACGAACAATGCCAGCGTCCATAAAAACATCGACCACCCCGGATCAACCGCGATGGCAAGCGCCGCAGGAACGGCGGCAGCGATGAATGCGCCGATATAAGGAACGAAGCGCATTAGAGCCGCGAAGATGCCCCACAACACCGGGTTGGGAATGCCGATCACCGCAAGACTGATCCCGATGACGATCCCGAACGTTGCGTTGATGCAGGTTTGCGTCAGGAAATACCGGCTCAGTCGCCGGCCGGCATCGTCGATTGCTTCGGACGTGCGCCCCAAATCCTGCGCGCCTGCGAGTCGGACAAAACGGCCCCGCAGATCTTCGCGAAAAAGCAGCATAAAGATCACAAAAACGATAACAATGCCCGTCGTCGCCAAGGGCGCCAACAGCGGCCCGACGATTGTTTGCACCACATCAAACGGTTTAGGCGGCGGCTGTTGGATTTCCACCGGCAGTGGCTTCGCCTGGGATTCTCTTGCAGAAGTCTGGGCGAGTTCAGAAGAGCTTGCACTCTTCCGTCCTTGCTCCTGCGGCTTGGAAATTTCCTGGCGGAGATCTCCGAACATATCCTTTAGCCGATTGAAGAGTCCCGGACTGAGCACGACGTCTTGGACCGAATGAATCTTATCGCTGATCGTCAGCTGATAGCGGGGCAGGTTCTCGGCGAGTTGTGCGACCTGCTGGGTCATAATGGCGCTGAGCCCGAAAATCAGCAGGAATGCAAGCGCCACCGCGGCAAGAACTGAGCCCACGCGGCCGGCATACAAGCGACGAAAAAGCCGAGCGACCGGAGCGAGCACGAAGCTCAACAGCAACGCAAGAACAACCGGCACGAAGAGCTCACGCCCGAAATAGAGCAATGCCACAAGGGCCAGGCCGATGAAAAGATTGCTCGCGACCACCGCAGGCAATAGAGAGCTCGCGATGTGACCTCCAGGTAAGGTCCACAGGCGGGATGGGCCCGGCATATCTCAAAGGCTCGGTTTCGGTTCTGCTCAGCTCACCCTTGATTACGGCTGGATGTTCCCTTTTGTTCCTCGGATGCGATCGGCGCATCTACCTTACGTGCAGAAGAACTTGTTGCAGCATGGCAGGAACCGTGGCTCAAATATTGGTTCTAACATTGGTAGTGCGGGCCGCGGGAATGCGCGGCTTGTCACATGGTCTGCCGGCTGCGCCCAGGCGAACATTTCCAATTGGATGAATCAATAATACTCGTTTAGCGACGGGCCGGCCGCCGAACTGACGGCGTGTTCTCACGCGATAGGAGCACCGGGATGACGCCTCGGACGCACGAGTTGCCAGAGTTCTGGGGATCTACAGATCGGCCATGGCAAGCAGATTGGAATGTCGCACGGATCCTTTTGGCGGACGCTCTAGCCACCCGTCGCAATTGATAGCCGCTTGATGGCCTTGACAGCGGCTCCGGGGCCGCGCCACCCCAGGAACTCAAGCTCCTTATCTTCGAGCGCGTTCGTCGCGCGGAAGAACTGTTCGAGCTCCTCGACGGCGCGAGACGGCAGATTCCTGATGTCTTCAAGATTGCTCTCCAACGGCGAGCGCTCTGGCGCAGCGAAGATGCGATCGTTGCGTTCCTCCTTGCCTTTGTGCTTCTGGAGGATTTCGAGGATTCCGATCGGCCGGCATCGGAGCACGACGCCCGGATACGTCTGGGATACGTGGATGATGAGAACGTCCAGCGGGTCCCCGTTTTCGGCTTGTGTCGAGGGAATGAAGCCCCAATCATACGGATAGGTGAGCCCCACCATTAGGGGCTTCGCAAGCGTGAACACCTTCAGCTCCGGATCGAACTCCAATTTGCAGGTGCTTCCACGGGGCGTTTCGATCACGGCGTAGATGTTTTTCTCGTCGGCCCACGTCGGGAGCTTGCTCAGATTCGTCATGGGTCTGCAGGCGCTGCGTTGTCTGGCCTTTGAAACGGCAACATGAATCGTTTGTTCCTCCCTTCGCGCCGCCCCGGCGTTACCCACGCCGACGCGCAATAGCCCCATGAGGCTACTTGGGAGGCTCGACCGTGGTTTTTGTCGATCCGTCCGGGGCCGGCTGCATCTGTGGCGGGCTTTGCCCTTGGGGACTTTCCGGAGGCGCACCACCTGAACCGGTGTTGGTAGGCCCGGTCCAGCCCTGCGGCTGCAATTGACCCTTGTCTTCGGGCGCCGAACGCCCGCTCGGCGTCCCAAGGTCGTCCGCCGGCCTGGCAGGCTGTGCAATCGCCAATCCACCGGAGAGCACAAGACATATCGATGCTAGTCGGACGCGCACTGACACCTCCGTTGACCCTGATCAACGAAGAACTTCGCGCCGATCCTGCCGTTCCTGTTCATCAGAACCGAATTGCTGATTCCCTCGTTCAAGAACGACTTACAGGAGGACTTTAATGGCAAGAGCATCATGGAGCGACCCGGCTCGCCGATAGGCAAGAAGGGCCAGGCAAATCCCTCATACAAGCGCCGTACGCGTGAACCGTGGTCCAGCGCGGATGTGAAAATGCTCAAGCAGCTCGCGAAGGGCAACACGCCAACCGGAGTCATGAGCGTACTGAAAGCATCGAGAAACGTTCGTTGGACGGTAGGGGATTTTGCCGACACCCAACCCCGCTCCCGTACCCAAGGCGGAGCTCAGGACACAGTCACGTTATCACCCGTGCACGTAGCGCCCTGCACCAAGCCTCGGCCATTTAGGACTCGTCATGTCACAGGTCGCGCCGCTTCCTTGACAGCCTGGCCCGTGGTCGCCATTCCGGCGGCATAGGCCGCTCCCGCGCCAAGAAGAAGGGCGCAGAAACTTGCAAACATCGCGTATGCGAAGTGGTTCCGGGCTGCATCAATCTGAGCGGGCGTTGCAGCTCTCGTTGTCGCGCCGACGGTTTCCCGTCCTGTATTGTTCGAAAAATACGCGACGCGCGTGCTGGCGGAATATGATGGGCCGACGAGGTTGCTGGCGATGCTGGTCGCCGAAGCCGGCAACATCGCCGCTGCACCGACCACCACGACGGTTGCGACCGCCCAGGCGGCCATCGCATGACCGACCCGACCGAGGGCGGTCTGATCCGGCGAATTGGCTGCCGCAACGGCGCCACCTAGAAATGCGGCGACGATCCCTGAGACCGCCCACCACACGAATGCGGCCCAGCCCGCGCCAGCAGGCGCCGATGCAGCAGTGGGAATGTCGATCGCGAGCAGACCGATGCCGAACCCCAGCATGGTCAGCAGGATCTGGACAACCAACGAAGTGAACACGCCGGCCAGTACGGCTGACCATGTCCAGCCAAAAAACACATTGGGAACGGTGCGAGTAGCCATGGCGAACTCCTCCAGTAGCTCATGCTCCGGTTCCAACGCGCAGTTGAATCGTCCGTTCCTGTTGCAGGAACTTCGGGCGGCTTCTGGACTTGGTTTTCCGGGAAACAACAGGAGGATAGCGCCATGACACTTGGCAGAGGCGCTCTATTGTGGCTGCTGGGCATTCCGCTTCCGGTGATCCTGCTGCTTGCACTGTTCTGGCGTTAGCCAGCAATCGATCGGAGACGATCCAAAGCTCGGCGCTCAAAAACTGCCGGGCAGAGGATTTTGTGGTGAGTAGATACTAGCCCGTGAAGGTTGTGGGTTTGATCGCGACCGTTGAAATAAGCAGGACGAGAATCGCGGCCACTAGCAATGGTGCGCGCGCCGGGCGTTACGCCACACTAAGCTTCCACCTCGTCGCTCTCGCGATCAGATAAAAGGTTTCCCGCCTGTTACAGCGAGAGTCGCACCGGACGTATAGCTCGAGAGTGGATCGGCCAGCATGACGTAGGCGGTTGCGAGCTCAGCCGGCTGCCCGGCTCGCTTCATCGGCACCTGCTTGCCGAAGTTCTTTACCGTGTCCGACGGCATGGTCGACGGGATCAGCGGCGTCCAGATCGGGCCCGGCGCAACGGCGTTAACACGTATGCCCTTTTCGGCAAGCATCTGGGCAAGACCGCCCGTGAAGTTCTGGATCGCACCCTTGGTGGTCGCATACGCCAGCAGGATGGGGTTTGGCATGTCGGCATTCACGGAAGCGGTGTTGATGATGGCGGACCCCGATTTCATATGCGCAACGGCCGCCTTGGCGAGATAGAACATTGCATGGATGTTGACCTCGAACGTGCTCTGCCATTCGTCATCACTGATATCCGCAATATCCTTGAACGTGGCTTGGTGGGCGGCATTGTTGACGAGGATATCGATTCCGCCGAGCTCATCGACGGCACGTTGAATGACGGCGCGGCAGTAATCTGGCTTTCGCAGGTCTCCGGGAAACAAGACAGCCTTGCGGCCTTCCTTCTCGACGAGAGCCTTCACCTCCTCGGCATCTTGATGCTCGTCGAGATAAGAAATGAGCACGTCGGCCCCCTCGCGGGCATATGCAATTGCCACCGCTCGCCCGATCCCGCTGTCTCCTCCGGTAATGACGGCCTTCTTGCCTGCAAGACGTCCCGATCCCTTGTAGCTGTCCTCGCCATGGTCCGGACGAGGCTTCATCGCCGAGGTCGAGCCGGGCATTGGTTGCTGTTGGCTGGGATAAGGCGGGCGCGGATAATCGAGCATGGCATTCTCCCTGCGGTCATCGGTTAAACGGCATCCGCGGCGGAAACTCGTTCGCCACCGCAAGCACGGCATTCTCGTTGGTTTCCAGCGCAATCTTCTGCGCGAGCATCACGTCGCCGGGCGCAAGCCGTGCTGAAGGAGCGAAGCACCAACCCACCCTCGGCGTTCCCGCCCCGTCGAGCTCGTGGACGTTCGCAGCCGTCCCATAGTTGATGCGGTACCGCTTGGCCGTATCGCAACCGACCACATCGAAGTACCGGTGCTCATCAAACTGGGCGAGTTGTATCGGTGACAGCCACGCGCGCAGCAGATGGCGGCCGCGGGCTTCTGGCGAGTTTTCTCCGATGAGGCTGGCATAGAGCTCGCGAAGCGTTTGCAGCCGCGAACCCGCCCGGCGTCGAGCTCCGAACGAAAGCATGGCCCTGCGCTCACCTAGCCGCCGACGAGGCGCGGGTAAAATAATGTCTCCTCGGCCGTGGGGTCGAACGCCCGCACGACGGCGACTTCGCCGGGCCCCGTCCGCGTTGCTGCAGTGAATCCCTTTCCGATCAATTTCTTGAAGCGCTGCTCCGCTTTGGCCAATGCGACCAGGTTTGCCGCGTCAAATTCGTGCCGCGTATCCCCGCTGTGGTCCAAAACAATCTGCGTAGGCATGGATGCTCCTCCTATGCTCCGCGATGATTGAGCAAACAGGCGGCGGGGCGCGACGTTCCTCCGCTCTCCGATATTCTTACTGTCTCGGCCTGCCTCGAAAGAAGTTAGGCTCAGCGTTCGCCCTTGCCGTTGCGGTTGGTGAAGCGGGCGTTACCGAGGCCGGTGCCGATCGTCAGCACGCCCCAACGTCTCACGTCCTTCATGAAGGGGACCTCGGACAGCCCCTGCACCACGCCGTCGTTATGCATGACGATCGTCGTGTCGTGTTCTCCGATCTGAGGGATGGCTTCGACCAGAATTGCCGGCAGATTGAACTTGCTGCTCTCCCAGTTGCCGGGCAGGTTCTGCGCGCCCTTTGCGATCGAGCCGTCGCTCTCGATGACGCCAGGACACGCGATGCCGATGAACGGCGCCAGCTTGAATCCCTCGTTCTCCGCCTTCGTGGTCAGGTCCTTGAGCATTTTGACGAGACGCTTAACCGCTTCCTCTCGGCTCGGTTCGTCGTCGGCATGACGCCACAGCTCGGATTTCCACACGCACGCCTTGGAGAGATCAGGTGCCTTCTTGCGACGCGTTTCTACGATGCCACAGCGGATATTCGTGCCTCCGACGTCAACGGCAAGGATGGAATCATGAGCTTCGAAGATCCACGAAGGAGCGAGATGCAGCGCGCCAATGAGGCCTGCGTCGTCCGGGTGCTGATGGATCGGCAGCATCTCGATCTTGAAGTTCTCGGCCTTCAGGATGATTTCGGCGCGCGCGATGGCGAGTTCGCCGAGCCGGCTATTGCTAAAGCCGCCGCCTACCACGATGCGCTCAGTCTTCTCCCAGGCCTTGGTCTTGAGGAAGCGGCGCGTCACGTGGGCGAGCTCTTGTGCGAAGTCCTCGATCGCGCTCTGCACAACCGCCCAAGCATCGACATCGTCGCCGACCAGAATGGCGTCGAGTTCCTTCTTGCTGATGTCCTCGGAAAGCTCCTTGCCGAGCGGGTCTTCGCCAGTGTTACGCAGCGGCTTCCGCCACTTTTCGAGAGTGTCCCGGAAGGCGCCCTTGCTAGCACGATCCCCAAGAAAGCCCTCTTCATCCTTCAACTCAATGTTGAAGCTGTCGACCTCCACTGACGGGAGGCGGGAGGCGCCGTGAGCAGCGATGCCGGTGGTCGTGATCGTTTCGTCAGCCATCCATCTTGAACCCTAGACAAGCCGCAGGTAAACGTGCGCCTTGTATCAACGACACTTAGGGTTATCCCGTTCCTCGCCTGGCTCGACCGGTCTCGCCGGTCACGCTTGGAAGACAGCCGAGAAGCAGGCGCGCACCCCCCTGCCCTGCCCCCTTCATCGCGGTCTCGCTGCAGAGACAGGAACGGCAGCCGGTCAGCCGCGTTCCATTGCCATCGTTGCGAGAGGAGATTCAAATATGGGAATGTTCACGAAGGACATAAAATCGATGGAAGACCTGCTGATGCACGGACTGCAGGACATGTACTACGCCGAGCAGCAGATCATCAAATCACTACCCAAGATGATCGAAAAGGCGACCAACCGAGACCTCGTCGCGGGACTGAAGGGGCATCTCGAAGAGACCAACAAGCAGGTCGAGCGGCTTCAGAGCGTGTTCGAGAAGCTCGGCAAGGAGCCCGGCGGGACGCACTGTCCAGCGATCGACGGAATCATCAAGGAGGCCGACGAGATCGCCGGCGAGATCGAGGACAAGGCCGTACTCGATGCTGCCCTCGTCGCGGCCGCGCAGGCCGTCGAGCACTATGAAATCTGCCGCTATGGCACGCTGATCGCCTGGGCCGAGGAGCTCGGTCACGACGACATCGTGCGCTTTCTCACCACGAACCTCAACGAGGAGAAGGCCGCGAATACCAAACTCAATACGGTTGCGCTGCGCAAGGGTGTGAACAGGAAGGCGTCAAGCGCGGCTTGATGGCAGCGTGATCGACCTCAGCGGCTTCGCACAAGCGCGGAGCCGCTGCCTTTTTGTTTCGTCCGCCCTCTCCGCACTGATCGCGTTTTGCGCCGCACGTACCAGGCCACCATCGAGATGACCAGCCAAGCAAGCGATGCACCTATGAAGGCGGCTGCGATGCTGGTTTCTGCCGTTAACGAAAAGACCATCGCAAAGGCCAGCATGCCGAGCGCGCCGAGCGCGGCGCCGGCGGAATCGACCGCAGCCGCCATTTGCCCGCGGCGCTCGCCGGCGAGGCCCGCCTCACGCTTGCGGCGAATTTCATGCTTCTCGATGAGCGTGGCGCTAGCGCAGAAGATCGCCGGAAGGGCGAGGAAAAGCCCGCCGATAGAGGCTCCATAGCGGCTGCTGACGAGGCCGGCGAAGACGGTCGCGGCGCCGCCGAGCGCGAAGCGGATCAGATATTCGTACCAGCGGCCTTCCTTGAGAGATGACGGCGAAAGGCGGATCGGCGTCATGTCTGCCCTCCGGCAAGCATCAGTACGCCGAAGGCGACGATCAGCCAGACGACGAGGGATAGCAAAGTGGCAGGCAACGCTCGCAGCCGCGCGCGAGCGAGGATTTGACAAACGACGACGCTGTAGATGGCGAGCGCAATCGCTCCCGCAATCATCGCCTGCGTTTGCAGGGCTGCGTAAGCGGCGCCATGCTGGTACACCGCGATTCCTAGTGTGGCGAGCGCGACCGAGGGTGCTGCTCCGAACAGACCGGCGAAGCTCTTGGGACGTAGAAGATCTCCCAGCATCGCGAAGGCCGACACAATGGCGCCTCCGGCGAGGAAGCGGATCACGTATTCGGTCATTTCGCTTTCCTCCAGAGTTTCGATAAGGGCCCGCCGATCCCGTAGACCGGATC
>Ga0209389_1006511_pt1 | contig 10159 bp, 12 predicted proteins | sample CowpearedBW_FD_187526 | JGI IMG/M metagenome (GOLD analysis project Ga0209389, IMG submission 187526) | Root nodule microbial communities of legume samples collected from California, USA - Cow pea red BW (SPAdes) (version 2) | ecosystem: Host-associated > Plants > Roots > Nodule | place: USA...
AAAACAATATATATATATATATATATATATATATATATATATATATATATATATTTATACCAATCGTTATTAATTATTTTAATAGATTTTGTATTGCACCTAAGCAGTCCAACAAAATTGTTCATACTTCTCATCCTTTGTCGTTGTATCTCCATCGATAAAGGTTGGGGGACTGGTGTACTGCATCTAGGCGGCCCAACACGACTATACGGTAAAATCCGCCTATATAGCCCGCAAGTATGGAAACAGTTATCAAATGAATCAACGGACAAGCATAAGCGACCTAGGCCGCCTACTTCAGAGGACAGGACGACATCTGCTGGCCATTCCAGACTTAGAATATTAAGACAAAACCCCTAAGACCAACTATCATTGAATTAAGGGGGCCTAGGCCTACCTACGACCCAAGAAATAACCCAGCCCATGACAAGGCCAAACATAATTAATAGACTATAAATACGCATGGACCCCAGCAATTAAAGGTACGCATTCATTAATCCCTTAATCACGAGATTTGACTTTCTGAGAGTTTTTTAGCTGACTTGATTGTCAGAGCCCTCTCCGAAGGTAACCCCCCACGGGTCCAAGTCGTGATACATATGGCAAGCGCGAGCTGAGGAGAAGCCAACTAGAGAGATTGCGGATTGAGGTAAGGTGATGTTTGTGTCTGACTTCTCTTATTTGTTCTCCGTAGGAACAATTGGCGCCCACCGTGGGGCATGAAGTAACACCTTATGTATCAGCCCGCACACTATCGACGATGGTTTCCACTCGCAACAAAGTTGGAGTCACAAAGCAACCTGAAGCAGGTCCCACAACGCCTGCTAAAGCCACCCCGGACTTGGCCGCCATCCTTGAAGGTTAAGTCAAGATGCAACAGGAGCTCACTGATCTGAGGAAGCGTAGTGCTGATGAAATGGAGGCACTCAGGCAAGAAAACTCCCGGCTGAGGAGAAGATCGAGGCTGACCCCACCTAGAAGGGGAAAGCCAGGGAAGCGTCAAAATCCCCCAAGTCTCCAGTTTACCAGCCCAGTGAGGAAGAAAGCGAGTACAATCCTACCCCGCACAACTTCACCACCACTCAACAGACACCCATCATCTCTACCCATCACACACACATCCATCCCACCCTCCCTAGACACACCGCAGTATCTACCACTGCTTCCACCCTTCCCACTACTCATCCCACCGCACAACTTCACCAGTACTTTCCCTACCCTCGTCCACCACCCCATTCCACCACACCCGTTACCACCCCAACGACCGAGGCGTCGCCACCCTTTCACTGATGCCATCACCAACACCACTCTCCCTGCCCAATGGGAACCCTTCACATTGTACCGTTATACGGGCGAAACCGACCCTAACGAGCACCTCAAGATATACATAACCCATGTCGCCCTTTATACATCCCATGACGTCGTCTTCTGCAAAGCTTTCCCCACCACCCTCAAAGGCCCTACCCTCGAATGGTTCAGTACCCTTCCATCATACTCCATAGACTGTTTTGACACCCTCTCCCACATGTTCACTACCCATTTCGCTAGTAGTCGCCCACATCAAACCACCACTTTTTCCCTCCTTGGCGTCAGATAAGAACAAGACGAGACGCTGCGAGCCTTCATCGATCGCTTCAGTAAAGCCGCCCTCCACACACCCCACCTCAACAAAGAAATGATACTGCAATGTATGGCCCTCACCCTTAAACCAGGATCGTTCGCTAATAACGTCTACCTCCCCCCCTCCCCCGCAACCATCCACGAACTTAAACCCCGTGCGGCAGACTACATCCGCATGGAAGAGATGCAGACCCTCCACACCAAGTTCTACAATGATTACACACCCTCAACCGCTGCCCACGATAAACCACCCTCACGACCTGACTCCAGACCCAGAGAGCCCAGACAACCACGCTTCACCAGATACGCGCCTCTAAGTGTCCCCCAGTCCCGCCTTATGGACGAAGCCCTCCATGTCGACCTCATCCCACCACCTTGTAAAACATCCAACCCTCCCAACGCAGACATGACCAAGTACTGCCGCTACCACAGAAACAATGGTCATACCACAGACGAATGCAAGGCACTCCAAGATAAAATAAAAGAATTGGTTTGTGTCGGCCATTTCCCCCGCTTCATCCGCAGAGACGAACACTCACATATATCACGATCTGATCATAGATATCCCCCTGCAGTACTCGCCACGACTGACACTCAACCTAACCAACTAGCCAAGACCCACAACCTGCCCGCACTGATATCACCTCGTCTGATCCCCACTACGCGACACGATTAACACCATCTTTAGAGGCTTTGCTAGCAGTGGATCCACCTCCTTAGCTAGAAAGAAATATCTCCGCCAACTCCAGTCCATTATCACACTCTCACCACAAACGCCGCATGCCTCCCATTACCTTTACGGACGATGATTTCCTTGGTGTCGACCACCAGCAGGACGACCCCATGGTCATCACAGTGAAACTCGAGAACTACGCGGTCAAAAAGGATCCTAAGTCCTCATGCGTCTTCTCAGCTCCCCTGAAGGATCCTAGATCTTACTATGATGCCCAGACTGACCAAGTAAAATGTTGGGTAACCCCAGCCTTTGGCCGTTTCTCTTGGAAGCTTCCAATGCATTCATTGCCCATTAGCAATGATGAAGATCGGGTGCAAGTGTTTGCCTATGCTTTGCTTGAAGGCCAGGTGTGTCCCTGTTTAAAATCTGTTCGAAAATATATGTCGGCTCCCCCTGAAAGTATCATGAAGAAAGAAGCATTTGGTCAGAAAAGGGTGGGAAATCTTTTAAGCAAGTTAAAAAGCAGGCTGATTGATAGCTCTGCTGTGCTAAGAATGGTGTGGAAGGAGAATCCTAGGGAACTATTTGCAGAAATTTTGGATTGGTTTCAGCATAGTTTTCACAAGCACTTTGAAGAGTTATGGCTACAAATGCATAACGAATTGCTCATGGGGACACAAAAAGGCCCTCAGCATAAAAGTTCTAGGAAAAAGAAAGTAAAATCTAAAGGGCTATCATAATTGCTCAACATTGAAGGTAAAATGTGCATTTATTCAATTGTTTGTGTAATCCAAGTTACTATGTACTTCCTATATCAAGTGTAATTTTGCCAAATCTGTTACATATATGTTTTTCTTGTTTACAGTAGCATTGGAAGATTAAAAATATAATTTGAGAAATTTCATGAAGAATTTAGAAGATTAAAAAAATATTTTGAGAAATTTCATGAAGAATTTGATATATAATTTTGGGAGGAGGACCAACATGTTTGGCTGTTGTGAATGTGTTTGGGTGAGAGGTTGAGTTGTTTTAGTGTCTGGATTGCATCCTCAATCTATCATATCAATTTATTTATTTTTATTTTGGTTGCATTCGGCAGGAAAAGAATGCATCTCAGTTTTAGCCACAACATTGGTGAACAAGAAAATGGTGGGCAGCTCCATCAACTACCTCAGCACACTAATTGCAGTAGCATGGTCAAGCACATGGCTGGACTAATTTGCACAAGTGATGCTTCAGAAATACTGATATTCTTTCATCCTCTTTGACATGCTTTTGTGGAAGTCGTATAGTTTCGCTGAGAAAATGTTAGAAATTACGTTAGTGAAATTGTAGGGATTTAATGTGTGCTTCATTAGTCATGTATCATGCTGAATTTATTGGCTAACAATTTTGTAGTGAGTTTTAGTTGCTAATGTGCCAAATTTGAAGTTTGGTGAAGCAAAGAGTTTAGGCTAGTTTTGAACAGTCCTTGAGCATTGTCCTTAGATATACACTTTTTAAGAAGTTATTTTACACTCCAAGTTCAGCTTATTTTCAAATTTGATTCCAGCTTCTTGTTTGCAGCTTCCTAGTGCGTAATTTATAAAAATAATAAAAAGGTCATTGAAAGTTTTGATGTGTATATTTTCTTGGACTATATATCCTTTAACCTCACATTAAATTGTTATTTAACTTCTCGTTGCATTTGTATAAATAACTCTTCCCCATTTTTCAGATTAAGTGTATAAGAGTTAAAAAAAGTTAAAAATCTAAAAGTGTCAAAATTTTCGCCCACCGTGGGGCTCGAACCCACGACCACAAGGTTAAGAGCCTTGCGCTCTACCAACTGAGCTAGACGGGCTTATAAAAGTTTGCCGTTTTAGAACTTAATATAGCTTTATTTACTGAATATATGATGAATATACTATCATACATACACAGCTAACTTTAATGGGAATACTTCATGGTCTTAATTAACGTAAGAATAAGTTAAATATTACACATGTATTCACTTTAAAAAGAGTTAAATATTAAATTATATTACACATTCATATAAAATGTTAGCAACATTATTTTTTTATATCTTTGTTGAGTCTTTAAATAGTTCTGCATAACCAAAAATCTAAATGTATTTTTAATATTGAGCTTGACATAGTGATCTATTTGAAATACCAAAATATTCAATCGCTGGTTTTGAGGGGACATAATAATACACACTAGTTAAGTATAACCATAATGCTGTCAAATGCTTATGAAGGAAACCCAGTTTTAACTTTCAACTGATGAAGCTGTTGTGGGGCAGACACAACTAGGCCTTGTGACAACCATTTAATTTGCATGGTAACTCCAAAACCAAAACAACATAGAAATTTCAGATGCTCAAGTAGTCGAGGGTTGTGAATGATGTTGTCTTTGGTGAGATGATGCTTGAAACTCTGGCAAAGCTTTGTATGTTTCATACAACCTACTCAGGGTAGGGAATTTGGACTGCAAAAACTCACAAAAATTGTAAAATGTTCATAATATGCAGAAGTGAAGAAAAGAGATGAGAAGAATTCTATATCCACTCTCAACCACTCAGGCTTGTGTACCAATATTTGTATATAATGAAACAAAAATATATTGAGAAATTGTAAGAACTATACTTGACCATATCAACACCAAACCTCTCAACTGACTGTTCTATGTCTGCTACCAAAAATACATCAGCCTGCATAATACAGTGTTTTCTTTGTTATATATATAGGCCTTTCTAGGGTTGGAAGTATAAGTTCAAAATAACACAAAATTTCACTGTTTCCAGCAAGATCATCACATTGTTCATTTGAGCATAGGAAACACTTTAAGTGAAAAAGATGAACATGAAAGTTTCATACAACCCACCATAACAGTTAAAAGGTAAAATTGGAGGGGAGATTTTTCTGCCAGACTGTGAGGAAAATGTAAAGAAAGTTCCATTTCCAATTTTTCCTTTCTCCATTCAATAAATAGACATCAAGAAATGTTTCAGGAATTGACATTGACCACACACAACAAGGAACAGATTCAAAATAAGGCTTCAAATCATGTTGAAGAAAACCATTATAGTAAGTAAAAAGAGAAAGAAGGCTTTAGCACAACCAGTTTATACCATACAGATACGTTCCCTGAGGCATATGTTGCAGCAAAATCCTTCAGTAGCTTTTCAAGAGCTGGACATAGTCCAAGTGAAAGTAAGAGAACTGAATAGATATAGAAAAAGTTGAGAAGGAAATAATAGTATAGAATATGCTTACCTGAGAAACCTTTGTTAATGGTAAATTGGGCCCATGGTTTTGATTCTGCACCAAACTTTTTCTCCATATCTTTCTGTAGAAAAATGTGTGTAAAAAATCCAAAATATTAGAGCATTATGGAATCCAATGATTTCAGATCAAATAATCAGAATGAATGTACCAGAAGAGAAAGCATGTGAAGAGGCTGTATACTGGAGTGAACAATACTTGCAACCTGTAAAATAATATAATAATCATCAGATAGTAGCCAAGCTATAGAAAGATTGTGTAACACATGATCTAGCTCCTTCTCATACATGAGTTTTAGTCTCATACTTAGCTGTATTAGATTTTTGTTACTTTTTTTTAAAGGATTTCACAAATATGTGTTGATCAATTATAAGAGTATAAGCATTATCAAATATTTGGAAACCTCTATGATGTTTAAGCATAAGAATTCACAACAAGATTTGCTTTTTCTCACTGAATTCCTTCACAAGATACCAAACCAGTAGGGTTATCAGTTAGAATCAATCTTGATTCAACACATTCACGTTAGAAATACAAATCAATCATCTTGAATTTTACCTGAAGATTGAGAGCTCTGAGCTGTGGACCAACTTGCAACAGTGGCTTCTGAGTATATTTTTCCTCCAAATGCTATCCATAAAGGTAAAAGTGAAAACACACAAAGTGGCAATTTGAATAACAGAATACCAAACCTAATCAGTGAGATGAATGATTGAAAAGATAGATACTTGAGCTTAAAAAAGTTAGTAGTTTTTCAGGTGGAATTGGGTAGAGAGTATTCAATATTTTCAGTGTCTATAGCATTAGACTTACCAGAATTATTGCATAAGAGTCTAAAACTACTATATTATCATCAACTAATACTGGAACATAGTGCAGAGGGTTCAATCTCTCGAATTATGAAATTTAAGCAGAAATGGAATTTTTTCAGTCAAACAAAATTTTCTAACCACTATTGAGTTTGGTTGGTAAAGCACTACATTTATTATTGAGCTCTGTATTCACCTGGACTGTACTACTGTCCTTTTTCTTGGTCTATTTCTTTGTACTCATGGAATTCCTAGTCATATCAGATCAAAAGAAAACAAAATCAATCACGAAACTAAAATTTTTGTTCTTGAGTCCAATCCAACTGAATAAAAAGAAGCAATGTTGTTATGAAGTTATTCTATCAAAATGGAACAAAACTAATTCAATTGGTGCGTTTGGTGTTCACCCATTAGAACTGGAGTTTTACTTTACTCTTCTTGATTTGATATTTAATGAAACCTTCATTAAACAGATTATTGAAAATCTGATTGAACAACAGTACCTAAAGCTCTGTGTCATAAAAAAAAGGGGTGAGGAAGGAACCTTTGAGGCATAAAGCAAAGCGGGTACGCCATGAGCAAGAGCTATAGCAGTAAGAATAGAGCTGGAGATTGGATGAAAATGGTGCATTTTTCTGCAGTGCAGGCAAGTTCAATAACAATAATTCAATTCAATTCATTCCAAAATTGAAAACATGACAGTGTTAGTGTTTGATGAAAACAAAGAACACAAATCAAAGAAGAATTACCCGGTTATCTAGGTCCATGTCTGATTCAGATGCTAAACCTATGTATCACTTACTTGTCTTATGTTTTCCCTAACAGTGTTTACATTTCAACCAATTTGTTCTTTATGAAGGAGACAACAAGCTAGTTTAATTATATTTTTGAAGACACAAATGCAAAAGTATTAATTCAATTCGGGTTTCCTAGATTTTAGAGAGAAATGATACTTTGATCAAGTTTTGTCTGATAAACTTTGAAAAAAAAATCATTTTTGATAAAAAAAAATCTTAAAACTATTATTTTGTTTTTTAACTTCCATAAAAAAATAAAAAATTACTCTCAATTTTGTCAATAAAATGTTTGTGTGTGCTATGTAACTACCAAACAATGCGTGGTGGTTAAGTTAAGTGGTAAACGCAGTACATGATGTTGAATACAAACAATTACACTATCCTGGCCATCATATCTAAAGATTTAAAACAGATCAAAACTGATAAATCAGAAAATTTTGGAAAACAGATGACTAAATGTGTTATATAAACTAACTTGTTCAACGTAATAATCTTGTAACAAAATGAACTGATCAATGCCTTCTGTTGTTAGTTTATTAATAAACCCAACATATTTTATTCCACTTAAATGTCTCAAATATATATACAAATGCAGTTAAACAACTAGATCATGCGACTTACTCAAATTTCAAACACAAATTAAATGTATTATAATGACATGCATCCTTATTCTCAACGGAACTATTACGATATTTGACATCCTTATTCGTTATAAATGTCATGAAACACTGACCAAGTTCCTCAAAACTGAAATTGACCATACCAAAAATCAATCATACATAGCATACAACATCACTGAAACCAATACTATACAACTACATGACATAAATGAAAGAACACGACATAATGAAAAACATAAATCAAACTACGAACTCTTAAAAAGAGTGCCAAAGTTTAAAGATCAATCAAAAACAATTTATGTATCAAACGCAATACAACTTTTTTCATAAATATAATATATACCTTCCTACAAATACAATTTAATATTAACATTTATCCATAAAATCTATATACATAACTAATGACACAATCCATATGAAAAAATTTGTATAAATACATTAAATGACCATGGAAAAAAAAATGGAAATATAGAACTTCATCATCGATGTCTAAGAATATCAATATCAAACTCATGAAGCTTTGTTCACTGTATTCATGGTGCTCCACCACACTTGTTCACAGCAAAAAAATAAATCTCTGTCTCTGTCGTGACTTGGTTCCATTTTTAGGGTTAGTTATATGTTTTACTTTTGAATTTATTCCTCCACAATATCTGTCCTAAATTTACGAACCCCATTGGTGATTATTTTTCTTCTTCGTGCAAAGACTGATGTTGCTTTACTTCTCATCCTCTTTTTTTTTTTCGATTTTGTTCTCTTTAATTCAAAGTTGACATTTACGGTGCTTTTTCGTTTATTGTGTGGTCAATGGTTAATGGTCATACAGGAATATACAAAAAGCTTGGGGGTGCAGAAAGAAATCTTGGAGGAGTAGTAAGAAAGCCCCAAACTTTAAAAAAATTTCTTAACCCTTCACCCAAGTTCAAAAGAAAGCTCACATTCCCCAACTGCCACCGGTGGAGTTCGACAGCGACACACGGTGGTTTAGGCGGCGGTAATAGCGACGACGATCGAGTGGTAGAAGAAGAAAATCGTTGACGAGGTTAGCGTTTCTTTCGACTACTTTAGCCATATTTGCCTTCTGTTTATCAATCGACAACACCGATCATTTGTTTCACTATTTGGGGTTTTGTGGTTTGGGAGTGTTGTGTGATTCAGTGAAAACAGTCGAAGCTATTCTTGTCTACATGTATGAGGTCGGTTACCAAAACGGAAGATGTCTTGAAAACTTGAAGACTGTTTGTTGAGTTCTTGTGAAACTCTGAAAATCAGGTTTTGATCTTCTTTTTTTTGTGATACTGTAAAAGCCATTTTGTATGCCTGGGTGGGGCATCTTTCTCAGTCGCTGTTTGGTTGACTTTTAGAGCTCTTCAATCGTAAAATCTTACTGTTGAAACTTCTATTCCTGCTTACTCTTGACTACCATATACTAACTTTATGAAATTTCTATTTTTTTATTCTAACCTTCTTTTAAGCATTTGAGTCCAACCAAGTATGAATGTGCTTACATTGATTTATTGGTTGAACGTACGACAGGAGATTGATCAGGAGTATGTGAGCAAGCGTGTTTATTTTGTTGTTTTTGTCAGTGGGTTTATGCTTATACTATTGGGTGGATTCTATGTTTTTGCTGTATTGATTTTAAGCTTGGGTTGAGAAAGGATTATAATACGTCTTTTGGGTTTTTTCTGTATTACACTGTTGCAAACTGTGTTAGTTGCAGTTGTGTAGACGCTAGAGAGTAGAGAGCTCATTGTTCCTTTATGTGCCAAGAATGGCTTAGCCTCCAATACACTAATAGGTAACCTCAAAGGACACTCAAAATTCATATCATGAGGATGGGGGCATGTGAATTTAGTACAATCACAGCTCCACAAATCACACCTAACGCTGTATTTGTGTGGGGACCTGGGAATCTGTCGTGTCTCTCTAACTCACCAAGTGCTGAAGCAGAAGATAGTGTCTTTAGCTAAAAGAAAATTCAGCACCTTCCGTCGTCTTGATGCCATTTTTTTCTAGCTTGCCTTAGTTCATCTATAATTGGATTCCTTTTACATCTTACTTCATCTTGTATCTGTTACACACATTTTAAAGCAATGATCCACTCATTCACTGATGTGCTAGATATGAACTAAACTTTAATTACCGTTTTCTGGAAGATCTTTTACACCAAAACTACAGCGAAAGACAAAAAAAAAATTAACTTTATATACAAATTATCAGTAGAAGCCTTTCAAGTATAACTACTAGTTAAATTTTTATTTGTCTTTGGGAACACCATTTTTTTATCAAGGGAAGTACTAGTTTATTTATTATACCAGTCTACAAAGTTTAAAATTTTCATACAACTCTTTCAAACTAGTTTAATCCC
>Ga0209389_1006514_pt1 | contig 10157 bp, 5 predicted proteins | sample CowpearedBW_FD_187526 | JGI IMG/M metagenome (GOLD analysis project Ga0209389, IMG submission 187526) | Root nodule microbial communities of legume samples collected from California, USA - Cow pea red BW (SPAdes) (version 2) | ecosystem: Host-associated > Plants > Roots > Nodule | place: USA...
AAGCAGTGAACCAAACTATAATTGATTTGTGCAGTACTGAGTCGTCCGCTCCAATTTCAATCATTCATTCACTTCTTCAAAAACTTAAAAGTAATATTTCATTTCATAATCAAAACTCAAACTCTTTCATTAAAACGACGTTGACGTAACGGACCTATCTTTCTTTACTAATATTTAACTATGCCTAACACAACTATTAATTATGCCAACAATATACTTTAGACATGCTTAAATTACCAAAAGTTTTGGAGTTTGAATTTACACACCGACCCGGGTTCGATGACCCGGTCGGGCCGGTCCGACGGCAGATATGTCGATCAGGTTTGACGATTTGAACATGTCGGGTCGATCCTACGATAAGATCGGATCGGACTGATTCAACGATCCAAACAAGTCAGACCGATTCAATGATCTGGACAAGTCCGGTCCGACTTAAAGATAATTTGATCCGACATGACAGTCAGAGTAGGCCAAACCGACGTCCTAGACGTGTCGGTACTGAGCCAACAACAGAAAAGTTTAATAATATATTTTAAAAGATAATATATTTTTCATGTTTAAGAAAAAAAATCCATGAAATGACGGGACTTTGGTGATATTTTTGATCCTGTAGACTTCTTTAATGGAGACTTTTTGGACCTGTGGGCTTTTTTTGACCATAATCTTGTGGATTAGACCAAATTGATAACTTTATATATATATATATATATATATATATATATATATATATATATATATAAAACTAGTTATTAATTATCTGATAACGGTATTTGATAACAGATAAAACAACAATTAACAAATTTTATTATGATAGACTCTAACATCACTACTTTCATATCATGTTAAGAAATATATTTTAAGCTTAATTCAATATTACAAAATTGATTTGTAAAATGAGATTTATAATAATTTAGATGTTGTAACTTTATTATAAATTCACTTTTATCTTTTATTGGACGTGAAACTTCCAAATATGTACCAAAAGTATTTTCCCATTTATTACAATACTTTCTCTTGTTTGTCTGTAATATCCGTTTTTTATTTCTCATTTTTCTCCGCAGTTGTGGGAGGGAACATAAAGGGCCTCATGTTTTCTCTATCGAATGGTATAAGACACAAACTAATTACTGTAGGTAACACATGCTACATATAATTTGTGTGGAGTAGACTCTATAGAACTAATTATTCTGTCTCTGTCCATGCAAGCTAACACGAGACAGCACGACAGAACAACATGAGTAAATCCAAATCCAACAGATAATACTCGAAAAATGCTTCTTCCTCTCACCCTGTCTGAAGATAATTCAATGGACTCTAACCTTCTAGTAATCATTTATCATTACATATGCATGTGGATATTGTCAGAAACTAAGACTTGATATACCGGTAAAAATGTAATAAATAATGCCATAGGAAAGGTAGATACAGAACAGAACATTGTACAAAATGTTGTATGAATTCTTCTACGAATAACGTAATTCTTTTCAAAAAATACATCTTAGCTACAAAACACGAGAATATTTACACCACCAAATAAATAACATATATATCTATGTTATTTCTCTGCCCCCTATGCATATTACCTTTTTTGAATCAGCAGTGAATTCAGCTTCTCATCATCATAACATACAAGCCCCAAATAAAAGTTCAAACCAGAAGCTTTTAGAGAAAAAAACATGAGAAGGCTATGACTTCTAAACTAGCTCACTGACATTTGACACAGTACACAAGTTTCACTATCTAAACTAGATCTTCACCAAGACAAAAATGAAAGCTTAGAAACTATGAGGAATTAGATACAGAGGAGCCACTGATCCAATTGTCAACAACTGAATTTGGTGAAACAGGGGAATGAGCCTTCTTCAAAAGTATAACTTCATCAGTCCTAATATCCAATGTTTCTGTCTCTTCCCGTGCACCAACCCCATCACTTTTGATTCCTCTTAAGATCTCTACCACTTCATCCATGCATGGTCTCATATCTCTTTCCTGTTGCAAACACCTAAAGGCCAATTCTGCCACTGCTGTTGTCATCCTCCTTATACCATGATCCTTCTCAAACCCAAGATAAGGATCAACCAACTCATGCAGTTCCTGGTTTTGAATTTTTTTGATAGCCATGTTTGACAAGTTCACATCACTGCGATTCCTGTTGATGTCCACAGCTTGTAGTGATGATATGAGCTCAATCAAAACCACTCCAAAGCTGTAAACATCACTTTTATCAGTGAGTTGGTAGCACTGGTAATACTCAGGGTCAACATAACCAGGTGTTCCCTGTGGAGCTGTTGACACATGAGTGACATCATTTGGGAAATCCCTTGAGAGACCAAAATCAGCAACCTTGACGCAAAATTGATCATCCAAGAGAATGTTGTTGGTTTTAACATCGCGGTGTATGACATCATTTGCATGTAGGTAGGCTAGAGCCTCAGCTGTTTCAACAGCAATGTTCAATCTTACAGGCCAAGGGAGTAGAGTTGATTTTGAGCCTCTTCCTTGAAGATGATAAGCCACTGTTCCATTAGGTATGAATTCATAGACAAGGATAAGTTCTCTGCTATGTTTAGAGGTGCATCCAAAGAGTGTCACAAGGTTCTTGTGCCTTAAGCGTGCTAGAATCTGAACTTCATTCATGAACTGCATAATACGCCTAGAGTTGCTTTCATAATGGCGTTTCACTGCAACTGTGCGTCCATCTTTGAGTTCACCTGTTTAACAAATATAAGATTGTTCAAGAAAAACAGATATCTTTCCTGGTATCATATCATACACATCTTTAGAATAATTATATCATTGTATCAGAAACATATGGCATGTGACAGATGAATTGTATCTGTGCATCATGGACATGTAAGTTATTTTGTTACCTTTGTAAACAGTGCCAAAACCTCCCTCACCAAGTTCTCTAGAAGCATCAAAGTTTTTGGTAGCTTCCTCCAGTTCCTCATAGGTGAAGACCTGGACACCAAAGTAGTAACTCCTGGCCACTGGATCAGTCTTGGAAGATTGGTAAGAAGATAGACTTTGAGAGGTGATAGTAGTGGATGCAAAAGTGTCTCCGCTTGAAGTTGGAGCTATGAAGAGCTCCATACTTCTTGATTTTTGATAAGTTTTTCTTCTTCTTTGTACCATACAGTACACACATCCAAGAATGACAACAAGGGCTGCAACTCCTCCTACAGTAGCGCCTGATAACAGTACCAATAGTAGACATTAGTACAATTCGTTTAACAAAATGGAAGCATTTAAAATTAACAAAATGAAAGTTACCTATTGCTACACCTACATTGTTGCGTTTACCTGCAATAATTCCAAACAAATAAGATGTCAAAACAACGGATCATAGGGATGAAAAGGAAAGGTAGTTAACACATGAAGCTAATAAAGCCTCAATTCACCATAGTTTTCTACTGCCAAATCAAATACACTATATAACTTTTAGCTTCTTAAAAATCACATTGAAGAAGAAAATCACATCTGAGATGTGTGTTTGATGTGGAACCAAACCTACTGAAAATAGCTGGAATACCTGGAGTTGAACACAATTGATCCCCACAAATACAAATAGGTTGGTTCTTATCAGAATCAAAGCCACAGTGGCCACCAGAACCAACACACTCAACGCACACACTCTCAAAAGGATTCCAATAGTTCACATTAAACCCCTTCATCAGAATCTCCCCAAGCAAAGACCGGTTTTCCACCAGTCTATCAGCCTGCTCTTTCAGAATTGGAACTGCAATATGTTGAACGCATTCAACAATTGGAACTGCAATAGGGTCCGAAGGTAACGAACCAACCAAAGAATAAGACTCATTCAAAACCCCTTTACTCTCACAGTGAAACAGATTTTCTGGTGTTTTGGGGAACGCTGAGGTGGGTTTGCACTCATAAAACAAGGTCAGGTTTTGGTTCCCGGAACCATAGCTGAAGATGGGGTCATCAAAAGTTGAGTTCACGTAAACATGCGTGCATGTCTCGTTCCAAAGGTCTAATCTTGCCAAGGTGAGGGTCTGAGCCACCGAGTTGATACTAATGACTCGGTAGCTGACTGATGAGATGTTCAACTCGGGGACGACACCGTCTTGGCAGTTCAAATGGAACTGTGGTGGCCCACAGAAGGAGGGGCGGTCACCGCCGGTGAACGGGTAGGAAAGGTTGGTGATGGTGCCGCAGTTGAAGGAGGTGACTTGGCAGGTGGAGAGTGGTGCATCGGGTGGCAACGAAGTCGTGTGGTGGAGAGAGAAGATGAGGGTGATGACTACAATGGTGGTGGTGGTAGTGGTCGACGACAGGGACAACATGGTTTATCGTTCGTCGGTGGTGGCAGTCCTATGAACTATGGTTCTATGATTTGAACTTTAAACGAAGTGAGAAGAATGGAAAAGAAAAAAAAAACATGAAGATGAATTTGTTTGACTTGGACTTTGACAAGGTTTGAAAAATAAATTATAATCTGAGATATTTGAGGCTTTAGCAATAGCAGCCGAATAAATTAATACTGTTAATTTTCTTTTTCATAATTCACACACTTTAAAATAATGGGATGGTGGAACAGGAAATTATTTTGTTAGGGAAGGTGGTGAAGGATGCGTATATAATATTGAGTTAAGTCAATAAACAAATCATACTGTTATAGCATGGTTCAAAATGGTGGCTGTTCAAAATCTAGAAGTATGACAGAAAGGTCTCAATCGGTGATAGACATGGTTTTTGGATGTTTTGGCCGGTTGGTTCAGACGGAGGAACTGCGTTGGAATATGTTATAGTTAAGGAAAAGAGACACACGCGGTGGCATCTAATAACATGATGTCACAAAACGTATATTTAACAGAGTTACTGGCCCCATAAAATGAAAGATAGTAATTGCAGTCAAAGATGGCAACAAATATGTTAAAGCGAGATGAACATGAATGTGTGAATCCTTACAGCTAGAAGAAGCATTCTTATCCAGATCTTCCTAAAAAAACTATGTCAATCTTATTCTTATCATCAACAGCAGAAACTTAAGATGCATCTGTGACTGTGAGTAAATACTCGGTATAATGATGAAGACACAGTTACTCACCTGAATTTTTACATGTGGATGGAGAAGAACCGTTGCTGCAATAGCAAGAAAATTCACCTGAACTTGGATTATAACCACAGTACCCACCAGAGTTTTGGCATTTCTCACACAAACTATTGTTTGCATCCCACTCCGCGTCAAAACCATTATCAAGAACAGCCTTAAGATTTTCCGCCGTTGAGTTTCTTTCTAGAAGTTTAGCTTCTGACTCCAAAATCGGAACAACTACTCTAGATTTGCATGCTGCCATGATTTCTGACTCAGAATTCTCAAGCATGCTCTCCGTCACAAAATAGTTAATCATTTGAGTTCCATTTACGCTACAGTTAAACCAAGGGAAAACGGTATCTGATTGAGGAAATGAAGGACAATCATAGTAGAAATAGAGGTTCTGAGAATCTGAGCCATAATTAAGGAAAGTGCCATCTACAGTGATGTTCCTGAGGATAGTAGGACAGATGTTATTCCAGTAGTCAGTTCTTACAAGTTTGAATCTATGATCCGAATCATTGACTTCAAGAACTCTATAACTCTCCGACATCAAGGTAAGCGTTGCTACTTCACCTGTGCATTGAAGGTTAAACGCAGGGTGGCCACAATATGGGGGTCTACCATATCCCCAGAAAGGATAACTCAGGTTTTTGAGATTTGCACAATGAAACGGAGAACTGCACTTGAGATAATGCTCATCGTCAGCACAAGATGTTGGAGCTTGGTTTAAGGTGATGGTTATGACCAAAATTGAGAAAAAGGTGCCTTGAAGAAGTTTCATCTTCAGAAAGAAAAAAAATAGTATGGTAGAGAAGAGAGACAGAGGATTTGATTTGACACTGCAATTGATAAAGAGAGAAGAGGGAGATTTGAAGTGAATTGCAGCAGTACTAGTGATGCAAATGTAAATTTAGGTGACCTGTTAGGCTTTGACCAGACACCAACTATTCTTATTTTCAGTTAAAAATTGTCAAATTGGTGTTACCTAACTCTGATTAAACATTAAACAAAGTTTATGGGTTGGTGCTCTGTGTGTGTAACCGCTCAGGCTAATTATGACCAAACTTTATGCCTAACAACTCCAAACAACTCCAGCTTACTCGTTTATCATTCATACATTAAAAATCAAAAAAGGCTTCACACGTTTACTCCAAGAATAAAATAAAATCTGATGGTTGGGTGAAAAACTACTTGTGAAATGGTCAACAGGAGAATTTATCAGGAGTTTGATTTGTTGTGTACATAAATATCCCGAAAGTCAAACATTATCATGCCCTTTGTCTGCAAGCAAACAATTGCTGACCCGGTTCTTCCGATGCTATGGCGTTTTAGGGAAGAATCAACATCATCGGCACCATTGACATGCTAAATGATCTTGAGTAAAAATACCTAACAACCCAGTTCTGTTCTCTCTCATTCCTCGTTTGAGGTACAACCTCGTTGATGTTCACAAGGAAATACAAGGATCAAATATTGGACCCTTTATAAAAAAAGTGTTGTTTGGTTGTTAAAATATATAATAACACGCTTCTTCAAGCAGAAGAAGCCATGCGTGTTAATTTTTTACGAACTAAACTAGAAATGGAAATACAGACATACCTGTGCATGTAGCAGAATGGGGTCCATCCTTGCAGAAACATTGGAATCCTCCATCTCCATCATGAACCCCACACTCACCACCCGAATCACTGCATTTCTTGCAGTCATCGTAATTTCCCACCCAATTCAACTCAAAACCATTCTGTAACGCCACGCTTATTTGGCTGCTGTTATTCACAAGTGAAGCGTTGGTTTCAAATATCGGAATCACCACAACCGTGCAACTCCCCGTGTACGAAGGTACAGGTAGGAGAGTGTAGTAGACAATTTTATCAGCATCACAACTTTGAGGACCAAGCAGATCCGTGTATGGTGGAGAGGAAAGTGAATTGGAATGGCAATAAAAGAGCGTGAGGTTAACAAGATCACTATATGGACGTTGAGGATCATATTGAAAGTGAGAGTCATGAAAGGTGCTGTTCTTGTACTCACTCGCACAGATACCATCCCAATAATCATCCCTGGCAATTCTTAGTGTCTGTGTTGTATTATGCCAATCCAGAATACGGTACTTGGCATCGTTGATGGTTATTTTGGGGACTCCTCTTTCGCATGTGAGCCTCTCTTCACCGCAATAACTATCTCTGTTTTCTCCGAAGAAGGGGTACCTGAGATCCAGCTTCGTATCTCCGCATGTAAAATCGTTACTACAGTTGCTGTATTGAGCATCATCCACACAAAGATAGGTTGGAACATTGGTTGAGATGAGAAACAGAAGGAAGATGAAAGAAGGCTTAGGTTTCATTGTTGGAGGAGAAGGTGCATGGAAGGAGAGCAAAAGGAAGACCAGGATTGAGTTATGTTATATTGGGAAGTCTCTAACCAGTGGGCATTTCACTTTCAATGCATGTTAAATTTCTAACACTGCTGTTTCTAGGAAGCCCCAGCTAAAGTGAAAGTTTGAATTTTTGAAAAAAGTTGTGGAAGCTAATGGGTCAACGTGACGAAATCATAATCGACATACACAGTTGTTTGAATGTGATGTCCAGTGAGAAATTGTATGTGTAGCTTCTGGGTCTTTTGCCAAAACTTAACGTCAAAATTCACTCTCTTCCTCTGTCGCTGGATTTAAATTTGTCATTTTCGATGTAAAACTTTAAAACTTTTAAGATAATGAATTTATAAATTTTTATCTTTATATAATACTATACTTTTTCATTATTATTCAACGTGACTGATATCCGAATTCCTAACAAAACCAGAGATACATCATACCCTACTCCACAGTCCCTCAAAAAATTAATACTTTAATTACAAACATCAATTTTGGCTTAACTCATTTTAAATTAAAAATAAAATATATAAATTTTAAAAAAGGTTAAATGATATTTTTTATTAATATATATATATATATATATATATATATATATATATATATATATATATATATATATTACACATTTGTATATCAAATTGTTAGATTGTGTAATTAAATATTTGATTCACTTTTAAATTTAGAATTATTTATAATTTTGTATTTATTTTAAATTGAACCGAAAAGTTTCGTTTGTAGTCGAACGATTTTTTTTTTACATAGCGTATAGTTAAACACGGTGATCCATAATTCAGGTACGAGCTAAAACTATTTTAAGTAATTTGTATTTTTTTATATGCAAAATGTAAATAAGGCCCTTTAATTGCATGCTAGAAACTAAAAATCTCACCTACAGGTTGGATGAAAATTAAAAACATGTTAGGCGTGATAAGTTTTAATTTTCGATGCACTTTTATTTGTTGAAAAATCAATTTCAATTAAATTATTTACAGATTAAAAATTAAATAAAATTTTATACTTGATACCATTAATAAACATAAATAATGTCTTTGGTATCCCGTTATAGTCAAATTAATTTTGCGACTAGTTCATGCACACGCAACGTCTCTTTTTCTACCAAATAATAATAATAATAATAATAATAATAATAATAATAATAATAAAACAGGTGCTCTGCAGGTAATTCCGAAAATGCTTGTGCTCACCAACTTTATGGCTTAGGCATTTTTTTCAACCTGAAAAGGTAAGTTTAAGGCTTACATTTTGTAAAATGTGAGGAGATAATATAAAATTAACTATTCACGTAACAATTTTAGAGACAAATATTATTAAGGATTTTATAAACTTTTAAATAGAAGTAAAAAATTATTATAAAGTATTAATAATAATATAATGTAATAATGTATCTATAAAAAAATAAATTAACATTTCACGGTAACATTGTAATATATATTGTGAGTTACACAAAGTGACTTAAGCAGGAGAAGGATTAGGGTTGGTGAGTTGTCAAAGATTCATCATTACAGGTTTTATTCGAATAAAAAAAAACTCAAAAACTTTATAATTGAACTAAAGTCAATTCCGTCCACTTAATCACATTTTTAAATGAGTTTCAATAGGGTTAGTTTATTTTACTAATTTAAACACAAAAATATATAAGTAATTTGACATTTTAATGTTTGTGTATCAATTATTTTTTAATGGTTAATTAGTTTTTTTTAATGACGATCTTAAATTATTAAATGATATAATTTAGACCACGTTATATAAATTGTGTTCTGTTTTCTATTTGTAGCATTTGAATGGCGAATTGTTTAAACTTTTTGAACCAAACGGCGTAATACTTTTTAACTATTACTTATTTGTATTTGAAGGGTTTGAATTATTGAAGACCTGAGAGAAAAATTCCATGCATTGTTGATTTATTTATTTTAATTTTGTTTTAAATTTAGTAAATCATCTCTCTAAAGCTATCAATTAGATTGATTTGGTTTATCTAAAAGTGTATTTTAAAGAAATCAATGAAAAACTAATAAAATATTTATAAAAGGTATTTTATTTTGTTAACTTTCATCTTAAAAACATTTCAGAAAAAAAAAAAGGTGCATTAGTTGAGTTTTATGGAATTTTAAATATTTTGTTACGACTTCAGAATATGAATATCCAATTTATTCACAGTTAAAGGAAAATTAAGAGAGAAAATCCTTGTCTCTATTTTCATATCCTCGGCAAAGAAACAAATGTTCTCGACACGAGATCACGCGAATTCAACCCCGAAATAAAAAGAGTATTGATAAAGTAGTTATGTTACTTTACCAACGAAGACACAAAATCAATGAGAAGTAACTTCTATTCTAACAATTTTTTATCTAAATAATCTTTTTATGTTCCTTTACGTGAATATTTATCGGACACGAATATTTTAAGTTACGAGTCCTCTTTATTTGTATTATATTTTACTAATTTTTATATTATTGATAAATTTTTTAATAAAAAATCATCTAAAAAATTGAACAGTAATAAAATGTGAAAATGTGAGTTCAATTCACATATAAAAAATTAATACAATTTTTAATACAAAATTTTAATATATCATTTCACCTCAAAACTTTATTAAAATAAATTTATATAAAGCGGAGGGTTCAACTTCATCCTTTGAAACTAAAATTAATTTCAAAAGATTGTAATTTCAAAAAATAAATGAGACGATAACCACTAATC
>Ga0209389_1006516_pt1 | contig 10156 bp, 5 predicted proteins | sample CowpearedBW_FD_187526 | JGI IMG/M metagenome (GOLD analysis project Ga0209389, IMG submission 187526) | Root nodule microbial communities of legume samples collected from California, USA - Cow pea red BW (SPAdes) (version 2) | ecosystem: Host-associated > Plants > Roots > Nodule | place: USA...
AATAATCGTTGTCTGTACTCTTATCTCTTATATGTTCTCTTTCTTTTTTGAAAAAAAAAATATTTTTTTGTCTTACTTGATAGTTAAATATTAGTTTAATGGTTAAAATTATTTTTTATCTAACGAGCTTTTTTATATTCATTTTAAGAATATAGAAGAAAAAAATATTGTACTATGTATTTTTTTATAACCGATTTTTAATTATAGTTTAATTATCATGAATTTTTATTTTAGTATTTATGTCTCAATTTTTTATTAGATTATGACAAATTATTCTTTAGTCTTAGTCTTTAAAAAAAATATTATTGGTAAAGAATAAAAGAACAAATTATATTTTAAAAATGATAAAAAAGGAAACTGTGTGAAGATGAAAAAACAAGACAAATTTAACTTTTTCACATATATTCTGAACCATGATACTACTCATTCAATTGTCCAATTATAAACTTTTTTTTCTTAAAGTTTAAAGAATTACAGGTGAGTCATTACTATAATAGAAAAATTGTTTTTTGTAATGAAGATTATCAAAACACGATCGTTGAATAAAGATGAAAGGTGAATTTTTTGCTGACAATTTATTTATTTACATTGAAAAAGAAATTGCTGGAAATTTTAGTTCTGGTTCAATTATTGATGAGTTCAAGAATATGAAAGAACAAATGACAATAGTTATTATTTCTTTATACAGTTATGGTTATACTAAATTATGTATTCATTATCTTTGCCTTAGTGACAATAATTAAATATATAAATTTTGATTATCCCCTAAAATATTAATCAAGATCTGCTACTAATTAATATATATATATATATATATATATATATATATATATATATATTATTTTGAGGCTTTTGAAGAAACTCTCATCCAATTTTTTATTATTTGCAAACTTTTTTTAATTTCATTTACAATAGTTAATTATTCAAACCAAATAATTATAGTAATTAAAAACTAAATGAACTTCATCGAATGAGAAAATACAAAATAGCTAAATTGTAACACTCTAAAATAATATTTAATTTTAGTGGTAAGAGTTTATAATATACAATAAAACTTTTAAATAACGATCAATTTTAATGATAAAAAATATATTTAGAGACCGATTTAAAGATCAATTTCCTAATTAAAGATAAACGTTTTTGGTACCCAAAACCTTGATGATAACTAATGTTAGTGACAGATTATAAATCAATTTATAATATAGAAACTATTTTAGTTACCAATTTAGAGATCAATTATAATTTTTTTAAACTATTTTAGTCACCAACAATTTTTAGTTTATAAAAACTAATATAGTGACTAATTATTTTTTTCAGTAATTGATCATTATTCAAATATTTTCTTATAATGAACGCAGTATTGGATATAATTAATACTCTAGAATTTATATTTAATAATTTTTCTCTCTATGAGTTTTCGAATAAATTTAGAATATCATATGCATTTTTAAAATAATAATGAAGTTTGTTTATTTTATGATTTATAATATAAAATGTAAACTTTTATTTTCGTGCTATTCTAAAGTAAATAAAAAGACACTTAAATATAAACAATAGTCATAAAAGATAAAATATACAACCTATAATAGTAATACGATTACAATATAATAGTCTAACTTTAAAAATCGTATAAAATAATTTTATAAAAATAAACGTAAGTGAATTATATAATACCTTCTTTAACAATAAAAAATATAAATAAAAACTATGATAAATTAACTCATACTAAATACTAAATGTAAGATCCCTATTGAAAATTATATAAATAAATAAAATATAGAAAAGTAATCGACAAAAATTTATTATTTCCAAATGCGGGAAAATTTAAATTATTTTTCAACGCGCCATAAGTTAACATAATTGTATAATAATCTTTGTACAAGTTTTCAAAATCCAACATAATGGAATAACATAATAAAAAAATCCCTATCTCAAAAGCCTACAAGCTAGCCTTCTTTCCGTCTTTATGTATCACCAACATCACCTGTAGCATCATCTGCTCCCGTGTAACGAATCACACGATCATCGCCAATCACAAACAGAAAGGGTAAGCTTATAAATAAAAAAATAACATATGATAAAACAGAATAAAATCAATACACCCATCTGATTTATCCTAGTTAGTTCTTGACCACGATCTTAATCCCCAAGGCCTTTCAACCTTCACAACACACAAATAGTTAACCTTGGATTCAGGATTTATGATGCTCACACGATCATGCCCGCTCGTGGTCCTGCCTCTACGAACCTCCCGCTCGTAGTCCTGCTCTACGGACCTACCCACCCGTAGTCCAACACACGTGATCCACCAACTACGTACCTCCCCGCACGCAGCATCTCTCAAGTGTGAGCACGGAACATACGAACCTACCTCGCTCATATGCTCACACGAGAGTAACTGGATATGAACCTCCCCGCTCATATCATCGCGTGTTCAGCACTATCCATGAACCTACCCGCTCATGGCACATCATCTCCTAATCCAAGTCCGCATCAATGCGTACAAACAACACATGCAAAACTACACTGATCTCGCTTAGGCTAGAAGCCTTAGCTCAAGCGACCAGGCTTGTCTCGGTTAAGCTAAGCTCTCTTGCCTAAGCGAGCGCATTACATTGGCTTAATGCGAAGTCTCGCTTAGGCGAGACCTTCTTGCTTGGGCGAGATCTTCTCGCTGGGGCGAGATGGCTCTTCGCCTAGAAACAAAATCTCTTGCCTAGGCGGCGAGTCAAGAAGAAACACACGACATTCCATAATTTCTCGCTTAGGCGAGGATCGCTCGCTTGAGTGAGATGCTCTGTCACCCAAAACAGAACTCTCTATTTGAGCGAGATGCTCGAGCAGAACCACAAAATCCTCACGATTTCTTGCTTAGGCGAGGCACGCTCGCTTGAGTGAAATGACTTGTCGCCCAAAACAAGGGCTTTCCGCTTGAGCGAGATGCTCGAGCAGAACCAGGTTCGGGTCTCTACTATTTTCACCTAGGCGAGCCTTGCTTGCTTGAGCAAGAATAGCAAACGTCTTACATGTCTATGTCTTCCATGTCCATGCACGTAGACACCAGAAACAATGCCCAAAACCACATTCAAACATTACCAAGCAATGTATTACAACGAGTAATTCTCATGGACATGTTTTAAACCCAATTGGGCCACCAAAATTTTGAGAATGAGCCATAAACAATCATACAACACAAAAACCCCCATCATATTCATGCCAGAGTATAAGGTATTGTTCAAGGAATGATCAAAATAACAATCCCTCTAATTCACATCAGATTGAGCACGAAATTTCATAACAAACAAGCATAAAATAATGCAATTCAATCGTAAACATAAAAATCAACACGTAAAGCTCCCCTAACTTGAAATTTCTTACAATTCAATCCATAAAGGCTGCGGGAGCATTAGTTACTCCAAATGGCATTACTACATACTCGTAATGTTCATATCTTGATCGGAATGTTGTCTTTTGGATGTCCTCTGGTTTGACTAAGATCTGATGGTATCCAGACCTTAAGTCGATCTTAGAGAACACACTTGCTCCTCTCAACTGATCTAACAAATCATCGATCCTCGGCAATAGATACTTGTTCTTTATCGTCAATTTATTCAACTGTCGTTAATCTACACATAGCCGAGAACTCTCATCCTTCTTCTTCACCAGTAACACAAGCGCTCCCCACGGTGACGCACTAGGTCTGATGAATTTCTTCTCTTGCAAATCCTCGATCTGCTTTTTCAATTATGTTAGCTCTACCAGTGCCATTCTATAAGGAGCCACCGATACGAGGCCCGCTCCAAGGATAAGATCAATTGAGAAATCTATGTCCCTACTTGGTGGTAACTCGGATATTTCATCTGGAAACACGTCGGCATATTCATCTACAACTAGAATACTCCTGATCTGTTCTTCTGTGCTTTTCTTTTCAGTTTGAGCCACTATCACAAAACAAGTAGCTCATTCCTTCATCTCCCTCACAGCTTCCTATGTCGATATCAGCCCTACTCCTTGCGTCAATGGGAACACAACTCTGCGCTGTCCACAATCAATCACGACATGGTTGATAGACAGCTAGTCCATTCCCAATATTACATCCAATCCCTCCAGAGGCAAGCATACAAGATTCACCTTGAATCTTCGGCCCTCCACTTCTAGCGAGCATCCAACACAGGAAGAATTGGTTGAAACCTGCCCAGATGCTGAGTCGAGACTATTAACTCACATCCCAAGTCACGAGTCGACAATCCCAACTTCTTCACACAATCGTGAGATATGAAGGAGTGTGAAGCTTCTGAGTCAAATAGCACTAGCACACTGTTACCAAACAATAAGCAGTAGTCTAGAATAAGATTACCTGACCAGGTGGGTTCAGTGCTGGTCATGGCGAAAACTTGGCCCGCTACTCTCGGCCTATCTATCGAAGATGGCTGAGGTCGTGTTCCGATAGTAGTCTTCTTATTAGGACACTTGTTAGCAAAATGCCCTAGTTGATCACAAGCATAGCACTTGCGAGTGTTAGCACTACTTCCCCCACTGGCTGCTGGCTGAGTACAATCTCTCCTCAGTTGCTCTCCTCCACAGTTATAGCACCGTAACTTATGCGAAGCTGACTGGGGTTGACTTTAGGGCTTTTTCTACTGTCTGCCCTCAATGTTGGCCTTCTGGGGTCGACTGACCCTGCTGGGCCCCATTTCCAGCTACTCGACGCTCTTAGCCTGCTCTACAGAGACAGGAAACTCCTTGACGCTCAGTGGTACAATGAAGTGCCTCAATTCATGCTTTAGGCCGCCTTCAAATTTCCTACAAGAAACTCCCTGTGATTAAAACCTCGCTAGATACTCAAATCGCTCTACGTATGCTTGTACTGACATAGTCCCCTACTGCAAGGTAAGGAACTCAGCTTCGCATCATGTCTAACGTTGTCGGGGAAATACTTCTCTAGGAACCTTTTCCTGATGTTGACCCAATTCTCCTCCTCCTCGTGGGTCTGCATCTGTTGTTGCATCCCACCAATACTATGCATCTGTCACTAGCAAAAAGGTGGCAAAAGTAAGCTTCTAGGCTTTTGTGCACTCAATCACCCAGAATATCTTCTCACATTCACGCAACCATGCATCTGCCTCATCTGGGGTGGCTTTGCTAGTGAACTTCGTCGGCTTGTGATGCATGAAGTCCTCCATCGTCACTGGTCTCACAAGTGGAATTGCATCCTCGGTTGCGCTGCAACAGGCTGCATCGCGTCCAACATCCTATGGATTGCATTTGCAATCTCATCAGCCCCAGCGTTATTCCTACGTCTCCTATTTGCCATTGCCTGAACACGCCACATTTTTCAGCTATTAACATTAAACAACCCTAATTATATAAGAAAAACAAGCAATTGTTAACAATCAATAACACGCAATAGTTTCACAGAGGAAACACGATTAGCTCACTCCCCATAGTTCCCAAAAATCTTAAAAACTTTTGATCTAATACCAAATGTAACATCCCTACTGGAAATTAGTTAATTAAAATAAATAAATAAGAAATAGAAATCCACATCGTCACTTTTATTATTCCCAAACGCGGGAAAATTTAAAATATTTTTCAACGCGACATAATTTAAACATAACCAAATAACAATCGTATTACCAGTTTTCAAAATCCAGCATAATAAAATAACATCATAAAAAAATCAATATCTCAAGAGCCCCCAAGCTAGCCCTCTCTCCGTCCCTATACATCACCAACATTACCTATAGCATCGTCTGCTCCCGTGTAAAGAATTACACGGTCATCGCCAATCACAAACAGAAAGGGTGAGCTTATAAATAATTAATAACATATAATATAACAGGATACAACAATACACCCATCTAATTCATCTGGTTAGTTCTTGGCCAAGACCTTAATATCCCAAAGCTTTTCAACCTTCAATTCACATAAAAAGTTAGTCATGGACTCAGGATTTATGATGCTCACACGAACTTGCCCGCTCATGATCATGCCTCTACGAACCTCCCCGCTCATAGTCCTGCTCTATGGACCTACCCGCCCGTAGTCCAACACAAGTGATCCACCAGCTACGTACCTCCCCACACGCAGTATCTCTCAAGTGTGAGCACGGAACATACAAACCTACCTCGCTCATATCCCCACACGAGAGTAACAGGATATAAACCTCCTCGCTCATATCATCATGTGTTCACCACCCTCCATGAACCTACCCGCTCATGGCACAACATCTCTTGGTCCAAGTCCGTATTAAAGCGTACAACAACACACCAAACTGCACCAATCTCGCTTAGGCTAGGAACCTTAGCTCAAGCGACCAGGCCTGTCTCGCTTAAGCTAAGCTCTCTCGCCTGAGCAAGATGCTCGAGCAGAACCACAAAATTCTCACGATTTCTCGCTTAGGCGAGGCATGCTCGCCTGAGCGAGATAACCTGTCGCCCAAAACAAGGGCTCTCCGCTTGAGCGAGATGCACGAGTAGAACCTGGTTCGAGTATCTCCTATTTTTGCCTAGGAGAGCCTTGCTCGCTTGAGCGAGAATAACAGACGTCCTCCTTGTTCACGCACGCAAACACTAGGAACAATGCCCAAAACCACATTCAAACATTACTAAGCAATCAAAATCAGTGCACAAATCTTATGAACATAATTTAGACCCAATTTGATCATCAAAATTCGAGATTGAACCATAAACAATCATATTGTACGAAAACCTCCATTATATTCATACCAGAGTATAAGATGCTTTTCAAACAATATCAAAAACAACAAACCTCAAATCCCAACACATAGAGCACGAAATTTTAGGACATGCAATCATAAAATCATAAACATCTTTGCTCCAATTGTCTTATAACCTTAGCTTTGTGATACCCAAGAACCCTCATATGCTCTTCCAAAAGGTGCAGTTCTTTTCTCAACCCAGACTAAATTTCTCCTCTTATAAAATAAAGAAGTTAATTTCGTTCTTAAGAAGGTTTGAACCCACAACCACTGAATCACAAAGCAAGTGCACAACCAATTCAACCAATCATGTTTCATGATAATTCCTAAAATTTTAGGATTACATTATCACTAGTCATATTCAATCATAACCTTAAAACAATGCACAAAATAAAATATCATACAATTGGCATACATAGGACTTAAACCCAAGTCCTCTCACACAAACAAGTACTCTCAACCACTTGAGCTAGTACTTTTCCGCACCATAACAATTAACATTAAATGTCATAAAGGCTTCTACTACTCGCATTTATTAAATAATTATTTTTTAATTATTTAAATTTCTCGGGTCTTACACATCGAGCTCTTGAAATTCTAACTAACCTACACTAATAATGGCCCCATGAAGTCACATTTCCTAGCAAATTTCCTCATTGAACTCCCGACCAAGGGAGAACCCTTGATTGGTAGTCTTTTAGCGTTGATAGATCCTCCAACAAAAAAGGTAGTCGAGCAAGTATCATCCTGGAAGGACCCATCGACCTCATACTGGAGCAGACCATTCGTTTTAACTTAAATGCCTCAAACAACCAAGTTGAGTATAAGGTCATAAACAACTCCCAACTAGTCACAAGTCAAGTAAAGGGGAGCTACCAAGCAAAAGAGCCCTCACTACTCAAGTATTACCATATGGTAGGAAACCTAGCTGAGCATTTCGATGAGTTCAAAATCAACCACATACCACAAGAAGAGAATGACAAAGCGAATGTGTTGTCCAAGCTGGCTAGTACCAAGAAGCTCGCGATTAGCACCAAACACTCATCCAACAAACCCTTTCCAACCCAAGTTGGGACTGCGAAGACATCTTGGAGATCTCTATTGGATCGTCGAGTTGTATGACACCAATCTTCCATTATCTGACAACGGACGATCTCAATAGATGATGATAAGTAATGTGGCCCAATAAGGCCCAAGTAGTCTCATTTATAAAAAGACTACAAATTCTTCTAAGATACATCTATTGGAAAAATATTCACACATGAACAGTAATTATGATAAATCTTCGTAGTTTGCTTACGTCTTGATATCCCTTGATACCATATATCTACAAAATATTTGGTATGTTTGGTGAGGTGCCACGTTATTATTATTGTTATTATTTATTCCAGGTAAGTTATTATTTTATTGATTGGTTAATATTACATTTCATGTTTTATTACATAGATCCAAGGCCTTATAAATACATATAGTATTTCACCAAGAATTACACACTCTCATACACACATATGGAGAGTCTTTTACAGGTGGTGGATCTTTCCCTATGTCTCAACCCTTGGAAGCTTCTCATCAAGGTATGTCAAAGTCATTCAGATCTTGTCACCTGTCTAAAGGTTCGCCTCCAGGTCCCGATAAGAACAACTACCTAAGAAATTGATTTCTAAATTGGTCTCTGATTAATTTCTGATTAATTAGTGACCAATTATAATTTTATATTCATAATAGTGACTATTTCCGTAACCAATAAGTTTTTATTTTGTAAATTGGTATATAAATTAATCACTATAATAACTAACAATTTTTTGTTATTAAAATTGGTTGTTAATGCCTTCTTGAAGTGTTGATATTCATATTCCATGTAGAAGTTAAAATTAATTATTTCAAAATAACATAAAAAAGTATCCATACATTGATTTGAGTTTATATAAAAATTACTTTTAACGTTTTGTTTTACATTTTAAAACAAGAAAAGGGAAAAGAAATCTACAAGTGCGAGGTGGAATTCAAGGCAAAATTATAAATAAAGAGTAAACATTATTATATTTTTTAAGAACAATAAATAGTTAGACAGGAAAATTAGGTACACGTCAAGCGTGCATATAAAAGAAATACAGCTACCGGTTCCGTATATTGACTTCTCACGTGGTGCAGTTATGAGTAGAAACTCTACGGAGATTTGGTTTTATACTGTCATAATAATACAGCCAAAAAAAATAGTGTTTTCTTAATCATTGGAGTATAGGTTTTGTCATATCCTTTTAAAATTATCATTAATTTTTTGTAATTAAGATTATTTAAAAATTAGTGGAAATACATATATGTGCTTACTTTGTTTTATGATAACATAGAATAATAAAATATTATTAAATTTTATAATTTTATTGTAAATAATTTTTATGTATTTTGCAGATAATGTTTTTCATTGTAAATATTTATTCTAATTCAAAAAATATTTAAATTTAAAAATAAGGATCAAATAATAAAATTGTTAAATTAAAAACAAAAAGATTATTTAAAAGATAAAATTGGTAAACTTAATATAAGAAAATAAAGATAAAATGTGAAACAAAATGTAAACACTAAAAAGAAGAATCCTATATATAATGGAAAAGATATATTTTGAGTAGAAATTAAAAACTAGAGCAGAATTAACTAATCCACCTCGTGGGATACAAAAATGTGAATAGGATCTTGGTAGTTTTAATTTTGAATTTCTTGTAGAAAATGCAACAATAATAGGAATAGTTAATGTTATAGAGAAAAGATAAACATAATAAAGTAATAAAATTATATAAATAATTGTTATTAATGATAAATAATACCATTTTAAAAGGAACTATGACTAATGAAATCGTTTCAATTTAATTTTTTATTTAAAAACGAGACAATAAGAAAATCAAAATTTGGGTGCGTTTCACGTTGACCTTCATGCATGTATAACATGCAATTAGAGCGTGCAGGTGAAAGCCATGTGGAGCCAAAAACCACCTCAAATAAGAGTGTGCGTAGAGGCGAACACATAACCGCAGATCGGTTTCACATGGTAGACGATTTTTTTTTTATTCTTTTATCAGCTCATGGTAGAGGCGTGTGAATGAGTGTTGCACCTACTTTCTAATTATTTAAATGTACTTGTATATTAAAATTACTGGTGGAAAAGTTTTTATTTTGAATAATCGTGATCGAAGAAAATATTCTATCAATACATGGGATTATTTTATGCTGGAGACAATGCACGGTAAGATACGTACTTATTTACTAAGGATTATATTTTATTTCTCGAAAGTTTGATAATCTATTAAGCTTTTGCTTTATGTTATATTTCTGCAAAACTTTGTTGGTATATGAAAATGCTTGTGTAAATTTGATTTGTTGATTGAAAATATCTGTGTTTAAATTTTATTATTTTAAGTATTAGAAAAAGGAGGAGATTTT
>Ga0209389_1006522_pt1 | contig 10153 bp, 7 predicted proteins | sample CowpearedBW_FD_187526 | JGI IMG/M metagenome (GOLD analysis project Ga0209389, IMG submission 187526) | Root nodule microbial communities of legume samples collected from California, USA - Cow pea red BW (SPAdes) (version 2) | ecosystem: Host-associated > Plants > Roots > Nodule | place: USA...
GTCTAAAGGCAAGTGTTGGAAGTGAAGTAGTAAAAAGAAAAGGGGAATGTGTACTAACCCGGGTTTACATTTGTTAATATGGTATTTAATATTATATTGTTGATTTTATTTAAATGAGCTCACCCTATTTGTGTGTGTGGTGATGATCATGTAACTTGCTACATGAGAGCATATGTTGATGCAGGTGAGCAGGCACACGCTTAGAGACGAAGTGGGGATATCTCAAGGATTTATTACTAGTTACTATGTTGCATAATGGATTTAATTGTATTAATTTTTAGACACTTTTGTTGGTAATATGAACGATGAGACTCATTTTTATTTGTAATGGCGCGTTGGATTTCTAAATTTATATTTTCCCGCATTTTTTGGGAATTGATGATAAATAAATGAGGTTGTTATTTTATTTATATTCATATTTATTTTAATAAGTAATTTTCGGCAAGGACGTTACAGTTGTTATGTTGATATTAGTCACAAATTGTGTAAAATATTGGAAGATTATGTCCTCTTCATCAAAATCTTATTTGTACATCAGGATAAATGTAAATAAAGATTGGATAAAATAGATGAACATTGGATAAAATTCAGTACATTAATGTTTGGCAATGTCTGGCAACAGTGAAATTCAACTAAGTTTGGTAAAAGTTAAAATACTTATAATGGCCTACTAAGTTTGTCCAAAGATACATCAGAAATGCCAAAAAAATAAATTGCATGTTGATGCCAAAAAATAAATTGCATGTAGGCAGTCATGGGCATGGCCTCCTAAACTACAATTTCATCCTGATGGTTGATGGCTATGACTGCACATTAACTAGTGTTGTTGGTGTTGGTGCTTCACTTTGATTCACTAGTTGCGGAGCTTGAGTGGATTCATTCTCCACTTCATTTTGTAGTGGTTGAGTTTTTCGAGGTCCTTCTGTTTCTTGTGTAGGTGGTGGTTGGTCAGTAAGGTCAGCAGGTTGTGCAAATTCCTTAGCCTCCACTTCTACTACAGTATTCATTTCATCCACAGGTCAAAGTGGGCAACTGTTCTTGTTATGCCCAACCTGATGGCATATGCTACATTTCTTTCTATGACCACCTTTGCTCATTTGGGTGTTATCCTTCCTTAAATCTCATTCTTTCAACCTTCTCTTTTTCTTGGGTCTTCCTGGTAAGATTCTCTTATATGGTGGGTGGACGTCAGAGTAGGGAGTTCTTTCCCACAGAACCTCACCATTAATTGGATAAATGATGGGTTGATAAATTTATTCATAGATGGACCTCCTAAACCATATTTGTATGTAGTCCTCAACATTCATATTGATGAAGTTCATTGCTGCAATAGCATGGCAGCAAAGGATAGCCATCAGAAGTCATTTCCTGCAGCTGCAGTGTTGAGCATCCACATTCACTGTGTACTTATCTCCAACCATGGATACGTGCCTTACTTCAAATAGTTTGTCTTCTGACCAACTGCATAAATGTGTTAATCAGTACACATAAATATAAAAAATAAGTGGAATGTGGGAAAAACAGAAAACCTAACCTTGGCATCCAATACTTTGTTAACTATTTTTCTTGGTCAAGTATGTCAAGGATCTTAGGGCAGATGGATCCTTCAAAAAGTGGTAACCTTCTTCCTCTTGGTAGCCCACCTTTTCATCAAATAAAGTTTAATTTCCTTGAGCACGATAATAATTGGTTTGCCTCTTGCATCCACTATGACACTGTTAAAAGCTTCACTCATATTGTTGACAAGTGTGTCACATATGGCTCGACCACTAAACCTAGATTTGGACCAAAACCTGCATCAATGATAGCGTCAGTGAATACAATTTATAAGGAAAGGACAAAATTTTTGTAGAAAAGTTTGATAAGAAAGAGGCAGAACCTTGGAGGTATAACAATCAGGTATTTGTAAGCATCAATATAAACAAAACACACACATTACGAATGTTCGATGAAGACAAAATTACTAACCTCGTCGATGATGACAATCTGCAAAGTTGAAAACGAAATCCCAAATGAAGAGAATGATGACAATCTTCCCTAGGTGCCTGAACGAGCCCAACAATCGTAGACCTCTGATTGCAAAATCTGCTCCCCAAATCCCTAATTAGATTTTCCCCCAAATCCCTAATTTAAACCTAGTTTCTCCACCTCATTGTACTTGTAATAAACAAATTGGAAGACCTAATACAAACAATGCCATATGTGTAGTGCTTCGTTACTCATTTAAATTGCGTGACACAAAAGGACCAAATTAAACACAAATTACAAAAATAAGGATTATTTTAAACATTTAGAAAAAATTAGGACCATCAACAATAAACACTACGAAAATGAGGACCAAATAGGTATTTAAGCCTCAAAATAAAAAACAAAGGGAATGGGCTACGGTTGGATAGACAATTGTAGCTTAAAAGCTTTATACAAAATATTTTAAAAAAAGTATAGGCTACAATTTTGGATAAAAATATAATATATACTCGACCATAGACTATGATTTAAGTTAAACTGTAGCCTATAGTCACTTTTTTTAGAATACTTTTTTTTTGTCTCTACCTAAATTTAAAAACGTGAAACAAAACAGTACACAAAATATATCCAAATACAACCAAAAGTCTGAATAGGATATATAGCAATTCTATTTTAGAGCAAATACTTAATGTACAAAGTATTTTAAGTACAAGGTACAAAGTATTCTACATACAAAATATACTAACATATGTAATTGAATCTGAAATCAGTGGTTGGGAATTGTTGAAATGCAACAAAAGAAAATAATTTCAATTAGTAAATAAGAAGACAAAATTTAAAGTACTTTGACTAATGTAAATTATTACCTGCTTCTAATTTGTTTGAATACCAGCACGAATAATGGTTGTCATCCATTCCATAACATAATAACTACAGTCATACGAGTTGGGTTGTCTATTACACTACAAATGTATCAACACAACTATAAAAAAGAAACAAACAATTATAATTAAACCAAAATAACTAACCTTGAACGACATCCATGCCAGCTTCTTTTTACTAGCATTTTGGTTTGTCTTTGACCATGTTACTCAAGTGAATGCACTATGAAAAAAGACATTAGTTAGGATACACTTGTATAAGAAGAAAAGCTCATAAGATTAAGGTTCATATCAATCTATACATCTTTTATATGCGTGCGACGAGGCTTGTACAATGACCAAAATCGTACAATAGTGTCATCAATGAGGAAGACTACAAGTAAATGCTAATGATGCCTGAATTGAAAATATAATCTTTGTTACTATCAAAAGTAACAATCAAGTTTCCCTAAGAAACACCTTTCTCCCTAATGTTGTTTTCCATCTTGACTTTGGCAATTGAAGTTAAAAGTCCTTGTCTTTAATTTTACTATCAATTTCCCCTTTTAAGAGTTTTATTTTCTTTTAGTGTCCACATAGTACAAATGAATAAGTTGAAAACAATAGAAATGAAAAAAAAAAAGATAATACCTTTTTAAAGATCAAGTGGACTCATGTACATGAGTAACTCATTAATTTACTAATAAAAATATTTGAGACCTTTATGAACTTTTTCATGAAATCATTTTAGTTGCTCAAAATGAAAAAAAGATATTGTCTTTCTTAGAGCATTCTACACGTCCAAAACTAGTGAACTAGTTATGTGAATTGAGGAGTAGTTAAGAATAGACCACTATAGCTTGTGAGTGATGACTAATGCCTAGAGGAAAAGTTTTATAAACTATGCTAAGGAGTGATAACGTCAATTTTTACCTCTTTTTGTGTGTTTATTGTCACGAATAAATCAACTATTTCCTACCTTTTATCTTGTTATATTCTCAAGTTTAGTGTGTTTTGTATTATTTTGTGTTTTAACTATTTTATGCTTGTTTTACCTCTAATCTCTCTTTTAAGTGTGTAAATAAATGAATAGGGCGCAATCCTAGTGGATGTAAACAAGCAAGAACCCAAGGGAGCATATTTTGGAAAACAAAAGTTTGATTTTGAGCCAAATACCCACGTTGGGCACCAAGGAATCACGCCCAATGCTTCAAATACAAAATGTTGTCAAACTACACAAGGCTGAGTGATGGAAACTGAGGCTGAGCGCCATAAGGTTGAGCTATGGAAAGTGAGGCTGAGCGCTAACAAAGTTGAGCGATGAAAAGATGGGGTTGAGCGCCATTTAATTCGTAAAACTTGCCACTGGGCGGTGGAGACGTGCCGCTAGGAACTCAATCTTAAGAGTTGCCAGTTTCGCGACTTTACTGATAACGCCCAGCCGTGCAGAGATGGTGTCTGGCGGTGACGATGTTGATAGGTCAAAAATGGGTATTTAAACATGTTTTCTTGTGAGGGTTCAACATCTTTTCTTCCTCCCACAATTTCTCCTCACCTAGAGCAACTAAGAGAGGCCCTTGGAGGTTGATTGGGGTACTAGGAAGCTCTCCCACTAGTCCTTGGGTCTTCAATCTTCATCCATAGTGTTTCTCCCTTTTGGGGTAGATGAGGGAGAGGATCTACAAATTGGAGGTGTTGATCTGAAAGGGAGGCACAATTGGAGCATGGAGCAGCTGCTAAGAACCTTGGGAGAGAACTTGCATCTTCTCTTTGGTTTCCATTTCTTCCCTATCTTTCTAATTTGTAAAACCTAGGTTATCCACCATGGAGAGCTAAACCTATGTGTTGAGATTAGATGTAATAAACTGAATCTTGTGCATTTTGTGATGTTAATCCATATGCTTTTCCATTTCTATATTAGTATTTGATTTTCATGCTTAATGCTTGTTGTGGTTTAGCCACCCATGCATGATTTGTGGATCTTGAGGTGTTGGAAAATGTCTTTTGAACCTATAACTAAAATTTAATGCCCAATGAAGCTTGTATCTAGGGATAGAACATGATTCATTAGTAATCTTAAGACTCTTGAACTTAATGTATGATTTCACTTGTTGAGGATTTAAGGAATTGAAACTTGATGAGTTATCATAGACTCTCATAGTCGCTAAGAATAGGATTTGAATATTCTTGTGAGTTGATTTTGACATGAAATTGGAATTGAGATGTTTGTGAATGCATGAGAATAAAGTGAATGAAATCTAGTATTGATAATTGTATATAATCTATGTTAAATTTATGTTGCACACCAACTATTTGATAACATACCAAAAATAGTTTCTTTATGTTTTGTGAGCTTTGTTGTCTCTTTGAGTTGTGAATTGTGAGATTTGTCAAGTGTTGCACAAGTCCCTGTGGAGAAAACGATATATTTATTACTTATTATGTGTGACCGGTGCACTTGTCATTTTTCACTAACAAGAAGCATGCATTATTTCTTCCAATGAATTTATTGTAACTAAATATTGTCAATAGACTTCTAATTCTTAAAGGATTTTTCGTCGGCATACGAATAGGAAGATCTTTCACACTTGTTAGAGCTCATCTTCTATGGAGTAATCAATGCGCCAAGCCTTTCTTTGACATGTATAGATTTTTGAAAGACTTACCATTCTTACAAGGGACACCTCTACTATAGATCACACATTTTACATTGGTATTAAGAAAATTGCTAAAATGATTGTAAGGTTTCCATATAAATATAAATGTAATATTGAACTTACAAATGATAGGAAAAAGAACTACTTTTTACTTTACCAGTATAAAATCATACATTTTTTACATTAGTTATTGTAAAACTTGATAGAGCGAGGCACCGTAATAAAAGAGCCCTCTAAAGAAAGGCACTAAGTTATTTGAACTAGTAACATTAAGCTCTCAAGAGTGCAACACTATAAACAAAAAGCCCTCCAAAGCGAGCCACCTTAAGAAAAAGCCCTCTAGAGACAGGCACTGACTTACTTAAACTAGTAACATAAAGCCCTCCAGAGCGAGAGCGAGGCACCTTAAGAAAAATCCCTCCAAAGAGGCATCGAGTTACTTGAACTAGTAACATTAAAACCCTCCAAAGTGAGGCACTTTAATCAAAAAGCCCTCTAGAGTGAGGCACCTTAACCACAAAGCCCTCTAAAGAGAGACACTAAGTTACTTGAACTAGTAACATTAAGCACTCCTTATAGATTCACCTTAATCATAAAGCCCTCCAAAGTGAGGCACTGAGTTACTGAAACTAGTAACGATAATCATTAAGCCCTCCGCAGCAAGGCACCGATCGAGTTACTTAGACAGTAACAAAAGCCCAGAAATGTGGCAAACGAGTTACGTAGACGACAACATAAGCTCCCAAACATGGCACCCGAGTTACCTAGACAACAATACAAATTAGGCGTGGGCAGTACATACCAAAGCCTATCCAACTTGGCAGCATGTCCTAAAGACTGCCATGATTAGCAACACGTCTTAAAGACTACCATAATTGGCAGCACGACCTAAAGAATGCCTTGATCAGCAGCACATCCTAAAGATTGCCATGATCGGCAACACATCCTAAAGATTGCCATGATCTGCAATAGGCCCTAAAGCATGCCATGATCGGCAACACATCCTGAAGCCTGTCATGATCAACAACATGTCCTAAAGTATGCCCAAGTCGACAACACATGACAAATTCTACTCAACTCCATAGCCCACTTAAATTTTATCCAGTCTGGCAGCATATAATTCATTTGACAAGATGTCATCACGCCTAATACAAGGCAACAACCCAGATTGGGTAAGCCACATGCATGGTCAAGAATGACCTCAGATAATTCAGCTTTAAGGTCGATCCATCTACAATAAACATTATAAGCCATTCAAAGCTCGATTAAAGTGAGCATGACATATACGTTGATCAAACTCCCGAAACTGGAGGGGCTTATGTACCTAACCGACCTAATAGGTGCGCAACCCAATAAGGCCCAATTAGCCTCGTGATCACATAATACCCTCAAATATCAATATATTAACAATAGTCATGAAAATTTCAGCATTTTGATCACATCTTAATACTAAATATTAACATATTACATCCTAATATTATTTTATACTAAATATTAATAGAATATTTAGTATATCAAGTAATATATCGCCTTATTATTATACTTATTTTAGGTAATATATCACATTATTGTTATTATACTTATTTGAGGTAGGTTGTTATACTATTAAGGATAATGATATTTTAACCTACCTTTTTTGACTCACTTTTAACCCACTACTTCAATCACCATTAGATCATCTATTATGATTCTTTTTAGTGATGTGATGTGATGTGATGATCAAATATTGATTGAAGTGATGAGTTAAAAGTGGGTCAAAAAAAAGTGGGTTAAAGTATCATTGTCCTACTATTAATATGACGTATTATCATATGGGCTAAAGGCCTAGAGAGACCCTATAAATACACATAGTATCCTCCATGAAATAAGGACTCTGAAAACGATCACTTAAACTTATTATCTCTAAAAAGGATCCTTACTCTCTTACTCACTTAAGCGTCATATAGTCTTTGTATGTGGATCTTCTCCCTCCGGAGAACGAGGGATTCAATTCGAGTCATCGAGTCATCGAGAACATACATTAAATTCTCCAATCCAATTAGATCTTGCCACCTGTCCAAAAGAGCACACGACAAATTTCGGTAAAAAAAGAAAGTAGTTTAGATTCTATCCATTTACAAATATTCTAAAGTTGTATTATTCTAAATATTTTCTCTAAATGTTTTATGTAAAACCATGGTGTATGAAAACATTTATTTATGGGTAATATTTATGCAAATTGGCTAAGCCGAAGTGCGTTGAATGTAAGGCCCACTTTTTCTGTCCTTAATATTTAAGGACCTAGACTCATATGTTGGGCCTAAGGGCCAGCCCATTGGGTGCCCCCAAAGACCCCCTTCTAGCCTCTTTGTTTGCATTCTGCTTTCATTTTGCAAAACAACTCCTTTTCTCAATCTCTCTTTTCTCCAACAAAGCTCTGCTATGGCACAACCAGTTCCTTCGTTGGGTAATCAAACTCTACTTCTGAGTAAGTAGAACTCTAGACCCTTATTCTTTTTCATGTTTGCTCTTCTGTTTTGAAGCTCTAGTTCCGCTTTGACCTTAGCTAGGATCTCAGTTTCGTTCTCCTTGCATGCTTTTCCAGATCCGTAAGCTGCCACATTTCATGGCGCTCTTCTTCGAGTGTTTATGCAGATTTGCTAGCGTTTACCAGGTAAGGGAAGCTAGAACTCAAATATTTTTAAACTGTTTGTTTGGTTTTCGTTTTATATTGAGTGTGAAATGTATTGGATCTATGTTGTGTGTTGTGGGGATGATTGATGCTTGCTTTGGAATGTGTTGGCTGGTTTGCAAGCGCGAGCAGGGAAAAACCTTGTTGTTTTCGCTCAAGCGAGCAAGTCTCGCCTAGGCGAGAATAACAAAAGTTTGCCTCAAGTTTTTACTGCAGTTGTCGCTTAGGCGACTAGCTTCTATTTGAGCGACGAGTGATCTCGCTCAGGCGAGAAGGTCTCGCCCAAGCGAGGATTCGTGGGAGCCTGGTGTGCTTCACTTCAGTTGTAGCTTAGGCAAGTGATCTCACTTTTGGGTGAAGAGTAGTCTCGCTCAGGCGAGGAGATCTCGCCCAAGCGAGAACTCGCGAGAGCTAGTAGCTTGAGCGAAAGACCCCAAGGGCCCGTAGCTTGAGCGAGACTGGTGCATGAACATGCTCTAACATTGTTCTTTTCCATGTTTTGGGTTGTTGGTTGCATGATTGATTGGAATGCCCTATTTAAAGCATGAAGTATGTGAATATGGATGTATTATTTAATTGTATGGACCGGAGTTGATGAGTTTGGTGTGAATAAATTCTTGATTCATGGTTGGTTGGTTGGTTGGTTGATTTAATATTTGCATGAGATTGTTATGCTTGATAAATTGTGGTTGGTTGAGGAGACATGGCGGTGGAATGAGTTTGACGTAATTTCATGAAACTCTTGGTGAGATTTCATGGGGGTGTTGGATGTGATGGACGTAATTCCATGAATCTCTTGGTGAGATTTCATGGTGGTGCCATAGTGTATATAATTAGGTAAGGATTCAAGTAAGGAGTGTATCCTGAAACTCTAAAGAGTCAGTTAGTCTTACGTAGAGCGGACTGACTCAAGTTGTGAGAGTAACAGGAGGTCCTACTCTTTGGCAGGATAATGACCTTAGATGTTTGAAGGCTAACCTTGTGCGTGGTAGGGTGAAACTCATTGGCAATGGCTCTGTAGAGTAGTAGAGGCCATCACAAGTGTAACCATTTGATGAATCCGACATATTATATGTATCCGGATAAATTGAGTCTTAGAGTCTTGTTGTTTGCTATCACATGCTTGGTTGATTGATGTGTTCCTGACTTTTAAATTGCATGCTTAATTGTATGATAAAGATTTTTCTACTCTAGCTTACCCTTCATGCTTGTGTATGTCTTTTTGTGCGGTTTTCCTTTTTGCAATGATCACCAATTCCTTGGTGTGAGCAGATATGGGAACCCCTAGTGATCACAGTGACGATGGGAATGCTACAGCGTAGTTGGTTATGGGTTGGAGTTGGGCTCACTCTTGAGTCTCACATTTGAAGAGTTTTTGTTGTTTTGTAACCTCTTGCTCTATGAGCAAGCTTTTAGGCAACAAATGAACTTATATTTTTGTTCTAGCATTGTGTAGTGCCTCTGTTTCCTTGTTGGTATATTTGGATGACTATAAAATCATTTATACTTTAAATCTCGTGCTCTTTAGATATTATAAATTATGCGATGTTTTATTTAATTAGATTTATCTATTAAATGGGATGTTACATTGAACCCTCAGAAAATTTTGTTTATTGCATTTACAACTTAATCATTTATAGTCTGAATGTCTTTGAATTAAAAGTTGTTGTGTTTTAAAAATAAGAGATTTTTATAAGTGTTTAGTATCATCCTAGGCGAGTCGAGGTATATTGTAGAAAGAGGTAATAAAAGATCCACTTAAACACCTTTCTTATTTAACTGCGAATTGTTATGAAATAAAGTGAATAGCATAGAGAATGACGATAGATAATAGAGAAGAGAAAAAACAAGAGAGAATAGAGAATGAGAGAATAGGGAGCAACTCATCTGTCTATTATTATTCATAGGAAGAGTCCTATTTATAGATACAATATGTTATCCATAAAGGAAACAAATCAACTTAGTTAATACAAATATTTACCATAAAGAGTAATGAA
>Ga0209389_1006528_pt1 | contig 10148 bp, 5 predicted proteins | sample CowpearedBW_FD_187526 | JGI IMG/M metagenome (GOLD analysis project Ga0209389, IMG submission 187526) | Root nodule microbial communities of legume samples collected from California, USA - Cow pea red BW (SPAdes) (version 2) | ecosystem: Host-associated > Plants > Roots > Nodule | place: USA...
CCCCCCGCGGCCACTGATCCAATGCCTCCGTTCCCCGGATTTGCCGGGGGCGGTTTATGGTTAGTTGTTCTGATCTTCCTGATCGTTACATTTGTTGCAGTTAACTTATTTGCTTTTCTTGTTTTGCAGATATTATGGCCCGGACGACCGTCTCTAACGTCGAGTTTCTGGCTCGTGCCAAGACTCGACGAAGGGAAGAAGATGTCGCTGAGGAGGTGGCGCCTCTCCAGAGTGTTCTTGCCGCCCCTTCAACCGGTCCTACTCCTGCCACCACCGCCCCGACCGGTGCTTCGGGCGTCGTCTCCAGACCCCGCTTCATTGTGAAGCCTCCCGGTTCTGGCGCTGCTGTTGCAGCGGACAAGGGGAAGAAGTCCAAGAGAGATGACTCTCCCATCGGCCGGGCACCCAAGAAAAACAAAAGGGGGGAGACATCAGGATCGCTGGCTGACGCCCTCCTTGGCGGCGACGTCCGACTCGATGAAGAGGTTTCCTTTCAGCTGGGACCTCGGGTGACGGGCATGCTCCAAGATGTGTCCGAAGAAGAGGCTCTTCGAACCGCCGGGGAGCTGACCCTTAGGCTTGCGGCCATATACACCAAGTTTCCCTGCCCCGACCGGAGCAAGGTGGAGGGCTTGGAGAAGGAGCTCGTAGCGGCAAAGGCGGAGCTCAATGAGGTGAAGGCATCGACGTCGGATCTGAAGACTCAGTTCGACAGATTGAACGGCATTAAGGCTGAACATGCTAAATGTGCCGGTCGGCTGAAGGTTGCTGAGGATCGGGCAAAGGCGGAACAAGCGAAGGCAGGTGAAGCTACGGAGGAACTTCGCAAACTCCAGCGACGCTTTGACGATCTGACGCTGGAGCACATGACTGCCGCCGGATCAGCCTCAGATTGGCAGAAAAAAGCCAAGGAGTTGCAGGCCGAGCTGCAAGTGGCCGACGAGCAAGTATTTGCTCAGTATGAGGCGGGCTTCCAAAGTGCTGTTGACCAAGCCGTCTTCTACTACCAATGCTCTCCCGATCGGTTTGACGTCCATTTGGGGGTGGTTGAAGGGAAGTTGGAAAGGGTCTTCGACCGGTTGGACGAGGTCAATGACCCCCCTGCAAGCACTTGATTTTTAACTTTACTTGTATATTTTGATATAACCGATCGAGCCCGATCAACCCTTTGATTGATCGCGTTCGCTCGGTTATTAGGTTATATTTTGACAAACACTTATATGTAAATGTTAAGTGCCTTATTTTGTTCATCTATCTCCTTTCGTTTATTGTTTCTCGCTGACGATCAGTCATACTTTGTTTGTAGTTCTCCGCGTTGGCGATCGGCCATTTTATTTTTCAACTTGTTGTTTCTGTTTGGCTGCGCTTGGTATTGAACTAGCCGAACGATTGACACACGATTTTTAAGTTTCTCGCCTAGTTATCTCGATTATCTGTCTCGGAGGATTGATCTCTGCGCTTTCAATTTTAAGTTTTAGATCGTAGGTGTGGTACCCCGATCGGCTAGGACAGCCTGTGTCACTTATTTACCCGTAGGGTTAGTTAGATCGTTTAGATCGGTGCTGACTGAGCGGGACTTCCTCTTAGAAGTCCGCATCTCGATCGGTCAGGCTTTGCTTGGGTCCCGTAGGGAGCCCCATCGGTCAGCTTGTTAGATGAGGTTGCATGAAACGCTCATTTTATTTATGTTCAACTATAATACATTTTGAGGTGCGATGCGTTCTATGTATTAGGTATTTCTTTGCCGCTCAGGTATTCTAGCCGATAGGCTCCGTTCTGTAGGCTCTCGGTCACACGAAACGGGCCTTCCCAGTTTGGCGCTAGCTTTCCTTGCGTCGACTTTTTGCGTGCTTCATTAGTCTTCCTCCATACCAAATCTCCTCGGATGAAGTTCCTTGGTTTGACCTTCGCATTATACCTTCTAGCCACCATCCTTTTGCATGCTTCGGCTCGCACGGCCGCTCGCTCCCTTCGTTCGGTCGTCCAGTCCAATTCCTCGCGCAAGCGTCCACAGTTGACCTCAAGATCTTGCATGTCCCGCCGAAGAGTTGGCTCCCCTACCTCAACTGGCAGCATAGCGTCTGTACCATACGTCAGGTTGAAAGGAGTTTCCCCCGTCGTCCCGTGTGGCGTGCACCGATAGGCCCAAAGGACTTGTGGCAGCTCGTCAACCCATGCTCCTTTGGCTTCTCCCAACCTTTTCTTCAACTCAGCCACTATAACCTTGTTCATAGCCTCAGCTTGGCCGTTGGTCTGGGAATGCTCGACCGAGCTGGTCACGTGTCGTATCCCCACCTGCTTATAGAAGTCCTTCAGCTTCTTGTCGATAAACTGACGGCCGTTGTCAGTGATGATCGTGTGAGGGAGGCCAAAGCGGCATATGATGTTACGCCAGACGAAGGAGTGAACTTGCCGAGCGGTGATGTTAGCCAAAGCCTCCGCTTCCACCCACTTGGTGAAATAGTCCACCGCCACAAGTATGAATTTCTTCTGCGCTCGGCCAACCGGGAAGGGTCCGACGATGTCCATGCCCCATTGAGCGAACGGCCAAGGGGATGTTAGGGCATGCAGCTCGGTCGGTGCCCTCTTTATATCATTTCCATGAGCTTGACATCCTCCGCACTTGCGTATCACGGTTTCGCAGTCCTGTTCCATGGTCGGCCAAAAATAGCCGGCTCGGAGTATCCTTGCTTTCATCGTCCTCTGACCGGTATGCATTCCACAAATACCATTATGGACCTCGTTCATAACGTACCCAGCTTCGTCTGCTGACAAGCATTTGAGGAGCGGCGCTGTGAAACCTCTCTTGTATAAATCTTCTCCGATGATCACGAACCGGAGTGCTCGTCGTCTCTCCATCGGTCTGATCTCTTCTCCGGCCTCGCACCTCTTTAAGAGTTCTCGCACCTCCTCATCGGGCTTCTGTTCCTCACCGGGCTCTGTGGGGGACGATCTTGTCGAATGTACTTCTTCAAGTGCCCCTGCCGAATGAGCTCTTCTATTTTGTCACGGAGCGTGTGGCACTCTTCGGTGGTGTGCCCGATCATGCGGTGGTATTGGCAGTGTTTACTACCGTCAGCATTGGGCAGAGGGGGCTTCTTCCTGACTGCTGGAAGTGAATCGGCGCTAAAGGCCTCTTGCAGAATCCTGGCCCTAGGAACGACCAGCGGAGTATACGTCGTGAACTTAGGTGGCTTCCTTTCGCTGGGCCGAGCTGGGACTTTGTTCGGCCGAGGTGCGGTCGGCTTCGGGAGTGCGACATCTTCCTTTTCCCTCTTCTTCACCCTGAACTCCTGCATATCCTCCATCTGTATGAACTTGGCCGCCCGCTTCCTCATCTCCTCCATCGTCTTCGACTTCTTGCGGCTTATCTTGTCCGCGAAAACTCCCGGCTGGAGCCCATATGAGAAGTGATGACGAGCGATTTCGTCGCCGAGATCCTTTATCTTGACCGACATCCGATTGTACCGATCGAGATAACTCCTCAGCGATTCCCCATCTTCCTGTCGGATGTTCACCAGATTGTCGACCGTCAGAATGGCCGATTTCAGGGGCGCGAATTGTGTGCTGAACCTTGCCTTCAATGTGGCAAAAGAGTCGATACTGCCGGCCGACAGCTCGAAAAACCACTCTAACGCCTCCCCCGTCAGAGAGGTCGAGAAAACACGGCACCAGATGGGGTCGCTAACTGCGTGGAACATCATTTGATGCATGAAGACTCGTATGTGATTGTCTGGGTTGGTCGTGCCGTCGTACTTGTCAAATGTCGGCATTTTCCACTTCTCCGGCAGCGGCGTCTCCAGAATATACGATGTAAAGGGGGAGGACCCCGACGCGGGGATCGGTTGGCGCGATGGGCGGCCCCCATCGTTTGCTCCCGAGCTCTCCGCCACCGTGTGCGACGGATTTCCCCTTGAAGCCTGCGTCTTTTCGACCCGAGCTGGCTGTGATTGCTCGTGTCCTGTAGGTGGAAGACGACTCTCCACCCGTTCGACATCCCGGTGCTGCTGCACCCGACTCAACCTGTTAGGGTCGGGTACGGTAGGTGTCGACGGGATTCCTTCTTCCTTCCACCTTAGGATGGCGTTCTCCTCCCGCAAAATCTGCATTTGTACTTCATAATTCCTCTACATCTCATCCATCCTCTACTGCATCACCCTTATCATTTCTCTAGTATCCGCTTGATCATCTGCCATTCTTTCTCCGTCTATGTTGCTGTTTCGGTTCCTCGTGGTCACCATATGGGTATATTCTCAAAGAAGACTGCTCGGCCCCACGGTAGGCGCCAAAATGTTTCGGGGTAGGGACCGAAAGCCTACTAAAAGAACCTCTCCAACCTGCGCTATCCTTCTCCACACCAGTAGCTTCAGCGAAATCCACTCCTTAGCTCGATCGGCTGGGATGACGATCGGGGTACCTGTCTAAAGTACTCTGATGCTTAAGTCAGTAAAGGGTCGATCGGTGTATCAATATATCTGCTGTAATAAATGCGAAATCAAGATTCTCACCAACCTACCTTTGGGCCCTATTTATAGCCTTCGACATGGGCCTGTAATTAGGGTTTCTTAATCACGGCCCAATGACCTTCTAATGAAGATTACTGACTCGTTTAACGTTAATTAATCTAACTTAGGTTATTTAACCGTGCGACCGATGGCCGCTTGGCTGGGTTAATGACATTCTGTTTTTTAACAAGCTAATGATCTGCGTTAGAAGGTCCATCGCTGCTGTTTCACCGATGAACCGATGGGTCCTTGAGGTTAGAAGGTCCATCGTTGCTGTTTTACCGATGGACCGATGGGTCCTTGAGGTTAGAAGGTCCATCGCTGCTGTTTTACAGATGGACCGATGGGTCTTTGTTTACCAGACCGTTTGGCTGACAGATCTTATCGTTACTTTTCGGAGTTTATAAAATCTGGTTCGATTGGCGGATTTGGCCGATTGACCGATTGGACATATAGTACAAGAATCATCTTAGAATCATTGTTTAAAATAAAGAATTTATAAGACAAACTTTAATAACTATTTTATTTATACTTTAACTTTTTAAATCTTAAAAATCAATTTCTTTATTATTATTTTTTTATCCAGAATCTTATTTTGCAAATTTTTAATAAAGATAAAATTTTATAATCATGGTTTTTGCCATTTATACTGGATATTTCAATAGTAGAATTTATAATTATAATCATAAATTTTAGATTTATAAGAAATTTTTATTGAAATGTAATTTCAAATTTAAAATTTGATGTTATAAAAACAAAAAGTTATTTATTAGTTTTGAAAAGTTAAAATTCTCTTATTAGAATAAGAATTATAAAATATTAAAAACATTACCACATATTGAAATTATGTTAAGTAAAATGATTTTCATAAATTATTATATGAAAGATGTTTAAATAATTATCTCATTATTTTAAGAAATTATAATAAATTATTTTTTGCATCTCATCTCAGTAAAGTTCTACTTTTTATATTCGAAAAATAAATTATCTTGCAACATTTTTATTAACCTCTTCATTTTCCTTTCTATTAAATATTAAAAATGTTTTATGTTTTAAGACATTAAATATTTTTTTATTTATAAAATAAAAAAAAAACATATATAGAAAAAAATTATCAGAGAATCGTTTACTCTTTCTGATGATGTTTTTGGTCTTATATATTTTATAATTACTAGTTTTGTTCCTTCATCTAAAAAATTTGTAAAATACAATCAAATTTACTACTAATAAAATATCTCTTTTAGTATGCTCCAAAATGTAATTTCACACCTTCATACCATGATGTCTTATGTTCTCATTTTTTCATTACTAAACGGGAGTCTGGGTGAATAAAACATTCTAATATTCAAGTCAATCAAATGTGTCAAATAATCTTAAATATTATAATAATAAAATGTAATTAATTCATCCTGTGTGTTATTCATACCATGTTTATGAGTTTTTGTCTTGATGAACCTCATCTATATGATCAATTACTCTGCTTAACTTTATCTAATTTATGTTGATACTTTAGCCATTATCTTAATTTAATTACATTTTGAATGAATAATGATTTGGCCAATATGATGTCATAATGTCATGCTATACTTAAATCAAGTACATCTCAACCTAGATGTATAATACAACTACTAATTAAAATAAAAATAATTTTTTAACAAAATTCTTTTGACAAAATTTTCACAATGTCCTTGTGACAACATTCAACTAGTTTGATTTAAATATTTAATTGACTTGAAAAGAAAAGAGAAAACACTCAGTTGACTTCAAAAGAAGAATTTGTTAAAATTTTGTTAAAGTATCAACATAAAAATATAAAAAATAAAACCCATTTTACACACTAAATGCAAATAACTAACATAAGGTTGAAGAAAATGGGGCTGAGTTCAGATATTTTTTTCTTTTACTTTTTTTAATTGAAACAACTTAATGAAGCCAAACCAAAAAGAAAAAAGCAAATGAGGTTTGATTATGATTTTATGCATTTAAGAGAAAAAAGGTTTATAAAGGCAACACTATAATTTGATTGAGAAAGTGACATATGCTTCATGATTACGAGTGTGACCATTTTTGGATTTCTTGATTTTGACATGGAATCTATCCAGATCAATCTGTTTTTTCTTATAATTCTTACTATTTTACTACGAAATAATATTTCTTTAAACTCTGGTTTTTGTTTTAAGAAATAGGTTTTTGTTCTTTTATTTTAGTTTTCATCGATAAGTTTAAATAAAATTAAAAAATAATTAATATAAGATTAATATTTATTATTTCGACTTAATTTTCATTTTAATTATTCAATTTCATTTTTTTTATTATTTTTTCTTAATTAAATATAACTTTTGTTAAAATATTTTAATTAGAGAAATTGATAATAACGATTTTCATACAAATTATTTATCAATTCATGAATTTTTTTTTTATTTTTTAAAGTTTTTATGTTAGGCTGTTATAATATCTCGTGATATGTCTTAGAACAATGTTATATACATGGCTAAATTCCAAATTAATAATTAAGTTCTAATTATAATTTATAATATATATATATATATAATAATTTATACATTAAATCATTCACTTAAATATTGAAATTATTTAAATTAAAAAATAATTTTATGAGATTTTTAGTCTTAATATAATAGATTTTTAAATATACTTTAAAAAAATAATTACTCCATAATTTTAAGATAATGTTAATTTATGATAAAAGAAGTATAATCTTAAGAGATATATTTTTATTAAAAGTAAATTTTAATTTTCCAAATATTGTGAATTTATACAATTACTAATATTTAATAAATGTCTAAAGCTTTTTATAAATTTTGCTATATTGAATATTAATCTTTAGATGGAGAGCATGTTTCAAGAGATTTATAAGCAAAATATTCAATAAAAATTGACCGCTTTTTAAGAAAGTCAAACACCATTTCTATTCATGAATTTGATCCAATGAACTGGAAATTATTATTTGGGAACAAGGAATTGAAAAACAAACAAATCTTATATACGTGGTTTTTTAATTGAAAACCAAATATTGCTTTAAATCTTACACGTGGCTCATTAATTCAATTGAACACATAATTACAAAAAAATATTAAAAAAAACGATGTAACAAAAAAAATTAACTAATTAACAAATGTTTTAACCCTATTATCTTGGTATACATTTTAAAATTTGTCATAAAAAATCATGTACGGAATAATCTGACAGACATTATTATTTATTCAATTTTTATTTATTTTATTTTATTGTTATATTTTAATAACATAGTATCGTCAATTGTTATATGTATTAGGATTTTATTTTTTTATAATTTCGAATGGTATATTTACGCAAGAAAAAAAAAAACCTTATTTTATTGCATTTCAGGTTCAATGTCTTTATTTTGATATTAACTACCATTGGTTTAGAGAATAATGTATTTAAATTTTCATCCCTCTAAACTCTAACTTTTCTAATATTTTTTCTGAGCTAATACTTTCAGTTGTATGATTATATTTAATTTTTGATGAAATAACGAAAGATAGATTTAGATGGAACTATCAAAATTTTAAATAGGGGTAATTTTTTTATTCTCTGTAGTCTAAATTCTCTCATTGCTTTTTTATTTTCTTTATGGTTAGATTCATGTTGTAAGGGTTGAAACAACCCTAACATCAAGAGTAAGCTCATTCTCTATTCCAATGATTGAAGTGAGAACATATATACATGAAGAAATAAACCTTGTTCTAGAATATATTATTAAGAACTTGATGCATATAGACATTTGTCAGAAAAAGAATGGTTAGCAGTTATTAGTAGAAGGAAACATAAGATAGAGAATAAAAGGAAGATTTTTTTTTTATGTTATTACAAAGAATGAAATACACAATAAATAGGAGCCGAAAAAAAAGAAAAAAGATGCCTACTCATCTTATAATTCCACATAGTCCACCTTAAGAAGAAGCAGCCTGAACTATATGAAACATGAGCAAAGAATAGTAAGAACTGATTATCTTATACAGCTGGTGCATACATGAATCAATCATAAACTAGTTAAAAAATGATTGCAACCCTATATCACCAGGCAGATCTACTTCATTCATCAGATTGTCACCAAGAGGTTGCATTGTATATATGGCTTTAAGGTTCCTATAACCTGAATAGTCATATGATTGTGTAGGATGGACAGCAGAGACCTAGACTGTTAGGGAAAGTAGCATTGCTGGTGTGGTTATCTATTCATCCAAAATCCCATTTACAATGCTGAATCATTTGTTCAACTTCTTGCATGATCAGGAATCAGACGCTGACGCAACTCCTCCGTTGTGCCTACTAGTTCTGCATTTTTTTCACTGTAAGTAATGGAAAACACAATATTTAATTTAACTCAACACACTTGCATTATCACTTCCTTACCTTGTGCACTGAAATCAAACAACGGAGGCAGTGGTCGACCATTTGGCAAGCATGCATTTGGGTCTCGCAGATCATCAAAGAAAGGGTGTGCACAAGCCTCCAACTGCAACACAATGAACATACACAACTCAATATCTATCTTCCTAGTTTTAATAATATCAAACTGTGTACAAGGATGGATGAAGTTAAGTATGATGTAGTTGATCTTCATATATACAATTAAGCTGCTAAGGGTAACATTTGTAAAAGCTAGTTAACTTCTTACAGCAGTGCAACGTAGATTTGGTGAATACTGAAGCATCCTCGACACTAGATCCACTGCTTCTGTTGGCATCTTCTTGTGGAAAACCTGATATAAATATACAGAGTGGTCAAATCAGATCTCCAATTGCAAGTATTTCTCAAGTAATTACGAATTGCATAGTCTCCACGGGCACAGAGAAGTAAATAACTGCTAACCTTGTGCCACGGGTGAGCTTTTATCTGAGGAAACTTAAATTCAGTGTAATTTGGATTCATGCACTTTATTTCTTCTCTGGTTGGTGTTCCCAAGATCTGCAGTACACATAACTATACTCAGATTGAAGAACCAAAGCCAATAGGATGCAATGCTCAAGACAAAAACATATGTTCAAGCAAAAAGGATAAAGAACATGAGAAATTTTACCTTAATGATCTCAACCAACTGATCAACCCCACTCTCTCCAGGAAACATTGGCTGCAAAGAAAAACACAATCACAGATAAGCATCACTCTGAGAACATGTCATTTATTCAATACTAGTGCTTGCTGGGATGAAGTTATCTTCTACTAAAAACACATTGGATACAATTGGTATTAAGTTCATTGTATGTTGTTACTTCTTGCAGTATTTGAGTACCAAAGAAGAAAACAAGAGAACCTTTTGAGACAAACAAGTATCCATCAAAATACAATATAGCAGTATGAATTGCAAATATCACCAAAAGAATTCTCACACAGGGAACTTCGTGGAAATGTAATTTTTACAAAAATTGAAATTTTCTCTACGTATGAGATGGAGAGAGGATTAATATAAATTCTCACATGTCCTAGAAGAAGCTCAGCCATAACACAACCAGCAGACCAAATATCAATAGCAGTTGTGTATTCTGTTGCACCAAATATAAGCTCTGGAGCTCTGTAATACCGCGAGCATATGTATGATATGTTGGGTTCACCAGGCACCTAAAGCACGATAATATCACAAGCTCAGGCACAAACTATTGT
>Ga0209389_1006533_pt1 | contig 10144 bp, 10 predicted proteins | sample CowpearedBW_FD_187526 | JGI IMG/M metagenome (GOLD analysis project Ga0209389, IMG submission 187526) | Root nodule microbial communities of legume samples collected from California, USA - Cow pea red BW (SPAdes) (version 2) | ecosystem: Host-associated > Plants > Roots > Nodule | place: USA...
TGAATGGAAGCAGAAAATTCGAGTTGAATTCCGAAATTGAACCTCAAAACATAAAGAGAGGCTTACCTAGAGGAAGGGAGGCTAAGAGTGGAGGCAGCAAGAGGCTCAATTGTGGTTATTTCTCCAGAACCTGATCAAGAACCAAGAGGTTGTGAGATGGAAGCAAGGTTTGAGAGAAAGATAGATGGGAAGAGAGTTGAATTGCAGAGAAACTGAGAGAGGGGTGTTGGGTTTCTGTTTAAGGGAAGAACTGGAAAAAGAAGGGTATTACATTCTCCCCAACAACAAAAATTTTCGACCCGAAAATTGAGACTTACCATAGAACAAGTGTGGATATGACTTTCTCACGTCTTCTTCTAACTCCCAAGTGGAATCACCTATCCTCTTGTCCCAAATGACCTGGACTAGTCTGATGGACTTCCCTCTGAGCTGCCTCATCTGAACATCTCCTAAACCAACGGGTTGAACCTCCAATGTGAGATCTCCTCTAATCTGCAAATCTTCCATCTCAAGCACATGGGAAGGGTCAGGCACATACTTCTGGAGCTGTGAGACATGAAACACTGAGTGGAGGTTGGCCAAAGGAGGAGGTAGGGCGATCTCATATGCCACTGGTCCAATTCTTCTCAGAATCTGGTATGGACCAACGAACTTAGGAGACAACTTCTTCTGGCGAATTGCCCTTCCCACACCAGTAGTCGAGGTAATTCTCAAGAAGACATGGTCCCCCGGTTCAAACTCTAAGGGTCTTCTCCTCTGATCAGCATAGTATTTCTGTCTACTCTGAGATGCTTTCATTCTTTCTTGTATGAGCTTGACCTTCTCCGTAGTCTGCCTCAGAAGCTCTGGTCCCACCACCACTGATTCCCCGTCTTAGTACGAGCACAAAGGCGTCTTGCATCTCCTGCCATAGAGGGCCTCATAAGGTGTCATGCCAATGCTGGTATGAAAGCTGTTATTATATGTAAACTCCACCAAAGGCAGGACCTCATCCCACGCACCCAAATGGTCAAGCACGCACGTCCGCAAGAGATACTCAAGAGACTGGATGGTTCTCTCGGACTGCCCATCAGTCTGAGGGTGATAAGCGGAGCTCATAGCCAACCTGCTACCCATAGCATCCTGTAGCGTCTGCCAGAAGCGGGAGGTGAATCGTGGGTCTCTATCAGAGACTATACTCGACAGCACACCATGCAACCTCACGATCTCACTTATATACAATTGTGCCAGCTTCACCATGGACATCCTCAAGTTTACTGCTAGGAAGTGGGCACTCTTGGTGAGACGGTCTACTATAACCCATATAGCATGGTGGTTCCTCACGGTCTGGGGTAAATGGGTGACAAAGTCCATATAAATGTTATCTCATTTCCACTCGGGTATCTCAAGCTGTTGAAGCATCCCTCCCGGTCTCTGATGCTCTACCTTAGCCTTCTGACAGGTTAAGCATGACGACACATACTGAGCAACATTTTTCTTCATGCCCGACCACCAGAATGATTCCTTCAGGTCATGATACATTTTAGTCATGCCTGGGTGCATGCTAAAACGGCTCTTGTGCCCTTCTTCAAGAATCATACCTTTCAGCTCTAAGTCTTCGGGTATGCAAACCTTGCCTTTGAATCTCAGCACCTCATCACCTCCCATCATGAAATCCATGGCCTTCTCAATGCCAAGCAACTCTATCGTCCTCTGTAGCTTGGGGTCTGATGGCTGCTTCTCCTTTATCAGAGTAAGGAAATCATTAGACACCGTGAGATGGTTACACCTAATGACTCCCTCATCTAAAACCACCTGTAGCCGCATATCTCTGAACTGCTCCACCAAGTCTAACTCCCTAACCATCATATGAGATGCGTGAATTGTCTTTCTGCTTAAGGCGTCAGCCACCACATTCACCTTCCCTGGGTGGTACAACAACTCGAAATCAAAATCTTTCAGGAACTCCATCCACCGTCTCTGCCTCATGTTTAACTCTTTCTAGCCAAACAGGTATCTCAAACTCTTATGGTCACTGAAAACCTAGAATTGTGCACCATATAGATAGTGTCTCCAGATCTTTAGTGCAAACACCACTACTGCTAACTCCAAGTCATGTGTGGGGTAGTTCTTCTCATGATTCTTCAACTACCGTGAGGCGTATGCCACTACTCTCCGTTCTTGCATCAGAACACATCTCAACCCCTGATGGGAAGCATCATAGTAAACCTCAAAGGGTTTACCAGTATCAGGAATCACCAACAATGGGGCGCTAGTCAACTTTTGCTTTAGCTCTAGGAAGCTCTCTTCACACCGGTCGGTCCAAGCAAAAGGTTGGTCTTTACGGGTTAACTGGGTCAAGGGTGCTGCTATCTTGGAGAATCCCTCAATGAATCTCCTGTAGTAACCCGCCAGCCCCACAAAGCTCCTTATTTCAGTCACTGACTTAGGGAGTTCCCATTTTAGCACAGCTTCCACTTTAGATGGATCCACTAATATGCCCTGAGCTGAGATCATGTGCCCCAAGAACTGAACTGTGTAAGATTCGTGAAATTTAATTAATTAAATAAATAATTAATTAATAAATGCGGGTCATAGAAGCATTTATGGTATTAAATGTTAACTCTTATGACATGGAGAAGTACTAGTTCAAGTGGTTAAGAGTACTTTGATTGTGTGAGAGGACTTGGGTTCGAGTCCTATGTATGCCAATATATATATATATATATATATATATATATATATAGTAATTAAATTATATTAGTTAGCATGAAACATGAATTGACATGATGGTTTGGTACTGACTTGGCATTTCAGGGTTGTGGGTTCAAGCCTTGGGGAACCCAAATTGAACTTCATTTTTGGCTATTTTGGCTTTGGATTAGAATTTGAAGGGCTAAAGAGTGGCTGAAAAATAGAAGTTAAATAGGATATTGAATGGTAATTAACTTAGGATTAATGCCATTTTCGTTTTTTCACATTAAACCCACTTTAAGACCACTTTAAAAAGGTATTTTGAGGTAGGAGAGAAGGTTTTGGTGGGGCTGTAATTGGGGTTGCAGAAGAGAGCACGAAATTGTGAGTTTTTTTGTGAGTGTTGCGTAAGGTTAGGGGCTGAGTTGGAAGAAGGGCAAGAGGGCTAGTGGTGATCAAGGAGGAAATAGAGAACTTATCAAATTAAACAAGGAATACAGGTTAGGGGAGTTCTGTTTGTATGATTTATTGTTATATCGTTTGATGATGAATTCTGGACCATGTTGAATTGTGAACGCTTGAATTGCTGGTGTTATTCGCGTTTTCTGGATTTTTCCAGAAACTGCCTGGCGGCACATGACCTACCGCCAAGCGGCACATGTGGTTATACTCGTGTTTCTGGTTGCGGATGAACCGCCTGGCGGCCGGGGATAAACCGCCAGGCGAGGTACTGCTGTTGTTGGTTTTTCTTTCGTTTTGATTGGTTGCTCATTGATGGTAGTGTTAGTATTGAATTCTAGTTGCACATATAACAATTGTATGATGAATTGTTGGTTGCAGTGACTAAATTAATGGAAGTTGCATGAACTCGAGAATGGAATTGGGGGTTAGGGTTTATGCGGGAATTGGGAGTAAAATGCATGAAATGTTCTATGATTGTTGTGTTGATTATCCAAAATTGACTTTAGTATGAATGATGTACCAACCCTGTATAGTGTGTGCATATAGAAACTGTGGGATGAAGGTGGGTACTGTAACTGGAAAAATTGGAGTGTAGTTTGGTACTGGAAATTCTGGGCAAAACCCAGGGGTGTATGCACCGCCTGGCGGGGCATGAACTGCCACCAGGCGGCCTAACAGTGCAGTCTATTTTGGTTGATTGATAGGGATTTCGTGATGTTGGCTCTTCAATTAGAATATTCACTATAAATATATATGTCTAAATATGGAAAATTTTAGATGAATATGGTATGTAGGGAGTAAGGAAGGTTAAAGATAGAAAAGGGGGAGAAGTGAGATAATTAAATGGATGTCATAAATGTTTTGCTGTATGTGCTAAGATATATATACCAAGAAGCATGCTAAATTGGTAAAGTGAGAAGTGTGAAATGCATGGGCATTATTGTTAGAGAGATGGTATGCAAATAAATGAGAAGAAAATGTTAAACGCAATGTGTGAAATTCAATTCAGTTATATGAATGTGTAGGGATGTATGAAAACTATGCTTATTAGGTGTTGTACTTAATATGCTATATTGTTTGTGTTATTTTAAGAAGTTTGTGCGACATTGGTAATTTTAATTTACATGATTAAAAAAGTGTATGATATTCTAGTAATAAAACTATGCTTGGTGTGTCCTAATTGTTCTATAAGTTGGTGTGTGGTATGATTTAAGATCCAGTGGGATCTGTTTTAAGTGCCAAAAACCAGTAGCATTGCGCTACTAGTATGGCGCCTGGCGGCGAGAGCGAGCCGCCAGGCGGACAGAACACAATTCAGTGGCAATGGCCACTGTTGACGCTTGGCGCCTGGCAGTAAGGGGAGTTCCGCTAGGCGGTATGGAAGAGCAGAGATCCTGAAGGTGCAGTGGCGCCTGGCGGCGCGAGACAGGTGCGCTAGGAGGTAGCGGCGAGTGGTGCAGTGATGATGCTGTAGGCGCGTGGCGCCTGGCAGTGTGTGATGCTCGCCAGGCGATCTGGACCTAGTGTTGGCCTGGCGACGTGAGATGCGCGCCAAGCGGTTTTGGTCCAGTGATGGTGCGCGAGGAAAGTTTTCTACACTGCTTTAAGGGATGTTCATGATGCGATGCTTTGGCTGGGGGCCCAGTTAGGAGTGTATCTTGTATTGGGGTAACACGTGACCACTCTAGGTTGTAGGTTGGTGGTTTAGAAAGTCCAATGGAGTGTGCGAGTTGTGGCTCGTACGGCGAGGTTCGGGTGATTGCCCTCTTCAGAGTGATTCTGATAGAGTTTTGGTAGTCTGGAACAGCTACAAACTTTATGTTTGTTTCGGGGAGCTCCACTTAGTGTCACGGTGAGATGCTGTGGCAAGGTTATTCCCACGTGTGGACTATCAGGTGGTGGCCTGTAGTCGGAGGGGCGAGTAGACACTCGTGCTGCAAAGATCGATCATTGTTCTCACCTAAAGGGTATAGAAATGATAGACGTCTAATGAAAGTATTGGAAGTGGAGAAGTAAGAAAAAAGGGAGAAGAATACCAACTCGGGGTTAAATGTCTTGATGTTGTATTTAATATTTATTGGTTAATTTTATTTACATGAGTTCACCCTATTTGTGTGTGTGTGGCGATGATCATGTAACTTGTTACATGGGAGCAGATGTTGATGCAGGTGAGCGGATAGGTGCATAGAGACGGAGTGGGGATCTCTTGGGGATTTTTCTCACTAATTTATTTTATTTGACTATGTTGTTATTGTAATAATTTTATAGACCATTTTAATTGTATTACAGTATTAATGCGAAAGATTTTATCTATTTTGGCGCGTTGAACTTAAGGTTTTAAATATTTCCCGCATTTTGGGAAATTGTTGAATGATAAATGAGGTTGTTTTATTAAATTTTAATTTTGTTTTATTTTAATAAGTAATTTCCGGCTAGGACGTTACAAACTGAAGTCATCCAGAATTCACATTTTGACCGCTTTGCATACAACTGCTTCTCTCTCAGTATGCTCAGAACTGTTTTCAACTGCTCTACATGTTCTTCTTGAGTCCGTGAGTAAATCAAGATGTCATCTATGAAAACCACCACGAACTTCTCTAGGAATGGCCTGAAGATTCTGTTCATGTAGTCCATGAACAAGGTGGGGGCGTTAGTCACACCAAACGGCATCACTACATACTCGTAGTGCCCGTACCTGGACCTGAAAGCGGTCTTCTGCACATCATCAGGCTTGACTCAAATCTGATGGTATCCTGATCTCAGATCAATCTTGGAGAACACTGCAGCACCGTGCAACTGATCCATCAAGTCATCAATTCTGAGCAGAGGGTACTTGTTCTTGATGGTTAGCTTATTCAGTTGCCTGTAATCCACACAGAGTCTAGAAATGTCGTCTTTCTTTTTACCCAGCAACACTGGCGCTCCCCATGGCGATACACTAGGCCTGATAAACTATTTTTTTAGTAGCTCTTCAATCTGTTTCTTCAACTCCACTAGCTCAACAGGGACCATTCTGTAAGGTGCTATAGACACTGGTCCTGCTCCCGGCACCAGATCAATGGAGAACTCAATCTCCCTAGTAGAGGGTAAGCTAGGCACGTCCTCAGGAACCACATCTGAGAAGTTCCCTACTACATGTGTCTCACAAAGGTCCGCTTTCAGTCTCAACAGATAGTTGGGTCAGAACCAAGAAGCACTGAGACCCTTCCTTCATTGCCTTGTCCACCTGTTGTGAGGACATCAACAGGTCTTCATCTTCCAAGTTAGGAAACAACACCTTCCTCTCGTTGCAGTCAATAAGAATGTGATTGGCAGATAGCCAATACATCCCCAATATGACATCTAGCCCCACCAAGGGTAAACAGATGAGGTTTACCCTGTACTTGTGCCCCTCAACCTCGATCTTACACCTAGCACACACGGTCGAGGTGTTGACTAACCCAGAAGCAGGTGTGGACACCACCAGGTTATACTGGAGCTCCTTCACCTGAAGACCCAACTCAACCACTCTAGATTCCAACACAAATAAATGTGTCGTTCCCGAATCAAACAGAACATGTAAGCTCCTACCAACTATCACACAAGACCCGATGATGAGGTTACCTGATCCAGCTGCCTCGGCACCCGTCACAGCATACACCCGACCAGCCGCATGCGGTCTCGCACCTCCCCTCGTCTGATGTGGTTGAGGCTGTGATGAAGGCCTCGGCATTGTGCTCCTATTAACTGGACATTCCTTGATGAAGTGGCCCTCTTGGCCACATCTATGGCATGTCCTCCTGCCAGATAGCTGGGGCAGGCGCTCCTCAGATGGGGGCCCCTGTAGTGAAAGCATTGTGGCCTAGAAGGCTGGGATTGCTGAGGCTGATGTGAGAACCTCCTGGGCCCCTGGGACTGAGGCCTAGAGTACGACTTCCTCCTGTCGTTATGTTTGCTCGTGGACCCAGATGGTCTTCCCACCTTCTGCTGAGATCTCTGCTGAGCTTCAACTTCAGCCTTAAGCTTCTCCATTACTCTTGCCTTTTCTACCAAGGCGGGGAATTCCTGGATAGAGAGCGGAGCCACCATGAGTTTGAGGTCACCCCTCAACCCATTCTCAAACTTTCTACACTGCCAGTCTTCCGCCATCTTCAGGGTGTGAAATCTGCCCAAGGGTTTAAACTTTTCAGCGTACTCCGACACTGACATGTCTCCTTGCATCAGCTGCAAGAACTCGACCTCCTTTGCATACCTCACACTATCTGGGAAGTACTCAGCATAGAACTTCTTCTTAAACAGTTCCCAGGTGATGGTCTCTTGGCTGTCTTCCAACATCATCTTCATGCTGGACCACCAATGCACTGCCTCTCCAGCAAGAAGATATTTAGTGTATGCCAGCCTGTTCTCTACAGGACATCTCTTTGCATCATAGATTCGTTCCATGTCCCGCATCCACTGATCAGCTCCATCCGGGCTAACTTTGCCATCAAAGCGGGATGGATGGTGTTGAAGGAAATCCTCCAAACTCCACTCTTGCACTCGTGGTAGTGAAGCTTGGGAAGAACCAGCGACTGAACGATTTTCTCCTATCTGATGCAGGGCTTCCAAGTGCCTCTGCTGAGTCACCTCTGCTGCTAGTCTTGCAGACTCCATCTGTTGCAAGGCTAGGTTTTGTTGATTCACCATGTTAGCATTCTGCTGCTGCATGGCTGCAAGGCTAGGTTTTGTTGTAAGTATTCGAAGGATTTTAGCCACAACCTTGTTGTTCTTCACAGGTTCATCACAGGCTCTCATGGAATTGACCAAAACTTGCAACCTTCCAAGATAGTCTGCAACTGATGCTTGATCTATCATGCACAGTAATTCATATTGTCGCTGCAGGGACTGTAGTTTAACTGCCTCAATTTTACCAGCATTACCATATGTTTCTTGCAAGATGTCCCATATCTCCTTGGATGTTGTGGCTTTCGAGATTTTCTGGAAAACAGTGGCAAATACACACTGGTGCAATAACATCCGAGCTTTGCAATCTAGCCTTCGACTCTCCTTGTATGCATTCTTTGTTTCATCCGTAGCATTCTTGGCTGGTTCTTTGCAGTCCTTTCTTTACGATATCATCCACCTCCTGGAAACCAAGAATGGCTTCCATCTTGACACACCAATCACCATAGCTTGTGCCACCGAACACAGGCAAGTTACTAGAAATCACGCCTCCAGCAGCCATGAAGCTAATACACGCAGCAAGCTTCTATCACACTATTGCACACCCTCAAATCCTCCTGGGTCGGAAGGGCTCTTGATACCACTGTTAGGAGAGAGAGATGGAGAAAAGAGTATAATGCATACAATGATGGAGAGCAGAGAAATTAGAATGTATTTCTCATATCACTGAAAGTGGAGGATACAAAGTATTTATACAAAACAGAAATGTAACAGGAACTAATAACTGCTAAACTCAATGCAGTTATTACAGTTATGATATTTTGAATTACAACAACAACAAATATAACTACTCTTTTCGGAATGTATAATCAGGTTCTCGCATTTAACAAATTGCATGGTCCTATAGTTCTTCCATTCAATCATATGATTATACCATGTCCACCTTTCTTTTGAAAGCGTGATGATAAGCAGAATGTGGTCAAGGAAATTTTTTACTCGAGTCCCACGGTGAGAGGCAAAAATTCTTACTACAATTCATCGAGAGGTGGAATGAGCGATCTTCAATGTTCATATCTCTGGTCTAGAGCGGTGTTAGTTCAATTTGAAGTCGTTGATATAAGTATAGGAAAAGTCTACCGAGAAAGACTTTCTAACACTCAAATTAATAAAAATAAATAAATAATGTGATCATAATAAATAACATTGAGTAAAAAAGAGAATTATTCCCTCATATAGAAGTAAGTATTTATAGAACTTATGAATCTATGAAGAATATATTAACACATTTTGTTAATATCTTATTAACTAATAATTAAAATATTACATGAATAATTATAATAATAAGTATGTTATTATTTTTGTGCCTATAAATTAGGCTGCGTATGTGCAATTAAATTTAAATTCTTATCGATTATTAAAAAGTCGTCGATTACAAATTTAAATTTCCAAAATATTATATCAAATTTAAACGAAACATCATAAAAATATATATTAAATTTAAAATTGATATATATATATATATATATATATATATATATATATAAATATATAAAATTTCATTAGGACAATTAAATTTTAATTAAATAAAATAAAATAGTATCATAGCAATTCAAGTGTACTTAATGTAACATCCCGATTTTATAGTTTTTATACTATAAAATAAAATATTAAATTTTGATAATTCAGAAGCAGATAATACTAATAGGCCAGTATAAAGTACAATACAGTCATCCTCAAAATAATTATACCTATACTGTCTAATACATACAGCCCATACAAAAAGGGTTACAAAACACCCAAAACATCTAAGCGGAAAAAAAAATAAAAGGGTGACAACTACCGGTGGAAGCGTCCAAACACCACTCAACTCCTATCCAGGAGGGGTGTATCCTCACCTGCACCTTTATCTGCTCACGCCATTCAATAAGGACGATCATTGCAAAAGTGGAAGACACACAGAACACACATATACGAGAAGGGTAAGCTAACTTAAATGAGAATAAATCATGTAATCTAATGATTAAGCATAAATCAAGATTGATCACACAATTATTAGATTCATCCAAATCACCACAACCATAACACTATATCACCATTTTATACTCGATATCCGGATTATGTAAGTGACATTGGAGCTCTCGGTGGCCTGCACTTGTGACGGTTCCCAAACTCTGCAGAGCTTTAGGCACAAGGGGTATTCACCCAACCACACCCAAGGTAAGCCCCCTTCACGTCTATGACGGATCAGGTCCATAGACTAGGACCTCCTGCTACTCCCCCCGACATAATCCATTATACTCTATATGAGTCTTAATGGTTATTAGGAGCGTCAGGATGCCACCAATATGAGTCCTCATGTCCTTACATT
>Ga0209389_1006535_pt1 | contig 10143 bp, 10 predicted proteins | sample CowpearedBW_FD_187526 | JGI IMG/M metagenome (GOLD analysis project Ga0209389, IMG submission 187526) | Root nodule microbial communities of legume samples collected from California, USA - Cow pea red BW (SPAdes) (version 2) | ecosystem: Host-associated > Plants > Roots > Nodule | place: USA...
TGCTTCTTAGTGTATCTAAAATTAATATCTCTTACCAACTCACAACACTAAGAAGCAGATTCCATATCAAAGGGGAATAAAGGGCATGGATGACCCCATTAAGCTTATAAGATTGTTATTGGAATGGTTAGTGCTTGATACTTTTTCACAGATCCCAATATTAGTAAAACAAATCTGGTCTCTCCCTGTGTCCCCCTTTCACAGTTTTCGGAGAAATTCTTGACCAGATGTTCCTTTATGCATCATGTTTGGAACAACATCATCCTGCTCCTAAACACATTTACTTTGTTTACACCCAAGGTATGTATTTCGTACGTAAAACTGACCGTATAGTACTGTCTACTACAACTGTTTTCTGTGCCCTAAAACTAGTATATTTCGAAGACACAGCAGAAAAACATCATAAAAAAAACAAATTCGCTTTAGATAATGTCTTTCATCATCAAAGTAATGCACACTTAACAACAAAATATCATGATTGATGAGTATTTGGCATGTATTGGCTACATAGAGTCATAGAGTGTGTGATTCAATGATTAAGAGTGGGAGCGCCCCAGTAAACAAAAGCTGCAGTTTCATGGGGCCTTGAGAGTGTAGTGTGTCCTTATGCTGCAAGATCTTGCTTTCTCTCCTTACAAAGCAATCATAGGAGCCAATAAGTTTAAAGAGCACAAAGAATATCTTTAGATGCCCTCTTTATTAAAGAAAGTTCCCCTCTCCACCTTTTTCAAATTAAAAATTCCTACTTAATGCAGAGGCTATTTACATAACCACTTCTCACACCTAATCCTCTTGTGTGCTTGGTTAGTTAACACTACTCTACCTTGGTCTTCACTCAAAGAACAAGAGCTGCAGCTTTAATACCAAATCTAGCTACCCCCCAAAATTCTCACACCCCTCAATCATCAACACAACTATTCTCTTCCTTCTCAATTCTCTCATTGAAGATGTCCTTGCAAGTTCAGCCACAGACACAGCCACTGATGCAGCAGCAACAGCAACCTGTTCAGGTCTACCCTACCAGTGTCACATACCAGTCACCACCCCACCATTCAAACGGATCTTTTGGGTCAGTGTTTGTTGTTTTGGCTATAATAGTAGTCATTTCTGCAGTTGCTTGCTGCCTTGGAAGGCTTTGCAACCGCCGCAGCCACAGCCACAGCCACAGCCACAGCCAGAAACATGCTAAACCTCAAAAGCAGCATCAGCAGCAGCAGAACCACACCAACTTCCGTCAAAAAGAAGTGGACATTGAATTCGGGTTTGACAAGAGAATTGCAGCTTCCAAGCCTAATGGACATGGAGCAGGCAGAGGAATGAAGCCACATCCTCATGGTGACATGAAAAGCTTTGAAATGAAGCTTGGTCACCAAGGAAAAATAAGACCAGGTCCATGAAGGGAATTATCTCAAGTATTATGTAGACAAACCCATCTTCTTGCTGGGAACTGTTTCTTCTCTATACCATTGTGTTTCTATTTATCTTCTATGTTCTTCAGTCTCTTATTAGATCTGCAACTGCAATATGAAATGTATAATTATCTTCTCAACTCTTTTTATGCCCTTGTTTTGATATTGAAAACAAAATCTTGTGTTCTCTCTGCAATATGGATTTGTGTAAGTAAAAAGAGTGTAAAAATAGAAATGACTCAATTTAATGATGGATTGATTGGATAAAAAATAATGATGGTTTTTAATGTTTTCATCCACATGCCTACTTACGAGAGTCAATACACAACTAGAGAAATCTGAGTTGAAGTAACTAATAACCTTCAAACTATTATGATACAGAAGCTTTTCATCTTTGGTTCCTTGAAGGTATCTTAACACTTTCTTTGTAGTTTTCTAGTGTTCCATTCATAGATTGATTTGTTATCTCCTAAACATTTCAACCACAAAAGTAATGTCTGGTCTTCTATAAAACTGATTATTCATAAAGTTTCCTACAAGGAAAACATATGAAATGTTCTTTATTTGTTTTCATTCAAATTCATTGTTAGCACATTGATATAAATTAGACTTATCAATGGACACCACAATTGAACAATCTTTCATCCTAAACCTTTCAAGAACTTTGTTGATGTAATAGGCCTTTCAGGTGGAGAAATTTTCAAGGCTCTACAACATCTGACTCTCTTGAATCTGCCAAACCTAATAAAATTATCAAAGCTTAGTCAGACAAACAGATTTTTACAATTTGAAACACTAAATTTGTTATGATCACCAAAATTTAGATTTTTTTTTTTGAAACAGACAAATAAGTTTTACATTTCTCCTCCGTTTTATTCCCTATTATATATACATGTATATGGAATAAGGTTTGATTTCTCTATCATTGGTCTGAACCTTAAATGAAGTAATCTCTCGTTTTTCTGATTTCTTTACTGTCGAAAGAAAAGTTTTAACATGTTACATTTTACACTAATTTTCTTCTAAAAAGAATGGTTTTCTTCTGTTGAGGTTTTAGGATAAACTAGACTTTTTTTCTAAAAGGGAATGGTTTTCTTGAATTCATATTTTCACAAAGGAAAGAAAACTTTCCTCTTGTTAAACCGACCATAATGTAAATCATTTCCCGACCATTTCAAACATTTGAAACAAAGTCATTACAGACAAAATTCATTTGCTTCTTTACTTAGCTTAGTATCTAATTCCTTGAAGTTCAGCTCATGGATGGCGCAGGAAACAAGTAGTAATCACACTTTACAATGTTTCTACCCCCACATGAAGATTTTCGTTACAAGAAAGAATTACAGGACTTGTATGCATATGAAACAGCTAAAGTCATCGTTCTGTAACATTGAAACATCATTTGCTTTCTACAAATTCACAACTTCGAGAGAAAAAAAAATGGACTACAAGCATGAATGGTAGGTACACCTTGACTTGAACTATCTCTCAGAATTGCTCCATATTCACAACTCACAACAGTTCACTGGTCACTGCCGTAAAACATAAATGCAGTGAGAAACTCATTCTTCCTAATAGATATTAAAAAGTAAACTCCACAAACTTATACTTTACAAGCTTTCAATCTCCCCCGCTATAGGAAAAAAAAGAATGGGAGAAAGAAAACAACAAAACTGACGATGTACAAAAGAAAGAATGTTTTTGGTTGGCACAAGGCAAACGAATACAATCTCTATATTCTTCCCAACTTTCAAGGTGGTAAGGATTGGGAAGTTTGGAAGGTCATGATTCCCATCTTTGTAAGCGAAAAATTTGCCTGGTTCCTCTGGAAGATGATGCCGGCATAACGAAGAGGGATTTAGTGAAATTATTTTTGGTTTCAAGAGAAGAAGTTTGGCAAAATTAGTTTGATTAAAACCAGCAGCCTCTGAACTCCACTATGCCTATGCTCATAGTATGTGGTCCCTTAAGACATGTTCTGGGTATGGCTCCTTTGGTGGTGGAGATCTTTAAATTCTGAATCACTATTTGACGCACTAGGTGACATCCTTGCAGAGTTGTGTTCAACCATTTCTTTTGAAGCAGTTGAACGGAATTCCGAGCTGAGATTATCAAAATCGGAATCATCAAAGCTTCCATTAACCATCTTTCTGAATCTTGCAATGTCTTCATTATACTGACCAGAATGATAAACAGTGCTCTGACCATATTTCACCCCATTTGAAAGATCATATAGTTGATCACCGTTGTCTAAGGATCTTAGCACCTGATAAAAACCAATGGACAATGATTTGAACAAGTTAAGATAGAAATGATACAAAGGCAAATAACTGTGCCAAAATTATTTTGAGAAATAAGTAGATGGAGGTTTTTGATGAACACAAAACAAGTTCAAATTGTCTAGTATTGTTATCACCTGAACCATACGAGGTCGCTTTTGAGCAGAATGGCGAACACATGCTGCTGCTGCCTCAGTCATTTTCAACATTTCTTTTTCAATGTATTGTTGTTGAAGCTTAGGGTCTACTAGTTCACCAAATTCTCCTGTCTCAAGTGTACGAAGGAGAAGTGGACGAGCCTGTGGAGAGAGGAAAACATCATTTGAGGTGAACGTTTTTTAATGCGATTGATCATGTGAAAAAAGATTGATTTAACCAAATTCAAACTTGAGTGTATTTCATTTCATAAACTAAGAATACTGTTAAGACGTACCCACTCAACCAAACTCTCCTCTCCCAAGGGCTGCGTTGGATCAACAGGTTTCCTTCCACTTATAAGCTCAAGGAGGACAACTCCAAAAGAGAAAACATCTGATCTATCCGTTAATTTTCCACTTGTTGCATACTCTGGAGCCATGTACCTGCAAATTGAAGCTAGCATGAGTTAGAGTGTCAGTTCAGCATTTGGCACTATTGAAGGTTTTCTCTGATATTGTTTCCACTATGGATAAAGATATTTTGATCCATATTTTTTGACTCACTTTTAACCCACTACTCCAATCACTTTTCAATTATCTATTTTGATTTTTTTAGTGGTGTGATGTGATGATCTAAAGATGATGGAAATTGTGGGTTAAAACTGAGTAAAAAAAAGTGAATCAAAATATCATTATCCTTCCACTGTATACTCAAACCTCCTAAAAAGGCCAGTTCAAATAGATATGTCTACTTGGCTTTCAAAATAACAGTGATAAACAACGATATTTCTGTGTATTTTCTGAATACAACCAAAGAGGTTGCTTCAACTTTGACAGCAAGTGACAACCTTCATGAATGTCCATATATTAGAATGTACTTCTTTATGTTTTAGACAGAGAAAACCTACCCAAAGGTCCCCATCACCCTAGTTGATACATGAGTATTAGTATCATCTGTTAGCTTTGCAAGTCCAAAGTCTGCAACCTGTGCCTCGTAAGCATTATCCAAAAGAATGTTTGCCGATTTAATATCTCTGTGAATAATCTTTGGGTTGCCTAGGAAAAATAAAATACTTTAGTTTTCTTCAAAACTATACAGATTAGTTGTCACTTAGTGTTAATTGTGCTTGAAGAAACGTACACAAAAATCTAGCACGGTCAATATCCCTCTTATCTTTTGATTAATGAACCCACAAGACTCAAAAAATACAGGAAATTCTTTAAGTTTCGTATGAACTTCATAATGTAGGGTACAGATTTAAAATCAAATCATATTTTAAGATCTCCTGAGCTTTCAGCCAGTTCTCTGCCATAGAAAACTTTTCTCCAATTCTTTTCTACCGTTTAAGTAAATTTCGTCAAACAGAATACACAATGAGAGTAACAATGTAAAAATTAATAAATTGTCAGCCCCAGAGTTTCGTTGAGAAAAGGGTAGAAAAGGAGCTTCTTGGGCCAAAAGAAAATCTTGACTGAATTGACAAGGATAACATGCATATCCAATTTAGTTATGCCCTTTGCACAACTTTTTGAACGCCATGCACATTAGAATCTAAGTTGCATTGGACCCACTTAAAACTGTTCTAGGTTTTTCTGTACACAGTATGCAAAAGTCATTTCCCTATCAATTGTTCAAGTAAAATGGCACCATGTTCTAGAGAAAATGGCTTCCATCAATTGTTTTAATGTATTGCATGTTAGAAAAGATAATCTCATAGCAGAAATGCAAGATAAACTTACATCCATCATGAAGATATGTCAGGCCCCTTGCAGCACCAATTGCTATCTTCATCCTCTTGGACCAATCCAAAACTGGAAATTCAGTTCCTGTGACAAACGACCAATGATGACATGAGAATCACTTCATAAACAAAGAAAAACAAGAAATTCATTTCTTAAAACAAACAAAAAAAACAAAACAGAAACTCACGTTACCCTGCAAGTGCTGATTGAGATTCCCATTAGGAACGAACTCATAGATAAGCGCTCTTTGCTGTTCTGCTATGCAATAACCAATAAGTGAAACCAAATGTCGATGATGGATTCTGCTGATAGTGTCAACCTCAGCCCTGAACTCCCTTTCTCCTTGGCCACTACCAGCCTTCAACGTCTTAAGTGCCCCCACTCTACCATCAGGCATGGAAGCCTTGTAAACATACCCAAATCCCCCCTCCCCTATTATGTTTTCGCGGGAAAACCCGTTAGTGATCTCCGCAATCTTTTCGTAGGTAAAAACTAACTGGCCACCGCTAAACGCAGGATCTGAAGGAGTTCTTATATGCATGCCACCTTGTTGTGCTCCACTCCCAAAACCAGGCTCCTCTACATAGTAAAGCACATCTGCACTTTATCACACCAAAATCATCAGACACGATAACAACAGGTATTTTGGGTTCTTCTCCCTAAGAAAGAAGAAATAAAGAAGAATGGAATGAGTTTCTCCAAGAAAAAGTTAAAATTAGTATATATACATATGCAGTTAAAAAATAAAAATTTGAAACCAAAAGAACTGCTACAAATTGTAAAACATATCAGTTTTGAAGTGGTAATTGTAAAAGACAAGAACTTTTCTTGTTATTAGTTTTGATGTTCATCTTTCGATTTTGGTTGTGCAGAAGGGAACTGGTTAGAACACCAATAACAACGAAGATGATTGCAGAAAATATATGCTTTACCTCCTGATGTACCTGCTCCTCTTAAATTAGATGTTCCAGGGGAGGGCACGACATGGTTGTTCTCTCGCTTATTCCTTAATAAAAAGAAAATAACCAGAACAATAAAGGCGATGACGAAAACCCCGGCTAGAGTAAGACCAACAATTTGTCCTGTAGTATTATTGCCGGAGGGGCTTGGAGTCACCGCCGGCGGCGGCGTAAGGCTGCTCTTCGGGGGAGCAGACAAATGGAAAATCGGAGGTAATGTTGGTAATATTCGCGGTGGTAATTCTGGTGGTGATGGTCGCAGTTGTGAAGGGGGAGCTGACGCTGCAGGTGTCTGCAGATCCGCCCTACCCAAGGTAATACGAAAAGCCGATGAAGGTGGAGTTGCGGTTGGAGTTGGAGGCGAAAGGAACTGTGGAGGAGCAACGTAAGGTTGCGGTGATGAAGGTGAATTTTGTGGGGGTGGAGGTGGCGGTGATTTTGACGGTTGTGGAGGTGGCGGTGATGGTGATGGTGGCGGTGATGGTGACGGTTGGGAACGTGGCGGCGGTGTGGGAGATGGTGGTGGAGCTGAACGTCTTGGTGACGGAGGAGGCGGAGAACGTGTTGGCGGGGGAGAAGATTGATCAGGCGGAGGTGGCGACGGAGAAGGGGTAGGTGGTGGAGAAGTAGAAGAGGTTGGTGGTGGAGAAGTAGACGGGGGTGGAGAAGTAGAAGGGGGTGGAGAAGTAGAAGGGGTTGGTGGTGGAGAAGTAGAAGCGGTTGGTGGTGGAGAAGTAGAAGGAGTTGGTGGTGGCGATGAATCAACCGGAGTTGATGGGGGAGGGGAATTCTCCGGTGCCGGCGGAGGAGAATATTCCGGCGGAGATACGGTAGGTGGAGGAGAAGACATTTCTGGGGGTGGTGGTGGTGGTGATATCGACGGCGATGGTAAAGGCGATGACGGTGAAGACTGTAGCGGCGGCGGTTCCGAGGGTGGCGGAGACTCTGCGTCGTCCGATGACTGCTGCGACGAGGACTGTGACGGAGCTGAAGCCGTAACAGAATCCGACATAGGCGTCCCATTTGAAGAGGATTCGTTAGCCATTTCTGATTCTCTATTAAATCTGAAGTTGATGATACTCAGAAATGGCAAGAAAATTCAAAAAAACAAAAGGTGGGAATGCCGATGGGACCAATGAGATTATAACTCGAAAAAGTTTCAGAGGTTGCATTTGAGACGTTCAAAGCAGAAAGAGCAGCAAAAACAACAACATGGGTTCTTGTTGTTTAGAAAATGGCATTTAATCGAATTGGGGTGATGAAGTCTTCTTCGCCAGCGAATCCTAGAAACTGGGAAACGGAATTGGCCGCACGATAGCCACGACGCGTTCAGAAAGCTCTCTGTGTGGTGCGCTTCTGAAATGGAAGAGAAAAAAAGATGAATTTGGAGAATCGGTGACGACTGCAACATGCAAATGCAAAACATTCATGAGTCATGAACGTGCATTCTTCCTTAGCATTAATTTAGGTAGTTAGTTTCATTTCATGTTTGCAAAGATTCATGTTGGTTTTTTTGTTGTCATGCTTGCCTCCTCCAATCTCGGGTTACCTACTGTTTCACCGGACACTTCAAGGATTTTGGAAACTTGATATTCAGTTATATATTATTTATTTATTATTACCACCTTCAATGTTAGTAGGATAGCATTTTCAAAAATATAGAGAAACGTTTTTATTAATATTTTATCACATACACATAATAACAAAAATAGAATTTTATTACATAATATTCAACAAAATATTTGAAAATTTTCTGTTTAATATTAACTATTATCATATTTAAGTGTATTGTTTAGAGCAATAGGCAGTAAGAAAAACTCATGTCATGAGCATAGAAAATAAATTATGTTATACTTGAGGAGTATGCTTTGTGTTTTCAAAGTACCATCTTCATATGACGATATTAGAATTCAACACTCTTACTCATTTTTTTCCCTATATTGTAACTTGAGAAACCCCATTGCTTACTTAACCTCCCATTTCATTATGGGCTCCTCCTATTGGATTGGGCTTAAACAAGAGGTTATTCTTTCCTACACCCCATAATTATTAACTGCGCTTGTGTAATAATGAAAAAAAAAACTCAAACACCTTCATTGCACCACCGTACTTGTCACCGTTGCTTCCGCCATCACCATCGCTACACAGGAAGAAGAAAAGGAGAAAAGTAAAGGAGGAAAAGAGAAAATGCAGAAAAAATACACATTCCGAAAAACTCTTTCCGTAATATATTTTATGTAGAGGAAAACTCATTTGGAGAGCGTGTTTCGAAAAACCTATTTCGTAATGCATATCATATTTTCTGAAATTTCTATTCTAAAAATTCTGCTATAAAAACTAGCGTAAATACATACCTATCACACATGTATGTTTTTTTCTAATATTTGCAAATTATTTAAATTTTGAAAGTAAATGTATAAATTGAAAAAAATAAAAGATGTGTATATTTATAAATATATAATTATAACTTATAGATATAGTTTGGATAAAATAAATTTTAGTTATCGTAAAATAAAATATTATAAGTAATATTGTGTAAATAAAATTTCTATTATGAACAATTATTTGAATTTGACAAAATAATTATTAAAATAATAAAAGAATAAATAATTATTTTATAATGAATATTTTTTGAATTAAAAAATAATTACTAAAATGATAAAATTCAAAATAATTTTTTTATTATAAATATCTATTTCAATTTAAAAAATAACAATTAACAATGTAAAGTTGAAAAAATAAAAGTGAACATCAAAGAGATGTATTGTCTTTATATATGATTAGAGATATTATTTTGATTAAGAAAATTTATTTAATTATTTTAAAACATATATTCTGGAAGCCACTTTTTTGAGAAGGTAAAGTATCATTTTTAGGAGGGTTTGCTTGTGCACACAGAAATTGTAGAGGTTCAAGAAGTAAAAGTCTTAAAAAAATTTAAAAGTAGTTACTTTGATCCATGACCTATCCACATTTTGATAAGCATATCTTGCAAATATAGGAACAAGTTAACAAGTATTAAAATTATCCATACAATTCATTACTAAGAGTATTTACGGTCGTATTCATCGGTCTTAACTAAAATTGACTGCTGGTTTTTTCTTTTTTAAGTCATGTTTTTGTTCTTTACTTTTATAATAAAATATTGATTTGGTCATTTTATTTATTTTTATTTCAATTTAGTTTTTGTTTTTGAAAATTTGATATGTAATATAATAACAGTGTTAAAGTGTGTCACGCTCAGTTTTATGGATTTTTTGAATTTTTTTTTATTTTTTTCTAATTTTTTTTATTTAAAAAAAAAACTAAAAATTTGTTACGTGTCAAGCTAACATCAGGCCATATGATAATGACAGTGATGTGGTAGTGATACCCTAATATCACTTGTTACTATTATGTCAGGTGTCATTTACTCATTTTCAATTTGATTTATGTATTTTAATTTTTGTCTCAATTAGTCCCAATTTTTGTAAAAATATTGTAATTTCGTCTCTCTCCAAATTGAAAAAAAAAATATTTTTTATATAAATGTTATACAAATTTTTTTATTAAATTTGATATTTTTATTCAAATTGATATTTTTATTATATATTTTTAACAAAACTAAGTTTATTTA
>Ga0209389_1006537_pt1 | contig 10142 bp, 6 predicted proteins | sample CowpearedBW_FD_187526 | JGI IMG/M metagenome (GOLD analysis project Ga0209389, IMG submission 187526) | Root nodule microbial communities of legume samples collected from California, USA - Cow pea red BW (SPAdes) (version 2) | ecosystem: Host-associated > Plants > Roots > Nodule | place: USA...
CTTCTAGTGATTGGGCCTTGATGTGGGCTTGGGCTTGTTGATGCACTTGAGTTTGGGCTTGTTGGGGTCACATCAATTTGGCCATGACCTATCAAAAGAGCCAAGGTGGACTAAGTGGAAGTCAACAATTCTTCCTACACCTCATGGATCCAAAGCATCCAAGGGTTCGGAATGCTTCCTCCTTTTCCAAGGCATCATCCAATGGCCAAGATCAAGCCTCCTTCTCCAAGCTTGATCTAAGGGCCAAGATCAAGGCCCACTCCATCCAATGGCTCTCTTTCTCATGTGTAAATGGCTTCATATAAAAGCCAAAATTTCACTCATTTGTAGACACTCTTGAAATTTTAAGCAATAGATGCAACTTGAGTTGAGAGCACTCCTCCCTCTATTACCTTTGAGAGTCACCACTTTCTAGAGATTTCCTCTCTCTACCTCTAGCCACCTTCCTTAGGCTACCGTAGATTAGGAAATCCTATCACCTTTTTCACCTTCCATTGCTTGTAAGTGCCTTCCAACTTGCCTCCATTCCTTCATCCATTTCCGCTGCCCACGGAGCTCTTCATGCACCTTTGGAGCTCCACCAACCAATTGTGACAAATTTGGAGACACCACACTCAAGTATTTGGACATTCAAAGAGCACCAAAACTGCACCCAACAGCTATAAAACAACGAAGAAAAACAGGAAGAAAACTATGCTAAAATAAAATGGTTAGCACACACACTCTCAAAGGTGAGGGAGAGGAAGCAATTATAATGAAAGCACAAAGCTAAAATTTTACTTCACATCCACCACCTAAGATGCTACCACTAGAATAATAACCAAGCTAAAATTCATACCAAACACCAAATCAAATCCCAAACCCGAGAGCCATTGCACTTGAAAAGAAGCAAAGAATAAGCAAGAAAAGCTAACTAGAAGTGCTAAACCAAAGTGAGTGAACATGTAACATGACTGAAAGATTAATGAAGGAATAACAAGCAAGAAATTAAAGTAAGAATGAAAGGCTAGCACAAGCAAAAGGAACCTAGAATACCACTAGAATTGAAGAGAAAATCTGAAAAAGAAATGCTCAAACATGAAGCTTATAGTACTCATTGCAACAGTACCAAATGAAGGGAAGAATCCACTTCAAATTAAGGCAACTCAAGGCAATATAGAGCACACACCTACACTACAAGAAAAACCGATATTACCGACGGTCAAAATCCGTCGGTAATCGTCAAAATCCGTCGCTAAATCAACATTACTGACAGATTATCGACAGTCAAAAATCCGTCAGTAAAATGCTTGTCGGTAAAATTTTATCGACAGAAATCATGTTCCGTCGGTAATTACCGACAGAAAAATCTGTCGGTAAATCTGTCGATAATTATCAATTTTTTCTCCCTTTTTCAAATTTTTTTCGTTCTTTTTTTCATGGTCGCCGTAGCCGTCGTCGTCGCTGCCACCGTTGTCGCCGCTGCCACCATCGTCGTCGCCACCGCCGCTGCCGCCGCCGTCGTCTTCTTCTTCCTCCTCTTTCTTCTTTTTCTTTTGCTTCTTCTCCTTCATCTTTATCTTCTCCTTCTTCCTCTTCCTCTTCTTCTTCTTCTCATTCTTCCCCTTCTTCTTCTTCTCCTCTTTCTCCTTCTTCTTCTTCTTCTCCTTCTTCTTCTCCTTCTCCTTCTTCTCCTTCTTCTTCTCTTTCTCCTTCTTTTTCTCATTTTAGAAATCATAAACAGTAGGTGTGCGTGCAGTGAAAACTAAAAATAGAGACTGGAGCAGAGTTGCTCACGGAAATTGAGAAGATGTTTTATGAAATTCAGGTAGAATGAACTTGATTATGATCTAGAATCAAGCATGAATCATAGAAGAACATCTAGAACACACAAAAGCAAGAATCCAATCGGTGAAATGGATCAAAAACAATGAGAACATGCCTTACACATCCACAAGCATCACTTTCAACAGCGGAACAATGTTATAACATAGGGGAGCCATGGCTCCCCCAAAAATGTTTTAAATTTATTTTTTATATATATTTATATATTTTTTTAAATATATTTATATATTATTATATTATTTATATTAAGTTTATATTATGGAAAATTATAATAAAAAATAAAATAAAGATAAAATAAAAAAATTTAATGGAGACATTGGTTTATAAAAGAGAATAGGATTTTTTTCTAGCTATAAAATTTTTTCACCGTGTAAGTTATTATGAAAGTGTGCGAGGAGAAAGAAATATTAAGATTTATGATTGAAAAACAAAGATTGGGAAACACATAGATTGAAATTGAAGTATATATTCTCGCATGATCTCTTAGAGATCAAGGTTAGTATCGTATTATGACTTATGTATGATAGATTTATCATTCTTTTTAGGATGTTTCTCCCAAATTTATGTCAAATTAGTATAAACCCTAATTATGATTTTAGAGATTTTTTATGAAATTAGTATGAACCTTAATTATAATTTTTCTCAAATTATTATAATCTTTACTTATGAACTTTAGGGATTTTGTGTTTTCCACTACGTACGATAAATTTTTTAAAGTTTTGAATTTATACAGTGTTGCTTATTTAATTAGAGTGGTATGAATTTTGTTATGTTTTGCAATGTGATAATTGTGATTTGTGAAGATAAATTTTATCTTTTTCTAGATAGGTGAGAGGTGATAAATTTATATTAGAAAGATTATGATAAAAAGTAAAAGAATTAATTCTTTTTTCAAAGAGGAAGGGTTGTGATAAAGATGAAAAAAAATGCATTTGGTTAACTAAACTTGAGAAATTTCATGGGAACCAAAAATTCATGACAATGGAAAAACAAATCTCTAAAAATCCTAGAGTTACATATAATAAATTTAAAAATTCATTAAAATGCGATTCGGGAAAAGCGTCCTCAATTTGTCGATGCCCACTAAATCAAATTGATGAGGTACGAATAGTTTATCTAAAATGGTATTCGTGGTATGGTGTCTACTCTTATGTGTGTTTATTTTAAGTAGAGAAAATGAAGAGAGAGAAAAAATTAATTAAAAAAATAATTATATATAAAAAATTTAATTTGGCACCCCCGTATTTTTTGTCCAAGTTTCGTCACTGACACTTTGATGTTCATTGCTCTTTTGTGTGATGTAGAACTTTGTTCTCATCAAGAAAATGCAGAAAATAGCAAATGAAACAAAAATGGAGATGAAACAAAGCACTTAAACATGACTTAAGACAAAACACGAGATGATAAACTGAATATAAATGGAAACCACTGAATGAAAATGAAGAACACACACTAGGAAGCAAAGAAAATGCTACTGGAAAAATAAATGGAACTTAAGAACAAATGTGAACCAAAAATCATGGAGATCTACCATTTGAATCCATAGAATTCATGTAGACTCATAGATGTTCGGTTAATTTGAAGGAAACTTGAAGAAAACTCAAAGAAAATGGAAGAACAACACAAAAAAATGAAAGAACACAAAGAAAAATGGATGAACAACACGAGAATTGCAAGAAAAACACAAGAATAGACCGAGAACCTTACTCAAACTTGAGACTCCAAGAATGAATGGCTCTTGATACCAATTTGATGGAGCTCCAATGTGTGGTGGCTCGTAGGAACTCCATGGGCAGCGGAAAATGGCATGGAGACTAGTGTTTAAGGGTCTTGTAGCAATGGAATTTGGAGTGGTGAAAGGAGAACTAGACTAGAATGTGATGTGGAAAAGTACTAGCTCAAGTGGTTGAGAGTACTTTGATTGTGTGAAAGGACTTGGGTTCGAGTCCTATGTATGCCATTTTGTGTTGTTATTTTACGATTTATTTTAATAATATGTAAGAGTGTGGAATTTGAAAGGTAAGCTTATGTTGATTGTGTATATCACCAAATGTGATTGGGCATAGTGGTTGTGGTTTGGCATTGTGAATGGAAGGTCATGGGTTCAAACCTTGTTGGGCATAAAGTAGGCTTTATTTTTGCTAACTATTAGTTGTGGTATGAATGTGAAGGGGTAAAGAGAACCTAACAGAAGGATAACCATTAGGTGCTGAAAAATATTTCCACTAAGTGACTTGAATAGCTATTAAGCCCACACTTAAGTCCAATTCATTTTTTTTTGCATTAACCTACCTTGAGCCACTTATAAAAGGCAAAATTGAAGATAGAATAGGGTTTCTGCAATTGGTCATTGTGCCTATAGAGAGGAGAAAGAATTTGAGAGAGAGTGGGTGGAGTTGTGAGTGTGCAAGGGCTGGACCAAGCGGGGATTGCGAATCAAGGCTTCTACTTTTCAATTTCGAGCACTAATTCCAGGTTAGGGGAGCTGAACCTGAAATTGTATGCTTTAGGTCATACTTGATTTGTGCTGATTTTTGTGTGATGAATTTCATGTTGAGAGTGAGATGAATTTTGGGGTTTATGGGTTTGGTGCTGCTGTATTAGGGATTCTGACTCAAATGTATGAATACCATGGAATTATGCATTAGATATGATGTAACTGTGTGTGCTTGGTGTTTTGGGAACCAAATGTGGTCTAAATTGTGCATAAATGTTGTTGAAATATATGTAAACTAATCTGGTATGAATTGGAGTGCAAATTGGTATGTGGTTGTTACTGTTGCGTGCATAATCAGCGTAAGGACCTGCAATTCTCGCCCAAATGAGCCAGGCTCGCCTAGGCGAGATTAGCAGAGACGCAAACCCTGTTGCCACCAGAGCGTCTCGCTCAAGCGACGTGGATTGCGTTTGAGCGACACGTACACTCGCTCAGGCGAAAGATGTTCGCCTAGGCGAGATGGTGTTGAAGTTGCGTATGTTAAGCGTGACTTCTTGTCCAGGCGAGGAGTTTAGGGGTTTTAAGCGAACCAGAGTCTCGCTCAGGCGAGATGGCCTCGCCTAAGCGAGATGTCTTGGTCATGTTTGGTGCTTCACGTGTATTTCAGCCCAGGCGAGTTTGAATTGTGTTTTTAGGCGAGAGATGAACTCGCCTAAGCGAGAGGATCTCGCCTAAGCGAGATAACTTGATGTTGTTGCTGTTTTAAGCTCGCTCAGGCGAGGTGAGCTAGCCTAAGCGAGGCTGAGGGCTTAGCTTGGGCGAGAGGTCCCTAGCTTAAGCGAGTTTATGCGAGTTACTATGTTCCTTGTGCTTGTGAGTGTGTGTTTTGGCTGTTTATCATAAGGAGAGATTGTATATGCATGTGGTGTGATGTTTGGGCTTGAAGGACTAAGTCCATTAGGGGTCTGGGATGTGCTCGGTGGTTGGACACATGATGGGCATGGAACTGGTTGAGTTCTCGTCGGCTACTAATGGGCGAGGAGTCCTTAGTATGGTGATTGCATGTGTCGGGCGCACGATGGGCATGGAACTGTTATGTTCCCGTCGGCTACTATTGGGCGAGGAGTCCATGGTATGGTGATTACGTGCCTGCCAGTGTCTAAGTGTGAGACTTGGATGTTTTACTACGGAAGAGGAGTCTATAGGGCAGGACTGTGAGCGAGATAGGCTCATAGGGTTGGACCATGAATGAGTTAGTTTCGTGGGAGCACAAGGAAGTCCCAAGACCTAGTTCATGCATATGACTCATGAAGGACTATGAGGTCATGGTTGGGTGATTTGGAAATTACGAGTTTTGTACTTATATTGTTTTGGGTGGGGAAGCATGTTTATTTCACATATATTTGTTTATGTTTTATTGTGCATAGCTCACCCTATTTGTGTGTGTGTGGCGATGATCGGATATCTTGTTATCCGGGAGCAGATGATGTGACAGGTGGGCCTGGAGACGCATAGACTCGGAGCGAGGGCTAGCAGGGGGATATTTTGTATATGTATATAGGTGTTTACATCATTTTAGCTTGAGAAAATTATGTAAATCCCCTTTGGGAGTCTTTGACTTTTAATTTAGTTTTTATGTATCATGGATTCCTGGTTTTTATGATCATATTCAATGCGGCATTTATTGAAATTTAGAATTTTATTTATTTTATATCAGTAATATTCCTTAGGGATGTTACACTAGGCGAATTCTCGCTCAGGCTAAGTTGTCTCACTTAGACGAGAGTGACTCTCGCTCAAGCGAGATTGGCTCGCCTAGGCAAGATGTCACACAGAGACAGGGGATGAGTTTCTGGTATTTTTGCTCAAGCGAGAGCTGCTCGCTTAGGCGAAAATACCAGATTCCCAATCTGTTCTCATATGCAATAGTAAAGAAATCTAGCACAATCCAAGCATACACTCAATTACACAAATCAAGCACTCATACAACAACCAATCATGCAATTCAAAGTCATCAAAATTATTTCTAGATGAAATTCTAGTAAAATAGTTAGCTTCCCTTACCTGTTATCCTGTTTAGACAACTTTATAAACGTCAACGCCTTAAAAAACGTCAACACCTCTAACTCCACAAGATGCTCTATCTACACATAGAAACATCACAATAACGATCAGGACATACCGTTATGATCATTGATCAGCAGAGACTCATACTGATGATTAAAACGTCACATGCAAGCGGAAGAGGGCTTGCATGCAACAGAAAACAGAAAAAGACTAAAAAAGAGAGCGGAAACTCAACTTACGCGAACGGAGAAATTGATCGGTCCAATTTGAAGAGCTCGCCGAGAGGATCAATCCTACGGTCTCGGTTCTTCAATCAGACGACCAGAGAGACAGAACCTCTAAAGAGAAGTTAGGGAACTCTAGAAAAGTGGTTTTTAGAGATATGGTGTGTTTTAAAATAATGAAACTCGTTTATAACAATTCTATTTATACTAAAACCTTTTAATATTAAAATAATCGAGTCTCACTATTTTTAAACCACTATCACTTTTAAAACGCCATTTTCTAGGGTCTTACAACAATTAAAGAGAAGCAATAATAAATCACCACAATCACAAATAAAGGCACCAATATTTTTAACATGGAAAACCCCTCAAATCAAGGGTAAAAAACCACGAGTCGTCCAGACTAAAGAAATAGTTCCACTATGTCAACAAGAGCACAAAAGAGTCTCAATAAACAACACAAATTAGTGCCAACACCCAACCAAATAGCAAAGCAACAAAGCTTTCAAATAGAGAAGAACAAGAGAAGAAAACCTATAAAATCACTATTGCAGTGCGAAATTAGTATCTCCCAACTCAGACCTTGTATCAACGATCTGACCGATCAGAATGAAAAACAATGTATTCCAAACCTGCTATAAACATTTCAGCCCGATCCAACGGTGAACGAATCCGTAGTACCAAATTTACGGTGGCAGCTCTGTGAAAAACGTGAACATAATTTTTCCTATACCTCTCCCTCTATGTGCTAGTATTCTCAGTGTGTTCTGACTCTATTGTTCTGCCTCTCTATTTATTTTGCAGCCCTCTCTCCACTAGGTTAAGTGAGACATGGACTTCTCAACATAGGAAGGGAGCCCAATACCCAACAATATATCACCAACTTTTTGGATTTTAATAAAACATTTAATTTGGTCAACAATTTAGTGACCGAAATTTTTTTACCATTAATTACCATATTACCCAAAAGTATTATATTACTGAAAAATATAAAATGCTAATACCATATTTTACATATTTAGCAAACACCAAATTTGCGGTCAATAATACAATATTAAAATTGGTTATTAATTTGGTGGCTAAAAATATTGTATTTAGCAACTGACAATTTTTGGTTTTTAATCACCATATTATATATATTTAGTGACTACCAAATATTCAATGGCTAATACAAGACTTATTTTAGACACTAAAAGCATTGCTTCCATTTTTCTATAAACAATGACTAATTTATCGACTAGAAGTTATTTACTGGAATTTCAAGTCACTAATTTAGTCGCTAATTATATTCTTGTCTCTAAAAGCATAATTAGTTACTTGGTCGCACATTTGTGACAATAATTATCTTATAGTTTATTTAAGAATAAGAACATAATTAATCCAATTTAAAATGAAAAATATTAAGACAAATTCTTAATTTATAAGACTTTCTAGTAAAAAAGTAAACATGAAAAATAGACTTAACTATGACCAGGCCACTTTGTACATGTACTATCCACAAAAATGAAATTCTCATTAACTTACCCATACTATTTTGTAGGTAACACACAACTATGGTCAATTCCATTATACTTATTGGCGGAATAATTTGTGAATAAGTTACATGAGCACAATTCTCTCAAAAAGTTTGCATGCAAATTTGTAATAATGTTTGTCCTGTTGATAATAACCAAGTACCAAAATACCTTTAACCAGAAATTTTGTCATCAAATTTTATCACCACAAAAGTTATAATAAAATAGACTAAATGAGTTGTAATTGACAAAAAACAAATCTTAAAAAAAGTACCAAAAGAAAAATATTATATGATTTCAACCAATAAAATCTTCATGAAGGTTCAAAATAAATTTTATTTATTTATCCTTTAAAAGAACTAAAAATTTATTTTTACACAATAAAATAAAAAATTGGTCATTATATAAAAATTGAAAAATATAAAGAAAATTTGATAGGCATAAAAAGAAAAAATATATATTTTTAACGAAGCAAAGTTTTAAGAAACTTATTTTAAAATAAATAGAAAAATATATCTAAATCTAATTACTATATATTGTCCCCTTTCATCTTTCTCACATGTTTAAAAGTTCTAAAGATATTTTATTCATTTTCATCCACAAAAGAGTTCACCTTATCACCGGGACGTAGCTCTATAAATATTTTCTTTTTCCAATTTTTCAGAACAAAGCATTTACAATCCATACATTTTAAAAGAGAAATAATGGGAATGCCAACGGACAGGTTGAGATCGGGTTTTGTTATCTCATATTCATCCCCATAGAAAAACATATTTTCATCCCTATACCCAAACTCAACGGTTTATCAAACTTTCGACCTATCTTCATCTCCATCAAGTAACTGATATATACTCGTACCCATATCCGTTTTCTTATTGTTTCAATATTAATTAATTACTTTTTATAAAATGTACCACACCTAGCCGACCTAGCCAAATAATAACCATAAAACTTGTATATGTAACCACCAAGGACGCAAATAATAACAATCACCATATATATGCTGAGCAACAGCGGCCTAAGCCACTAAAAGAGTAACTGGTTTAGGCCGATAAAGAGTAGCCGGTCTAAGCCGGTAACTTTGGGAAACTAAGCAAAAACTTGACAAATTCATAGCATTACTGATAAGACCCATAGGGCCCACAATGATCGAACTAAGGGACTTAGGCTAAGGACCAAACCCACCTACAACCTAAACAGGGGCCCAACCCATGACGTGGCAAAACATAATTAATAATCTATAAATTTACATGGACCCCACGAATTAAAGGTGCACATTCATTATCTCCTAATCATAAGATTTGACTTTGTAAGAGATTTTGCTGACTTGAGCATCGGAGAGTCTTCTGCACGTAACCCCCTTGGGTTCAAACCAATTCACACCGAGATATCCACAGGTTACACGTATCGACCGAGAGGAAACCTACTGAGGAGATTGCAGACCGGAGTAAGGTAACGTTTATGTCTGACATATCTTATTTGTTCTCTACAGGAACATAAAATAATAAAAAATTACGGTAAAGAAAACATAATATTATCAAATATTTAATATTAATTGTATACATTTCAAATTAGGATACCAAATAAAATTTCATGAGAACTAAAACATTTATTAAATTTGCAAACATTAATGAAACCTAGTTAATAAAATTTTAAAATAATTAAAAAAAAATTATAAAAGGAAAACAAATATTCAAATTAAAATATATTTTAAATGTTTGTTTATTTCAATTTTTTAAATTATGATGAATCTCTGTTTTATACATTAATAAAAGTTACAATACATTACTTGATCAAAATAACGCAAAGAACAAAAATTAAACTAATAATAAATATTGTTAAGATCTTATATCTTTTGAACTTCAATATAAGTTGCATGGTGATAAAAAAAATTCATGGCAATTACATTAAATTTTTATATTATAGAAAATAAAATTTATTTATACAATTATAGTGAAAAAAGTTACAGTATCATAATGAGTTAGAAAATAATATATATATATATATATATATATATATATATATAATATAAAAATAGTATTATACATAATAAAAATAAAAAACATATAAAAATAT
>Ga0209389_1006540_pt1 | contig 10140 bp, 6 predicted proteins | sample CowpearedBW_FD_187526 | JGI IMG/M metagenome (GOLD analysis project Ga0209389, IMG submission 187526) | Root nodule microbial communities of legume samples collected from California, USA - Cow pea red BW (SPAdes) (version 2) | ecosystem: Host-associated > Plants > Roots > Nodule | place: USA...
TTTGTGATATATGTATGTCTTGGTATGCATTTATAAAGTATGAGATTAAATGAAATCTTGTTATGTTGACTATGAAATGGAAAACATGACTTGTTTGGTTGGTGGTGGATTGGCATGAGACTTGAGATGGCATGTGAAAATTTTTGGTAAAAGAGTTTCAAGGGAAACTCTTGGTGATGGTGGTTAGTGTATACCTTGATATAGGAGATGTCTAGATAAAGGAAGGTATCTTGAACTCTAATAATCGTTCACGCTCACATAGAGCAGAATGATTTATGTGGTGAGAGTGGCAGGAGGTCCTAGTCTTGAGACATATTGGGTCCAAGACATTAGAGGATTAACCTTGTGTGTGGTTGGGTAATAACCCCTTACGTCTAGACTCTGCAGAGTTTAGAAGCCAACACAGGCCCATACTTCCTTTAGAATTCTATATCAAGAGTATGATCCGGATATTGAGTCATAGAGTCTTGAAATCGTTTGCTTTCACATGATTTGGGTGCCTACTGCTTTGTTTGTGCATAATATGATCTGACTATTTATTTGCTCTATAACATGATTAAAACAATTTTTGCTCTAGCTTACCCTTTCTTTGGTGTATCTTTCTTTGCTTGGTTTCTCCTTTTTGCAATGATCACCAATTTATTGGTGTGAGCAGATGTGGAAACCCCTGGAGGTACTCCGGGTGGTGGAGATGCTGCTGTGTAGAGTGGTCCCCATGGTTTGGGTTGTGGCTCACAGTTGAGCCCTTTTGAAGAACTCTTGTGTTAAATTTTAAATTCCTTACTCCCTAAGCAATCCTTTTGCAAAATAATAGTACTCTTGTGTTATGTTTTATGACATCGTGGTATGCCTAAACTTTCATTCAAGTATATTATGAATAACTGTAATAGTTAGTATATGTATGCTTCATGTCATGTGCTCTTTTATATTATAATGATGTGATTAATTTTAGTATATTACTCTATCAGAAATAGGATGTCACATTTAACAATTTTTTTTTGTTTGATGTTGTAACCGATTAAAGTGATGTAATGATTATTCTGCATTTTCATTACTTACGTATTTTCATGTGAAAAGTAAAAAATATTTAGGTAAATTTTAAGCTTTCTATAAATTTAAATATGTTCAATTAAATTTGTGTGAAAAAATTTTATTTATTGAGAATTCAAAATCTTTATATTTTTTTAATAATTTTCAATAATGTTTCTATTGTTAATTACAGTGATGTAACTATTTAATTTTTATACTTTCAAGTAGAATACCATAAACTTAGACAATGAAAAAAAAATGAACTTAAGAAATTTAATCATCTTTATAGAAAAAAAAATCATTTCGTAAATTAAATACTAAAACAACATAGTTTTTAAATTTCGTTTTTATTAATTATAAGTTTGCGGTTGTTACATTTTAGATTTCAAAATCAAACAGTTATATTATTCTAATTAGCGACATAAAATCAATTAAAAAATTGGACATTCGATATAATGAAATTTTTAATATGGACAAAACTAAAAATACTTGAATTCATGAGGAATTCATAAAGATATGTAAGTAATAAGGTAAGTAATAAGGATTTAAAATAACAGTAACATATCTCGATTAATGAAAATATTGAGTATCGAAATTTAATTGAGATTCAATTGAAAATAATCAAATTTATTTATGAGAGAAATAAAATTTAATTAAACCTTAAATTAATTAAATATAACTAAATTAAGGGCATGAGCGGTCACAATTAGCCAAGTTTTAAATGAACTATATATTTACCTACCAAATTGAATTAACTTGTGTACCATGGTTAGAACATGTGCATTTAATGAGACTTCACCTTCTTACAAATAAAAATCAGTTTATGAATGAAATCAACCATATGTTGTCGATGTTAACCAAATTAATTAATTAAATTGGTTAAATATACAGTCATAACTAACCACAAACTTTTTCTTTGAAAAAAAAAATTATACGTATCAACTTGAATTAACTTTTTATGTTATTAATGGTCAGTAAATGTAATTAAGGGGTTCAGAATTATTCAACAACGTGGTTCATTTTTCTCCTTATTCTTCTTGTTTTTCTCCTTCTCTTTCTTCTTTTTCTTTTTCATCATTATCTTCTTCTTCTTCATCTAATTAATCTCAAATTATATAAACATAAAACATATAATAAATATAAAATTAATCAAACATCTAATACAAACCAAAAATCATAAAACTCACATTCAAAACAAATAAGGAGAACATTCATTCATAGCTACGACTGAATTATCCCAAAAATAGTCACTCACGCCAACAATATAGTAAGATAGATGAGAAACTAACTTCAATGTAGAAAAATTATAAGAGGAAAATATGTTTCCCTATGAACCGCACACAAGAATAGCAAAAAATGCAGCTTTTGGTCACCAATGGAAGCCCTACTCGCACAAAATGATCACCGCAAATGGCAGGGAGTTTCGTGCAAGGGAGAAAGTGAGGAGAAATGGGCACTCTCAGTTATTTTTAAACACATTTACACATGACCTATAAGTGATGTAATTTGTTTTTTACATTTAGCGATTACAGGTAAGATGTAAATTTACGTCTGTTGTGTACATGTTAGACGTAAATTTACGTTTGACTTATCAACATCAGATGTAAAAACTCTTTTTTACATCTGACACTTACATGGCAGATGTAAATATTGACCATTTAATTAAAAAAAATGTCATCATATATATTTTTATGTTTGTTACTTGCATGTTAGACATAAATTCAGTAATGCGGTAAACTATTTTTGTGTTAGTGCTAAAAACATAAAATTGAAAACCTAATGTATTTGTGAATGAACTTCTTTTACACTCTAGCGCTTAAACCTGTTTAATCCGCTGATAAAACACACTAATTTTAAAAACTTAAATTCAATTTTTAGCTTAAAAATTTAAACATTTGTACTATAAGAGCCGAATAGGGTGTTAATCAAAGACTCGTAAATAACAACACAACTGGATACATAGCAACATATAGAAATATGGACCCACAAGACCAAGAAAATGGGGTACTTCTCAGATAAATAGAAGGGCAGAATGCTAACTATATATTCCATATGTACTTAAGGTTGCCTATATAGCGACAAAACCAGTCAACCATCCGAAAGCATCATCCAAAAAGGAGAGAAGATATGAATATCCGGCCTAAATACACCAGTGGGTAAGTAAGCGGACAAAGAAATGTAATATGTTGGTATGTTGGCGAACCTTCTTTAACTTAGGCAAAAAACAGAACAAAACTTAATGAAGCATGTCCAAAAGAAACTGGGCCTGTAACACAGGCCCAATTAAGTATGGTCAAACCCAATCAGGCTTAGTCAAAGCCCAAAACTTGGGCCCACAATTAACTGATAGTATGCTACAAGGACAATTAATTCTCTATAAATAAAGGTGGACCTAGGTAATTAGAGGTATGTAATTCATTAGCACCCTAATATGAGTTTTGACTTTGAAAGTTTTTTTGTTGACTTAATTGTCGGAATTCTTTCTGTAGGTACACCATCTCTCGTTCCAAAGCTTGTACAAAACAACTGGTAACAAAAACTTAACGAACAAAATCATGGAGTATCCATTCAAAGAATCTAAAGATTATGATAAAATAAAGTTTAAGTCTCGTAATAATTTAATATTGTCTAAGCAGGAACAATATCCATATAGTCACGGTGGTTGAGACGGAGCACTACTTGCGAGCATTGTTTATGGTGTTGTAGAGTATGGTGATGGCGGTGGTGATTACTGTTGGTACCGGACCCGCATTGAGTGAGACTCCATTTACAGGCACACTAACCCACCATTGCTTCAAAACGGGTAGACAAAGTCATTGTTTCTCAACAGTTAGTGGGGTCACAAATCCACTTATATATATATAATCAAAATTAATTAACAGAGTAGTGAATGGAGTCCCATGCAGGAGGTTAATTATGCTAGTGCCTACACATAATGAAAGCACAAAAACAAACAACTCTGGCCACCAATTACCTAGTGGACTTAAGTGCTTCTACCATCCCTTCACACCAACTCTCTCTATAAACCAAACACAACATGATATCATAGTCCCAAAAAACATCTTTGTTATACGATAATGTAACAATTTTTTTCCTTTATTAGTTTTGTGTCCTCCTATGGGATGTGGAAAAACAGTCCTAAGATGTTCTGAAATGAAGGTCTAAATTTGTTACTGAAGGGCAATCCAGAGAGTAATGATCATGAATTCGTAACAAGAGATCATATAGGTTAGCCACCACTTAAAGCAAAATACACTCATCTTATAACCTATTTAATTAATATAATAATATATATTAAAATATTAATATATTGAGTGATTAAGTATATGTGTTTTGTTTTGGAAGTAGCGTAAATATATAATCTATCGCTTAGTACAATATATATTCGTAAACAAACACAATTTTTCAATTAGAAATCATCTAACTGACCCCACTTTTTGTCATTTAATAAAAATAATATGTTTTTCAATTGTTAATTTTTTTTGGTAGACTTATGATTTCTATTCCTGTTAGAGAAACAAGACACATAAAAATGTTCTTTATACAAATATTATATTTACACGTATAATTCAAAAGTCGATGACGTAAACCACTGAAGAAAAAGGAATTGTAATATAGAATCATGAACAATTAAGGCTACTTTAAAACTCAGAAAGTATTAAATTATTTGAAAGGTAAATAATCCAAAATAACCACAGATTTTCCGTTAAATAGAAGAAATAGGTAAAAATATATGAAATTAATTGAAAAAATTCGGTGCGAAAAAAAGAAAAATTAATTTCAAATTTTGTAGGACTATTGTGTTATTTTTCACTAATCAGCTCTCTTTTTCTTTTCTTTATTTCTCTGGGGTTAGAGAGTGGAATTAAGGAACATGTATTAAAGTTTTTTGTGATTCATAAATATATGTAACCAGTAACGTAGTATAATTATGTGATGAGGGATATATATATTCGAAAATGGTGGTTTCTCAGTAAACATATATAAGAAAAAAGGTAGCTGCACGCTTTCGAGAATCTCATGATGACAAGGTTTGGGGTTTTTGTGGCGAACCTTGTGCATTATGACTCTTGAACTTGGGGAAAAACCCAAGTGCTCTCAAGAATGGCGAAATAATATCAAGTTGGTTGTTACCCAGATTCTCCTTCCTTTCAATTAATCCCAATTCCTTCGATTCCAAAATCTAAAAGGATTTTAATTAAACCATAGTCCGTACAATAAATACAAAATTACATCACTGTGTAATCGACACGTATATACTATTATGTTATTAATTTCAACGGTATTAAATAAAAAAACTTAATTAAAAGACATTTTCAAAATTTAGGATCAAATTAAACAAATATCCTAAAATAGTACTAAATTAAAAAAATTAAATTAAATGACTATTTAAGCTTAAGGAGAATGATATATTAACAAAATCTGACAAACTATTAAATAAGATAAAATATTATTTTTATTACCTTTTTTATTAAAAAAAATTAATATACTTTAATCCTATTTATAGAAAATATGTCAACTTTATAAAAAAAAAAATCGTCAAAACCTCATTCTCCGTGGAATTAATTACGTTTGAACTCCGTCTATTGTGTGAAATAACGGCGTTATTGTGTATGCCCAGTGGACCCTCTTAATGAAATTGTAAAGTGACGTGTCCTTTTTCAATTGGGAGGGCAAAAGGGTGAAGTGATTTTTGTACATATATATATATATATCCATATAAATATATGAGCCTCTTACGTTGTTTCATTTCATTCTTGTGAGATTAGTAGGTATTAAGGTTGTTGTAGGAGGTATAGCAAGACAGCATGGAAAACCAGCAGAAGCAAAATTGGTTTGAAAAGGCAAAGCCATTCGCAGCAGTGGTATTAATCCAGTTTGGATACGCAGTCATGGATGTTATATCAAAAGATGCACTCAACAAAGGGATGAGCAATTATGTGTTTGTCGTTTATCGCCATGCAGTTGCTTTTCTTGTCATGGCTCCTTTGGCATGGTTTTTTGAGAAGTGAGTATATATATATATATATTTATATAAACCTTTCTTCCTCCTTTTTTTTTCTCTTTTTGTGTGTGAATAATTGAGCTAACACTGCATCGTTTTAGCAGGAAAGCAAGGCAAAAGATGACACTGTCTATTTTCATCAAGATTTTGGTGCTGAGCTTGATAGAGTGAGTATATATATATATATATATATATTTTTTTTTTTCCTTCACAGTTCTTCTTTTAATGAAACAAATAATGGTAACTTGACTTTTCTGGTGCTGATTTTGTATGTGTCAGGCCAGTTATTGACCAGAATCTGTACTTTTTGGGGATGAAGTACACAACAGCAACCTTTGCTGTTACCATGACCAATATGCTTCCTGCTATCACCTTTATCTTCGCTTGGATTCTTAGGTATAACACATAACATATAATTTATTCTGTATCTGTTACATGTACATATACAAAAAACATAATTAAGGTTAAGAAATTTTGCTTCCTCTGATCAGGCTTGAGCAAGTAAATATAAGAAGTATACGAAGCCAAGCAAAGGTTGCCGGAACTGTAGCAACTGTTTCGGGTGCCATGATCATGACACTGATTAAAGGGCCACTGCTTTTTGGGACACACGGAGGCAATGATCAAAGCCAGAATAATGGGACAAGCACTCAACATACAATCATGGGCTTCATAATGATCACTATTGGATGTTTTTGCTGGGCTTCTTTCATGATCTTGCAGGTGAAAATGATGAATAAAGCTAAAGAAGAAGAAAAAAACTATGTTGGTGTGTTCAAAAACTGATACAAGTTCATCTCTTTTTGTAGGCTATTACCCTGAAAACCTACCCTGCTGCACTCTCTCTTTCTGCATGGATATGCTTAATGGGCACCATTGAAGGTGCTGCAGTGGCTTTGTTCATGGAAAGGGGTCACCCTTCGGTTTGGTCTATAAAATTTGATATCAGATTGCTCTGTGCTGTTTATTCTGTAAGTCCTTTCAACCTAACAATTCTAAATATAAGAAAAGAAAAAAAAAAAAAAAAAAAATAAAAAAAAAAAAAAAAAAAAAAGCACGTTAAAAGCATCATGCATTGCATGGAAGATAATCCAAATGCTAATCAGGAAAATGACGTTACCGAGTGGAAACTTTTTTCCTACATTTGTTGGGATTGGCAAAATCCACTTTCTCTTTTGTCTTTTTTTTTTTTTTAATGTAATGTTGTTCTCAGCATCCTTGTGAAATGACTAGAATAATGAAAAATAGAAAGAAAGAAAAAGTTATAATAACTTAATGAATAAAAAACAAAGAAAGTTAGAGAAAGGAGTGAAAAATATGAGAGGAAGTAGACAGTAAAAAGTAGGTTTAGTAATATAATAACATGGATTAATATTTTGAGTTAAAAAAAAATATAATTAAGATATTAATATTTTAAATTGTGAAATAAATGATTTTTTTTGGGCGTTAATCATCACTATTTATCCAGTATATTTACACGCTTTTTATTTTTCTTATTATTAATAATATAATAATATGTATTAGTATTTTGAATTAAAATATTAATATTTTAAATTGTGAAATAAATTATTTTTTTTTAGGTGTTAAAACATCACTATCCAGTATACTTACACGCTTTTTATTTCTCTTCTTTGAAAATTGACACGATCTCTTAAATTTTTTATAAAATAAGCTTAAATAAACATGTACTAATTAAGGCAATAAATTTGAGAATTAAATCTTGTTGCTAATATAAGCCTATAATCTCAAGTTCATAATTTAACTTTTTTAGGTAAGGTGCATTTTTGTCAACTATGTAAACGTTAGAAAATCTTAGCCAAGTGTGTAGAAACCAAAATTTATTTTTTTTCCTAGTTGTCCTCTCATTCCTCTTTAATAAATTGGCACATTACAGCAGTTAAAATTCATAAGAAAAAACTAAAAAACTTTCAGTTGTTTAAACGTCAAGTTTTAATTAAAGAGAGTAGTTGTCACCTTTAATATAACTACATTCTCTTCCCACTTTAATCAAGTGTGAAAAAGAGAAACTTCACTCTTTCTTTTTCTCTCTCCATTTTTTTTTTCTTGTCATACAAATAATAAATAGAAACTCGTGTAACAACAAAAAAATAATAATTTTCCTTCAAATTTGGAGTAATTTTTTCCACCCTGATAATATAATGTGTATTCTAATATATTAAAGCATTGATATACAGGGCATAATATGTTCGGGTGTGAGTTATTACTTGCAAGGAGTGGTGATGAAAAGTAGAGGCCCAGTGTTCGTAACCGCATTTAGTCCTCTCTGCATGGTAATCGTGGCTATCATGAGCTATTTCATTCTGGCTGAGCAAGTTTTCCTTGGAAGGTAATCATCAAAATCAAGAACCTACGAATCTATGATGTTTTTTTTGTAGTACCTATAACCAAAACCATGATAAAATCTGATAAATGTTGCAGAATGAGTGGTGCCATTGTGATTTGTTTGGGCCTATACTTTGTGGTGTGGGGAAAAAGCAAAGACTATGGCCCAGAAGACCCAAATACTCAAGAGCCCATTGTTGAGATGGACAACACTAGGAAGGAAAATTTGACTTGCTGCACTCATGGAGTGACCACAGCCACCAATTTAGGAAATGGAAACACAACTCCAAGTGAAGAACAAGTGTGAGGAAAACTTGGCATTTATTTTCTAAATTTCAACTATTTTAGGACATTCCAGCAATATCTGTATGAGCAAAAGCAGCTATGTTTGTTCCTGGTTGTTTAATCTTCCAAGAAATACAAGAACACAGATTTTTAACGTTGTATTAGAAGGTAGATAAGTAGCACATAGCATTGAGACAGGACATAGATTATGGTGTAACAATAAACCTCTTCATATTTAACATCAACATCCATTCAGAAAAAGAAAATGGAAATGACTTGTTAAGAAGATGGCGATGCTGGATTAAATCCACTGGATAAATGAATGAGAACATAACAGAATATTGAGTTGTATTAATAATGACCTTGACAACATAATCAATTTACCTTCATGAAATTTATCGACTATAAGCTACCATGAATGATCCAATTAGCAATACATATTTCATTTTGTCTGGTAAATGGGTGAAGGATTCAAAACCTATGCATTGACAATCGGTCAGAAGGTGTATCAAAAGATTGCTCCTATGAAACCAACAAAGATTGTCCTATCTTGTAACTCAAAATTTCTCCCTTGTAACATTTGCTTTACTTGCTCTGCACATATGTGCTGGAGTTCCCTGCTGCAGCCAAAAAAGATTCTGTAAAGTAGGAAAAATCAAATGTGAGAATGAGCATCTTGGATGAATGTAAAGACATTAGACAAATCCAGAAAACACAGCCTAAATACCTTTCCAGATGCAGAAGGATTTCTGATTGATAGGTGAACCAGTTACAGTCTGAATAACTTCAAACAGCATGCTCTGTGGAGTGCTCCTCAGCTCTTGTACAACCCCATAAATAGTTTTCCCATTATCAAAGTAAATGTGATTATTGGGGTGTTTTGTCTTGCAACCAGCATGTCGCTCAAATTCATATGCATTAATAATCTGGAAGAAATTTAATATCAGTCAGAGATAACATTCTGGCTCAAAAAAAAGGATTCTACTCTATGATAAGGATCAGCAACACCTTACCTTGGAAAAATTACATGAGTGACAACTGCACAGATACCCAGCACCTTTTATAACACCTCGAAGTTCCTTCTAACAAGCATAGGAAGAACCAGACATGTGATGAATGATAAGCTACTGTGAAAGATGAACTCATTAATACTAAATTTTTTACCTCCCGTGACCACGCCTTATACTTTACTGAGAGACCATCCAGCATACCAGTGGATAGCAAACTTCTGACATTTGAAGGGAAGTTGTTTGAAATAGCCCTTTTGGACATTTTAACCTCCTCTTTTGTCTTGAGAATATTTTCAGTTGCAGTTGCAGGTGCAGATGTCTGTGTTGAATTTGGAAGTAAATTAGAACTAGATGCAACCAAGTCTTTCTCTTTCACAGTTTCTGACTTGTGTGAAAGTGCTTGACACATCAACAGTTCATAGTCAGAAATGAACAAGTCTGAGGGAGTTGTGTCATCATCATGGCTAC
>Ga0209389_1006547_pt1 | contig 10134 bp, 3 predicted proteins | sample CowpearedBW_FD_187526 | JGI IMG/M metagenome (GOLD analysis project Ga0209389, IMG submission 187526) | Root nodule microbial communities of legume samples collected from California, USA - Cow pea red BW (SPAdes) (version 2) | ecosystem: Host-associated > Plants > Roots > Nodule | place: USA...
AATAAATAAAAATATTTAGTTTTACATATCTATTATTCTGGATATTTGTATTTATTATGGTATCACATCTTTATATGATGTCAAACAATTTGAAGTTGTTAAATTATTTTTAGATGAACTTTATTTCTCTAATGATAATGGTTAAATTGGGATCTCTTTTCAGCTTTTAACGTTATATAGAAGAAATAGATTATTTTTATATCAGAGAACAATATATTCATGTAATTTATAAATTAAAAATGTTAAGAATGTGTTTTCTAATGATAATAATAAAAAACAGATGAAAAGTAGTAATTTCTTTTTTTTAATTTCTAGACTTTAAATAGAAGGATTATATTATTGTATAAATAAAAAATATATTCATATATTTTAGCAAATGATACATATGTTAAAAATACTACATTGTTCAAGATCATCTCAATGATACATGAAGAGAAGAGTGATTTATTCATTTAAAGTTAGGAAATATATAACAAAGTTTTTCTACCCTATTTGACACCTAATAAAAGCTAATATTTTTATTTTTAGTTTATTTACTTTTCTTAATTATTTTATATTTTAAAGTAAAAATATAATTTTATTGGTGTTGTATAGATATAGAATAGAAATGAGGGTCTCCGTGTATCACCCTTAAAGTTATTATTCTACCGATCATATAACATGTTAACTATTAAAGTATCTGATGTAGAAGATATTAAAATAGAAAAATTACTTAAATATATTTCTAGGTCTCTATTAGATTATTGAATCTTTTGGTTAATAATTAGTCTTTATTCTTCAACTTTTTCATCCTTTATATTTACTTTTAATTTTACTCAACAACAATTTTGATAGTGATTTGAACTTTTATATAGAGTGATTTAGATAAGTTTTAGAAACAAAAGCAAAATATAAATTTAGTTGAACGTGATACTTTTCGATGACTTGTGAAATATTATATATGGATTATTTTTAAAATTGATATAGAGCGAATCAATATTTTTCAAAAATCAAAATTTATGACTATTTTGAAAATATTTCTAACTTATGAGGCTGAAATAAATATATAGAATCAGCTGACTAAAATCAGCCTTTGTTCTGTTTTCAAGAAATAATAAACACATGAGTAAGTTTGATTAAATACTCCTCAAGTTTAGTAAAATTATATAATGTTTTCTGTTCTTTTAGACTAACTTCTTAAAAGTATTTGCACAACATTTTATCGAAACTTTTTATATTTAAGATTAAATGTAAAATCCTAGAAAATGACAGTTTTGAAGTGATAGTGGTGTAAAAATAATGAGACTCAATTATTTTAATATTAGAATATTTTAGTATAAATAGTTTAATTATAAACAAGTTTCACAATTTTAAAACATATCATTGTAAGCAAAATTACTAACAATCATATCTCTAACCACTCTTCTAGAGTTCTCTAACTTCTCTCTGAGGGTTCTTCTTCTTTGCTCGTCTATTTGAAGATCAAAGACCGCAAGGGTGATCCTCTTCACAAGCTAATCCTTCCTTATCAGATCAGTTTCTTCAACTCTCGTTTTCCAATGGGTTCTCTCTATTCTGACTTGCATTTGACTCTTCTTTGGTTGCATGTAAGGTTTTAACCCTCCTTATGAGTCTTTGTTGGTCAATGGTCATAATGATATGTCCTAATCGTTCTTGTGTTGTTTCTACCTATAAATAGATCATCTTATGGAGCTAAAGGTGTTTTGGTATTCTTAGAGTTGTTTGGGGTCGTGTGAGCGTCTTAGTTAGATAAGGGAAGTTAGCTTAAATCTTGTGCTTTATTAGTATTTGTTATTTTTAGTACTTTGCTTGTATTGATGGATCTGATCGTTCTTGTGTTGTTCCTAGGTATAGATAGAGCATCCTATGCAGCTAAAGGTGTTTTGGTGTTCTTAATGTTGTTTAGGGTCGTGTGAGCGTTTTGGTTGGGTAAGGGAAGTTAGCTTATATCTTGTGTTTTATTAGTATTTATGATTTTTTTTACTTTGCTTGTATTGATGGATCTGATGTGGTGTGAGTATAACTAGATGTATATTGATTGGCTAAATTGATAATTATATGTTGAATTGTGTATGTGACTCTGAAATAAGCTAAGGAAATTCTTTCCATAAGGCTTCAATTTGAGTAATTCAACATTGTTGAGCCTAAAATCATGAAACTTGTCATCATATAAGTGTTTTAAACTAAGGATTGGCTCAAGGAATGTCAGATTCCACAAATAAAGCTTAAGAAGGAGTTTTTGCGATCTGTCATGGCGTTGGGCAACACTGATGGGGCATTGGACACCAATTTTGGAGTACCAAAACAGAAGTCATTGGACGTGTGGCGTTGGGCACCACCCTATCATGGTTGGGCGCCACTTTGCTGTCAAATTGGAGCCAAGCGCCAATTTTTGGCGCTAGCGTTGGGCGCTACCTAGTTTTTTAACATTGCGTCCTTTTGGTAAAATGAAGATTCACGCTTCGTTAATTGCTAGATCGACCTGAAATTTTGGCAGCTGATCCTAGACACGTGATTCTTCACTTTGATCGATGGGATCTTTGTTTTGAAGTCTGTGGTTAAATAAATGATTTTCACTGTTTTGAGATACTTTATGTATATATATGTTGGAGATTGGAATGGATTGAGATGGAATTATTGACATGTGAATATGAAAATGAGATTAAGAATGTATATGATAACATATGTTGATGTATGATTGTGAGGATGAGGGTCTTGTGAAAATTTTGTTACGATAATTATAAAGAGTGATAATGTGAGGATATTCCTAGGGAGCTAATCTTGAAACTCTACTAGTCATCCATACTCATGTAGAGGAGGATGATTAGGTAGTAAGAGTGGCAAGAGGTCTTGTCATGAGAATGACCATAAGGTTCTATGACAAAAAAGGATTTACATTTTGTGTGATAGCTCGGGTAGACGAGTTGTTCTACCAGCACCATGAGTTCTAGAGAGTTTGATAAAATGGATATGTATGATCTTGATCACTTATGATAATTGTAATAAAATGGGTTGTTTGTGAGGAATGATTGTTTCTTTTATATTTAGCTTAACCTTGCACTTTGTGGTTTTGTGTTGTTTTCTTCTTTTGCGATGACCACCATTTTGGTGGAAGTAAATGAAGATGTAGGTTTAGAGACACCTCTTAAGAAAGAGAAGTTCGTAGTTCGGGTTGTGAAATTATACTGGATGTATAAGAGGTTAGTATGTTCATTATAGGGATATCTTTTGTAGGTTTGGTATTATTGTATAAATGGTAAATTTTATAGTCTGAACTCTTAAAAAATTATATTAATATACTTTTTTATTTCGTTAACCTCCCTTGAATATTGTTACAAAATATCTTATTTTCTTAATTTTATGCTACTAAAATAGGATGTTATTGTTTCATAAACATTACACGCCATTTGTATATTATGTGTAATGAAGATTACTATAAATACTAAAACACAAACAAAATTTTCATGATTGACAGTAATTAAGGAATCATCATAATATGTAGATATGTTAAACTTTAGTCCAAATTCTCTATTAGGATGTTGTCCTCTTATAGTTTCAAAATATATTAATATTAGTACTTTAATTTAAAATATTGAAATCAGTGTCCATTGATATATTTCAAAAGTATAGTAACAAAGAACATAAAAAAAACATAATAATAAAGAATCCAAAATGGTTGAACTTCTTACTGTTCTTATTGAGGCAATTGTCTGCTGAACGATGTGTGCAGCTTTTGCATAGGCAGCTTGACCTCTAGAAGCCATCCTACCTTGCATGATGGCCATAGCAGCACCTGATAGAACAAGGAGTGGAAAAAGGCACAACATGACAAGTGTAAGAAGCCACCCTTTCACAAAGGCTATCGCGAAGCCCCCTACGAATGTTGCTATCAACTGCACAAATTTCCCAACCTGTTTCCAAAAGTAAACTAAAATCGATCAAACATGCAATTAATCCGAGATAAAATTGTAACTTGTATGATTCACTCTCACTTACGACACTATTTATATGGAAAGGAATAAGTCTTGGTCTACCAAAGATATTGTACCTTTATGATGCATATATATTTATACATATTTATACATGTGATGATATCATAGATATAACTTTTTAGGACTTTTGATTAGGTTTAGAGTTTAAAAAAAATATTGTATTTTTGTTTAAATTTTGGTTTTTGATTTTGATTTGGATATTGTATTGGTCATGTATTGATTTTATTTTTTGTGTGATTATATACTTTTTAAACTTTAGTTTTTAAGAGGCTTGATGGATGAGCTTTAGTATTTTTTTGGCCCATGAGTAGAGAGTCCATAATATATAAGCCTTGTTGTAAAGTTTTGCACTCAAAATTTGCTCTTTTAGAATTTGAATGATTTTCTTGTGAGAATTATCCATAAGTTTTTCATTAGAACTTTTTATCCTTATTTTTGAATTTCGAATTCAAAGTGATAGATCTTCCTCTATCCATCTGTTTGAGTTTCTTCATGTATGATTTGTTCCTTGATTTTAATTTTGTCAATCTACTTAACCTGATCTACATACAACCGAATACCCAATCTTTCTCTCAAGAGATAATGGATGAGTCAGTCCCGTCGCATTACATGGTTCCAAAATTACATGCTAGCATAAAGGATATCAAATGCAATTCGATGCAAGCTGTTTATGGGAATCTTTTTAGGAGACATTTTTTAATGTGAAAGAACAAGAAAATAAGTCGTTCAAATATTATTTCATTCACTCACTATAACAAATTGCTAAATTATCTACGAGCTTTTATTGATTTGTCGATAAAACAGAATTTAGAGATAGATTTTAAAATTTTAATTACCAATGAAAATATCCTTTTCTAATGATTCGTTAGTAAAATTCGTCAATAAATTAGAATTTGTATTATTGACAGAAATATGTTTCGATAATGGATCTATTAATAAAATTTATCAGTAATTTAGAATTTTTACTATTGGTGAATATTTTCGCCAAGAAAATGGTTGCAAGATGGATGACCAAAGGAGGTTTCTTGAGTACCATGGTCATACCATACTAATTCTCAATTGACTAATCAAGAGGCATCATTCAGTTTAGTTTATGGCACTAACACCATGTTGCCAATCGAAATCAGTAAGTCGTTCTTAAGAATCATGACATTTTCACTAGATCACTCAAAAAAAGGATACAAGCGAATTTCGACTTAATAATAGATGAGGTCAAGAAAATGCACCAAAATTAGCAACAAAAACTTTGAAATGAAGAACTAAGTTAAGATATAGAGTCTTCATCCCTATAAATTTCAAAGTATTTTACTTCGTGTTTCAGAAAACAAAACTAAATTAGATAGAAAACAAGATTTCACCAAAATGAATCGGATAACACCAAACAGAGAAAGAGATCATCTCAAAAAGCCTAATTCTGCATAATTGGAAAACAATTGGTTTACGCTTCTTTTTAGCTAAATATTTGATTATTTGTAATAAACATAGCCCACGACTAATAGACAATGGCTTGGTTAACAGAAACCATTGGAGTCATAGCAAAAACGAGTCTTCATAAGACAATTATCACTACTTATGAACTCAAACCCTTTGTGATCTATCCATAACCTGGATGATACTTGGGTGAAACTAAGTGGAGGTTTGAACCTAGTGATGTTGAAAAATCAATGGATGAGTTGAGATTAGGATGAAATGCCACTTGAACTCAACTAGCTGGTTACTCTTTTTCCTTTGTGTTTTACTCATTAAAAAACTTTTCTCAAAGGTTATTAACAAAATTGTAATTTTAAAAAGGGTTAAATATATTTTTTATCCTTCAATTTTTAGTGAAAATTAGAATTAATCTTTTTCAAAAAATTTTAACCAACTTAGTTTCTTATCTTTGAAAATATGTGAAATTAGTCTATAGTTGCATACCCGACTTGCCCGGAAGTTGACTTAGCAATATCTAAACCCTTAAAGCATTAATTACAAGTAATAAACCCTTAAATCATATGTTAGACAACTAATTAAAAGTTGAGTTTATCCTCCAATATACACACTATTTATTCATCAATTTTACAATTACCTAATCCTTCTATAAAAACAAGCATAATGTGAAGGACAATATCTTAATCACAATAACAGTTTAAACACATACCTTCTCTCCCATGGCATCTTGAATGAGAACAGTATCACCTGATATTCTTCCAATCACTTCACCAGTGTTTGTTTCCTTGTCAAAGAAAGCAACGTCTTGTCTTAATATAGTTTTCAAATACAGTCCCCTAATTCTCGCAGCCTGTCTTTCCCCGGTTACCATCCAGCAAGTCACCTCTGAAAAATTAATCTTTCTTTATCAAGTTTGAGTAATTTTTCTTTTCAAACTTCAATTTCCATTTTGCTTAGCAAATATATCACGTTTTACTTTTATTTCGTGATGTTTTTAATCCCAAAAAATGAATTTTACTTAAATGTATGTAATGAGTGTATATATCTCATTTAAGTAAGATGTGTTTGGATTGAAGAAAATAAAAAACAGAAGCAACGAAACTAAATAATACAGCAACAAATAAAATTGATTGTCTACTTGTTGAGTGAAGCATAAATAAATACAATATAAAGATAAAAATGTTGAAAAAACTATGTAATTTAATAATTTGATAAAAAAGTTATAAGAAAAAAAGTCAAATGAGTGACACAATTTTTTAAAATTATATTTTGTTATCTCTCTTTCTCAAACAAAATAACGGAGTTAAATCTCTTCCATCGCTTTCATTTTCCTTCTCTCTGTCAAGCAAATCCGTAGATAGTTAGTTTCTTTTCAATAATTACCTAAAATTTGTTTTCGGCATTGATTGAATAACCTAATAAATAGTTCACAGTAAAAAGAATTAAAAAGTTAACTTTTAGTTCTTAAGAGGCTTTTTTTTTATAAAAAAAGCAAAGTATACAATATTATAGGTATTATTGATACTATTTTTTAACCATTTTTAATGTTTGAATTTGATAATTTATATATTGTTAAATATAATAGATTAGTAATGTTTGTACCCGGACATCATTCACAAGACGGAGAAGAACAAAAAAAAAATATGGGTAAACACATTTTATAAATCGAATAAGTTTAGATAACCATTTGATACTTATTATTTTTCTTATAATTATAATTTTTTTATACTTTTTATTTTATTTATAATTGTAAAAGTTTACTTTCTAATCTCTACTATTGTAAAAGCAATCTCTCCAATACTAATAAGTTTGTTAAAGTATTATTTTACATATACAGATGTATAATATAGAGTTGTCAAAACGGATAGTTCGGCCCGATCCGACTCGACCCACCACGGGTTGATGATTTAGTAAGCCAACCTAACCCAGTTCAATTTTTAGCAAGCCAAAAAAATTTGAACCCAGTCCGGCCCATCACGGGTTGAAGGGTTAAACGGGTTGGCTCACGGGTTAACTTAATTAAAAAAAATTATTTTTTTTAATTTTTTTTTCAATCAAAACTAAATTGTAATTCTAATTAAAATCTAAATAAACTTTAATATAATCCAAATACAAATAAAAAAAAAATTTATTTATGTGTTAGATAAAGAAACAACTTAACATAACCTAAATATAAAACTCAACTTAATAAAAAATAAATAAAAACACTTGTGTGACCCTTTTATCTACGAGTTGGCTCACAAACCTGGCTCACCACGGATTCAATCCGAATGAACCGGATTCTAAATGAGCCGGGTCAAAAATCAACTCATATTGAAATTTGTAAAAAAAATTCAACTCAATCTAACACAAACCCATGATGAACGAATTGGTCTGCGGATTTCAAACCATCTTAAGAGCTTTAATATAATATTTGGAAGAGAGAGAACATAAATACTTACGAAGGAAAGCTGCCACCCCAGATCCTAATGCCAAGTACACAAATTTGAGAGAAACCTGCAAAGAGCTTGCAATAAAGTTTAAGATAACTAATATTTTTATCAGCAATTCTCTATACACTGTATAAGATAATTTATGAAAGAAAAAAAAAGTAAATGGTTGTTTAAGTACAACTACAATTTAATTTTAGTATAATAATTAGATCATTATATTCTTAATACAACTTCAACTTTAGTTCTGTTTTTATTAAATTCTATTAATAATTAATATAATTAAACACAGATTTAACTTTTAATAATTGTAATATGGTACAATAATCTTAAATTTATAAAATAAAGAGTGAGTGAACCAAAGAGTAAAAGTCCTTTTCAAAATCAACCGCATATCATATTAATATTTTTTTAATAAATACAAGTCGAATTAATACAGTTAATAAAGTTAAATTTAACTATAAATGTTTTAATCACAAATAGAAATTTAACTAAATAAAATTAAAATTTTTGTAAATTAATACAGTTAAAACATTTATAATGAATTGTAACCTTTTTTAAATTATTCTAGAAACATAAATAAGCCAATATTGTAGTTACTCTTGGATAAATTTATTTTATAACATTTTATTTTGTTCCTATAACAGATGATGGAGAAATTTGTGCGCACCTGAGACACTTTTTCTACTATGCCGGGACTGTTCTGGTTAGCTCCGAAGGCGTCGATTATTTCACCAAAAAGTAATGTCATCAGAGGAAATCCCAAACCGTTTCCGATGGCGCCAACGCTTCCAACCACCATCAACGTAATGTCTGCACAGTCCGCAAACGCGAACAGCTTGCGAAACGGCACCGTCTCTGCTTTTCTCTTCTGTTTGCTCTGTTCTTCGCTTTCCGCAGAGCTTCTTTTTCCATCCATGTCAAGATCAGAGCTCCAATAACTCAAAACTAAAGCAACACAATATCAGCGACGCAGAAAACGTTAACGCCAATAAAAGTAACCGAAAATAAATTAAGTGCTGAACCTTAACGAATATAGATTACACAGCAAGAAAAATGAGGTAGAGAAAAAAGAAAGCGTAGAAATTAGGAAAAGAATGGGAAAAAGAAGAAATTAGGATAAGAAGAGAGAGAAGCGTAAATTGACCCGAGTAGATGCTTCCAATTTTGTAGGCTCTACCAGAGTGGAAAATTTTACAAACTTATAATTCACATTCATTACGAGTGAAGGGAAAAACTATCGTTGTGAACAAACCTGTGTCTCGAAAGGCAAAAAGAAGGAAGCAGAAAAATATCTTGATGAGAGGAATTTATTCAACGTAGAAAAGGAATAGTTGGTTCCATGAAAATGAAAGACTTGTGCTAGTGGTGTGGTGTAAGATCAAACTTTAAAGTTGATTAGTGAAACTAAAATAAATTATTTAATAGTTTAAATATATTCATGTTTTTGTTGAACAAAATTAAATTAAGTTATATTTAGGTTGCTTGACTTATAGAATTGGTTGAATTTACTATTAATTAATACTCTGTTTTGTAATTTATTTTCTAAACTCATAAATTATGGTTTGGTTATAACATTTCTATTTAGAAGTAACTTAATTTTTGAAAGATAAACTTAAAACTTTTCGGCGTAATATTTTTCTTAATCAACTCATTTTTTTCTTACAGTCCAAGTCAATTTTAACAACCATAATCTCATTATTCTTTCAAGAAACTGAACTATGTAAAATGATATTCCTGAAAGGATTTTAGGCTCAATTGATTTGATTTATATTTAATAAAACTCAATATTTTGTTTGAGATAAATCATGCATTAAGTTATCAATTTTAGTTCAAAGATTATATAAGCATTCTTACTGTTATTTTGATTTATAGGAAGTGCAGTTTTCTAGATATATAATAATTTTTATTTACTTTTGACATGAAATCCTTAATTTGAAACCAATTTTAGAAACAAAAAATAGTTAATCACTATAATGACTAATTTAGATACTAATTTACAAAATTAAAAATTTTTAATTACAAAAATAGTCACTATTATAAATAAAAGGTAAAAATATGATTTTGGTCCCTCAAATTTGACTTAAATTTGAAAATGGTCCCACGTCAAAACTTGGTCACTCTTTGGTATTTAAAATCATTGTTTTCGATCCCTATTTCTAGACAGCATTAAAAATAACAAATGATGTGTCATATGTTACTTAATCTTATGAATTACTAATATTAATAATAAATAATAATAATAATAATATTATTATTATTATAATTTTTAATATGTAATAGTC
>Ga0209389_1006556_pt1 | contig 10130 bp, 9 predicted proteins | sample CowpearedBW_FD_187526 | JGI IMG/M metagenome (GOLD analysis project Ga0209389, IMG submission 187526) | Root nodule microbial communities of legume samples collected from California, USA - Cow pea red BW (SPAdes) (version 2) | ecosystem: Host-associated > Plants > Roots > Nodule | place: USA...
CCACTTGTGAGTTTTCACCTAATGGCTATTAGTTAATGCTTTTAGGAGGTTTGGTTATTGTTGTGGTATCACTGTCTTTGCGATCAAGCGATTAACAGTTTAATCCTGGACTGGATTGCATCCTTGTTTACCAATTCTTTTTGCAAATGAACTTAATTGCTAAGATCCTGTAAATCATGAAGATACTTGTTGTGTCATTTGTTGTGTTTCGTATTTTTGTTTATAAATTGTAATAGTTAATGGGCACAATTGCTTGTGGAGGTAATCTTTCTTTGCTAGTTTAACTCTGAACATTTAACTCGTTACTGCGATTCTTAGATAATAGATACTTACTTTGTTTAAAGGGAGAGGAAAAAAGTAGATAGTTTTCTGGTTGTCTGTATGCCCAGAGGAGAAACCTTGATGTTCTCTAAATAAATGGCTAACCACCGTGGTTTGGCTGGTACAGCATTTTTCTTAGGGAAGCTGTGAAAAGCTAAGCTATTTGGATTTTGATTCCTCATACTTTTGTGAATATAAGATGTGCAAATAAACTGTAAGTGGCAGAATTTTTGGGTCTCCTTGGCCCTTTACATGCAGAATTGCTCCCATCCTCTTGCATGGAATTTGAACCCTCTCCATTATCTCGGTTGAAGAAAATTTGTTGTGTTAAGTAGTGCACTTTAATGGGCCAAATCAGTTATTCCATTGTGATCATTTTTCATCTTCAATGTATTGGCTTTGAGCTTTGGCTCACTTTGTTTTATTCACATCTCGCTTTCTTCTATAAAATACATTTCTGACTTCCATTTTTTCTTGTGCTGTTTTATCCAGTCTTTCCACAGCAGACATGGGAAAGCTTATCTCTTCAGTAAGGTGTAAGTTATCCTTGATCTTGGAACCTTATTTATCATTATGTGATTGCTATAAATATAACTAAGATAAACGTTCTCTTTTGGTATTTGTATGAATGTATCTGGACAATTAGTGATAAAACTTTGAAATATAGTTGTATGCCACTTACATTGTCTAAAAGTAAGACCAAAAAATCAAGACATTTTTAATGACATTTTGTTTGTCCCAGAACTTGTTTGAGTATATACATTACACATTGCTGTTGTAGTCCTTGTTTTGTGCATCATGAATTCACTCATGATTGTCTTTATGACTTGCCAATAGAAGTCATATGTGCATCACAGCTACATAGCAAGAACAGTGCATAGCTGCACTCTAATCAACTGACATTTAGGTGAATGTAGATCTTGTAGTTTGTAAAGTATTATGCGGAAGAGATGTCGTTGTTATTCATGGCTTCTCGCCTCTGAATGTCCAAAGATCTAGCCACGTTATGTTTTATAGTTGGTTTTGTTCATGGATGCAGTTAATGTATTTTTTTCGTTTACAGCGTGAATGTTTCTGCTGGAGAAAACGAGGACAGACAGATGCTCACTGGGATGCATACTGTGGCTGACATTTTCTGTGTGGGGTGTGGATCAATTGTGGGTTGGAAATATGTAAGACTTGTAACAGTGCTTCACGAGTACGATTTTTTCTATTTGTACGTGGAATTTAGCAGTTACCACTTTGGTTTCTTTCAGGAGACTGCTCATGAAAAAAGCCAGAAGTACAAGGAAGGAAAATCTGTACTTGAACGGTAAGAGAAATGCTGTGTGAGAAAGAACCGAGAAAACACTCTTAATACATGAAGTTCTTTGGAAGACAAGTATCGGTTGGATTTAACATGTTTTTACTTCTGGCCAGGTACAAGGTGTCAGGTCCTGATAGCTGCAATTATTGGGTCGGCCATGAAGCACATGGTGGAAGTGATGCAGATGACGCTTAGTCGTCATCTGCCATTGACAATTGAATTGTACATTCTTTAATCCCCTTCCCCTGTTGTTCAACGAATGTGGATTTTATTCGGGCAGTATTGCAAAATCTGCTTGTTGCCCTAAAGACAATTTATATACATTTGATTGTTAATTCTGATGTAAAAAAAAAAAACTAATGTTAAAACTCCTAAGTTCGAATCAATCATGTTTTTCTTGTTGTATATTGATCTCCATTCGCTATTACCATTTGTCAGAAGTTGGCTTGTAACAGTGTTTATATTTTCTAATCATACAAATGGTCAAATTAAAAGTGGAACTTGTTTAGTTGAACTTATGAATGAGATCCATGTCATTCTTACAAATAAATTTTATCCTTTTATTTATTGAAATAATGTCAGTCAGTGTTTATCAGACAAGCTTTCATACAAATGCTTAATGAAACAGACAACCAACCGGATACAGTTTAAGAACAAAGGCTAATTGATATTTGTTCTGATAATATCGATAGGGTTATTGATTGCGTCTGAAATATTTTCTTAAAGGGTTTATTCTACGTTCCGATATCTGTTCTTGAAATGGAATTTGGATGGATAAGGGGGAAAACACTGGCAAAAGGTAAAATGTACAAGGAACGTGTTCATGTAGTAGAGAGATTTCCGAATCAACCAAATTCTGATATATCAATGGAGAAAAAGTAGTTGCTTAAATGCATCGCATGTTTTTGTTATCCAAATTAACTGCTCCGATGACAATGTCATGAAAAGTGTTGGCTTGGCTGGCACTCACCAATAACTAACGAAGCGCCTAAATTTCTCACATCATTTATTGAATTCTGTACTCTTTTTCTCATCGTAGACTTCACCTTTGTGCGTTTTTTCTTTTCTTGCTTTAACAGAAAAAAGTTACCAACTGAAGACGTTAACCACAAGGGAGTAGTAAATGCAAAAAGATTGTTCGGTGTCAGAGTGGAATAAGCATCTTATACACATACAACGTACGCCTCAAATTTATATGGTAACAAGAAACTTCTTTTTGGAAACGGCAAATCATTTTGGTTACAGTTAATGTAATTTAATTAATACCTAAAATTTTGTCCCGCGAGAGAGAAGAAGTTTGGGATGTGGGGATCGCATGAATGATGAGTGCATAGTTGTGAAGTCACCGTTGGCAAAAGAATGGAAAAGAGGAACATATTATAATAAAAAAGAGGGTATAACGGTGATTACTCACCCAACTCATCCAATCCATCAACCGTGTAACGTAGGCTTTAAGTGATAGAAATTAAAAAGAAACAGAAGAAGAAGCAGAAGCAGAAGCAGAAGCAGAAGCAGCATCTGTTTTTTCTCTCCCTCCATCTTCAAACTTGCCTTTTATTACCTTTAATGCCACTCCCTTCTCTTCACCATCACTCTCAATCGAAGTTTCTGGAACCCCAATGCTCTCACTCTTTTCTTTTCTTTTCTTCACTCCACTCTCCATGCCTTTGCGTTCCACCTAACCCAACGCCGCGGCACTTTGTTTTTTCCGCAACTGTTTCCAACAGAAGCTCGTTTTATTTAATTTACCTTTTTTAAAATTTTAATTTCATTTCTATTTTTGGTTCACGAGGGTGCGTTCGGTTGGTGCGCGGTTGTTGAGGTGAATGGGGGAACTCAGTTAGGTTCTTCTCTTGTTTGGGGCTTTTCTTCTTCTTTCTCCTCTTCGCTCCATCGATCCCTAATCGTCGTTGCCGTTTCTGAGATGAATCGGAGCTTCATAGCGCCGGAGTCCAAAATGCAAGACGCCTTCAAGCTCAGGCAACAGCAATTGGGGGCTCTCAGGTCCTCTGTGCGCGCCAAGGAGAGGGACGAGGAGCTCGCGTTGTTCCTGGAAATGAGGAGCCGCGAGAAGGCGGAGCGTGGCGATCTCATGCTTCGCGCCGCGGAGGATTTTGACGGCGCAGCCGCGTTGGGTATGAACACCGTCGACAACACTTTTTTTTTTTTTGTGATATCGTTTTGTTAATTTTAGCTCCAACAACTGCGGAATGGTTGTGTCCTTTGCACGGTTTGACATGTTGTGTTTCCCTTTTTCACTCGCTATGTGTTTCGTGTTTCAGGCTCAAATCCAGACAATTCTCCCTTGTTTCACGTTCCGTCTTCCATGGCGGCGCTGGTACGAAAGACTGGTGCTGATGATTTTCTCAATTCGGACAATGATAAGAATGATTATGACTGGTATATTCTGTTTTTCTTTCTAACTGCTTTTTTTATTTTTTATTCTTAGCCTTTGTGTCTACTGTGTTCAGTGCAACTATGCCATTTTAGTAGTTTGTTTTTCTTCCTTCTTTTTGTTGGATAAAACTTGTACAGTGTGGTTTCTGGATATTCTTGTGAAAAATAATAAGTTAACCACTCTTTGTACTTGATATCAGCTCTAGATATGGAGCAATTAATCTGCTCTACAATGTAAATCCCGCAGAGGAAGCAATTGTAATGAATATCACTTCAACTTTGAAGCAATAACTATCCTTTGCTATTACTAATATGAAATGGACAATTAAGTTAAATTTGTGGGGAAAAACTGTCTAGAATGAGCTGTGAGTTAGACATATGAGATTATAATTGCATTTTTATGGTGGACTAAGCTTTGTCTCAAATTACATAATCACGTTTTATTATGGTAAATATGAAGGCCCTTACTTGATTATGTTTTCTCACAAGCATTTGTTAATTCACCCGCTCCCTTTCCAAATATCTAAATAAACCTTTGGTAAAATTTTAGGAGAGCATAAAAAACAACGTCAACTGTTTTGATAATTTGGTATCTGTGACCAGAGTCTTTGACATTTCTTCCTGACCTCACATAATTGACATGCTCACTTTATAGCTTTTCCCTTGTTTTAATACCATCATTATGATACTGACTAGGTTTGTAAAGTCTCATGTTCTTTTTTCCGCAACAGAGAAGTCTAGAAGATAATGACTAATTAATTTATTGGATAACTGATGGCTAGTTGCTCTTGTTCCCCTGCTTAAAAAAAGCGAAATTGTTAGAAATCACAGCTCCATCTGCATTCAGCAATTTGGACGACTGCAAAAAGCCTTGTAATCAATTTGGCAATTAATACAACTTAACAATTAATGTATCTTTGTAGTTCCTTTCTTTGATATTTCTTTATGATAATTCTTTTTCAATCATAAATTATTAGTAGGACTGTGTCACTGTTGCTATTTTTATTATTAACCTCATTCTTATCATGCATCCAAATCTTAAATTGCTGACTTTAACCAGGTTCTTGCGTTGATGCTCTGTGTGTTTGAAGCATGACCTAATAATAAATAACTTAACAGGCACTAATATCCAGACATGGTTTTACATTATTTAAGACACCATGGCATTTTTGGCGACCGGAGCAGAACGATTATTGTTCAGATTGGTGCTTAGCATTTTTTTTCCCTTTTCAGGCTTTTAACCCCACCTGGGACTCCCCTTTTTCCTTCTTTGGAGATGGAATCAACAAAAACTGTTATGAGTCAGCTTGGGGCTCCAACTTTACGCCCCACATCATTAAAAACTAGAGTAAGTAATTTTATTGAATGTTTTGGATTATGTCAATCATTTTATCATCTTATGGTAATTTGAAGATTTTGTCTTTTACTTCTGGTTTTAATTCATAAATAAAATGGTACATTTCCTTGTAAACTCGTGGTTTTGTTGAAAGTTCGTTTGCTAGCAATATCATTATTATTCATTATTCCTGATGAGCTTAAGCAGAAATAAATGATTTTAGGAATGGGTGAGGATATTTTGTGAATTATTGCATAATTTCAGTTATTGGTGCCTGATTACAAGTAGCTAATTGGCATGCACTGCTCCCTCTAGCGGTGACATCCCTGAACTACAAGCTTCGTGCTCATTATTTTGAATGTTTTCCAACTTTGCATGACATTTGCTTTGGTTAATTTATTTGTTAATAACAGGATCATTTATTTAACTATCCTCTCTTTCTCTTTTTCACTGTCCTTTTGCAGTTTCTTCATGGCATTCCATATTTGGTATTTTTAATGAATGTTGGGTGTGTCCTAGTCCTTGGTCCCTAGACCAAATTGATGAATGACTTTAATGATTTAGGTAGAAGTAAAGAGGCTAAATTCTGTGGCAATTTGCAATGTGTACTACATTGCAACACTTCAAACAAAAGAGGTGTCCAAGCTTCACAGTCTATTTGGTAGGAAACACAGGGCCTTTTTTGAAGGGGGTTCTACTATTAGATATGTTAATATTGAGGAGTGAACCTCTATTACTTAGATTTTTTCTTTTTCATTGTTTGTTTTTCTGTTGTTACTTTGTTTAGGAGGATTCCTTCCCTTTTCTGCGTACATAATTTTCTTTCAAAAGCAGATTTGTCGGTTCCACTGAGTAAATTGATAATACTTTTTATATTGATAAAATCAAAGAAGTGTAATGCTCTGCATCTATTTGTTAGTTCCAAGTCCAAAGTAATCCATGATGTGTGGTTTAACATATGGTTCATAGTAGTATGATTTTGTTGTTTTTTTTCATGCTAATGGTCAGAAAATAATTTTTCTTGTATTTGTTTTGTTGTTATTGTAGTTGTCAAATCCTCCGTCAGAACATACTGGAAGGAGCAACTTTGTATCTAAACAACCAGCCTCCTCCCCTGGGTTGACCTCTTCAGGTGGTGGACTTAGAAGGCCCTCATCATCAGGAAGCTTGTCAGAACTAGCTGGAAGAAGCAACTTAGTATCTAAACAACCAGCCTCTTCCCCGGGGTTGAGTTCTTCAGTTGGGGGAACTAGGAGGTCCTCATCATCAGGGAATCTGGGAGCTAGATCTGTAACTCCTACTGGACGACCTACATTGACCACAGTTTCAAAATCATCTAGACCTTCGACACCCACTTCTCGGACAACCATGCCATCAACTAGGGCAATGGTAGCAACCACCAAGACCTCAGTTTCCTCAGCCAAGCCCATGGTTTCTGCTGCTAAGGCTGCAGTTTCTGTTGCTAAAACTTCTACAGTACCTGCTGCTAAAACCACAATTCCATCTAGATCCTCTACACCTTTGTCAAGATCTACTACAAGATCTTCAACACCAACAACCAGAACTACCTTACCTGCATCGAGGCCTACTTCAAGGGCATCAACCCCAACTAGGCGGCCAACAACACCGTCTAATGTACCCACTGTATCTTCTCCGTCTGTAAAAACTTCTTCTATCTCCAAGTCGGCTCCTGTGAGGCAGCCAATAACATCACCTGGTACTTCACCAACTGTGAAGTCAAGCCCAAGACCATGGAAGCCATCTGATATGCCTGGTTTTTCACTTGATGCGCCACCCAATTTGAGGACAACGCTTCCAGAAAGGGCACTCTCAACAACTAGGGGTAGGCCTGGAGCACCCAGTTCACGATCCGCTTCTGTTGAGCCTCCTTCTATTGGTAGACCAAGGCGGCAATCGTGCTCTCCGTCCAGAGGACGTTCCTCCAACGGCATTTCTCATCCAACTGGAAGCTCTATGCCGGCAGTTAATCGTGGGTACTCCAGAGCAAATGACAATGTCAGTCCTGTTGTAATGGGCACCAAAATGGTTGAGAGGGTAGTAAATATGCGGAAATTGGCACCACCAAGGCTGGATGACAGGAACTCTTCCCATAATCTTTCTGGCAAATCATCTTCATCACCGGATACCTCTGGTTTTGGAAGGTCACTCTCGAAGAAATCCTTGGATATGGCAATAAGGCATATGGTATGCATCTTCTGCACATTTTCTACATTAGTTCTTGGCATCCCTTTGCGGATGCATTATGTCTAGACGTTATTTAGATATTTGAGAGTTTGTCATTAAGGGCCTACATTTCATTTCATACCTATTATTAATAATGAAATTAATCGGAAGTGATGAAATTGAGTTTTTTCCTCCTAATAACATTTGGTTTCTCTTGGAACAGGATATAAGGCGAAGGGTTCCAGGCAATTTACGGTCATCATTGATGACGAACATTCCAGCATCTTCAATGTATAGTGTGAGGTCTGGTCCTCAGCGTAGCCGCACTGTTAGTATCTCTGGCTCTCCTCATGCCACTAGCAGTAATGCTAGTTCTGAAGTGAGTGTAAACCCAAATGGGCTTTGCTTAGATATTAGTGAAATAGACGATGATATTGGCAGTGAAAGAAGTGGTCAATCTCCTGCCAGTGTGCGGGGTAGGTAAAAAGGAATCCTCTTACCTACTCTTTAATGCTTCAACCATTCCTATCCTGAGTTTCAGCCATATTGGATTTTTATATGGAGCTAACCATGCTTCAATTCATGTAAAGTTACCGGAAGTGGAAGCTATTTGTAATTTAGATAGATCACCTATACGCTGAAATTGTAATACTCATTTTTTTTAAGTGGTGTTATATCACGCCAAAACTCTAGAAACCCTGTGTGTGGCATTGTATTTTTTGAGAAATGCTAGCAACATGTGATTTTGCACTTTTTTATATTTACGGCTCACATCTCTGGTTGTAACCTATTTTTTATACGAAAATATGATTTTATTTAATCAATATTAAGTAGTTTTAGAATTTTGTAAAAACTTGTTAGTTGATTCACATAATAAAACTTTTAATTTAATAGATTAGTAAATTTTATTTGAAAATAATTGTCCAAGAGATAAACTATTAAAGAGTTATTCTCTTGTTGAGTGGGGTATTCAGTAACATAGTGGCATGATTTGATTATAAAAAATCATTATACGCCTCCCACATATGTATTAGGGTTATTATTTTAATTAAACAAACATCCTTAATAATGATAGTATTTAAGTATTACTTATTTTTTGCTCGAGTATTTGAGCAATTTTTCATATTTTTATTTAAATATTAGTATTTTTCTTAAAAAAAAAACTTGACTTTCCATTTATAGTTGTCATCGTAGAAATGTATACCTTTTTTCTTTGTAGACAGCATAATTTAATATCACAAAATTTTCGTTTTAGTAGTATTTTTCTTTTATAACCTATTGTTTCAATTTTAAATACTAATGAAACATGCTCACTTGTTATATAGTTATAAAAGATAAATGAAACACATGCTTACTTTGCTTGTGGGGTTGTGTTATAATATAAACCAATGTTTGGTGGGTAAAAAAGGAGTTAGAGCAAAAAGACAATATTTTTGTTTTCGCACTCAGATTGCATTTAAATAGAGATTGAGAAAATAAAAGGTGATAGTTCAAGAGACATGAGCTCACCAAGCTTAGATGACATGGGGGTGCAGCAGCCTGTAATCCCTCCACTATCAAGAACCAGAGGTAGTCGCTGCTCTGTGAAGCCAGCCTAACGCGGTGCCCTCCTGTCTAGGAACCAGGAAACCAATGCCTTCGCAAAGATACCATGGCTCAACTCTCAACTTGGAGCAGACAAGCCAGCACAAAGCAACCACCAGATCAGATCAGCTCAGCAAGCTAAAGCCTTGTTCAATCACCTGAGTGCCCCCACTTGGGTTGTAGGCTGACGTTACTCAGCTCGGCGAACTGACATGTCTGTCAGACGATATATAAATACTAGTTTTTCTAATTTTCTGAACGATGTGGAACTTGCAGATGGCACTGTTAAGTACATGGAGTCTTCTTGAGTTGGAAACTCAGGCTTGTTCCTCCCACTCTATTTTCACCATGCGTAATACAATATAACCTTGCAACCTAAAAGGTTTCGTTGAGTGCATTTTGAAGTGATGAGAAAAACATAAAAGATCAGTAGTTTTTTCTATACACAACTAATGGGAATTTTTTCATAAAAATTTATAGTTTATGTATATTCCAATATTAACCGAGTTCAAGATTATTCTTTGTGAAAAGGTAAAACTAATAAATTAATAGCTTAAATTTTAGGTCTTTAAAAATTATATGTCATATTTTATATAAATATATTTTTTGAATATTCGAAAATAATTTTAATACATATACTTATAAATATTTTGTATGAAATTTAATATTTATTATCATTGGCCCTCCCAAGTTAGAATGTTGGTCTGCTTGCTCAATATTTTCGAAAAAGACCTATTTTTTCGTTCCACGTGTTTCCCAACACGCATTTTATTTTGGTTCTGGTTTTCTGTTTCATTTTAGTTGGTATCTCATATAAATATAATTTTTCTCATAAATTCCTCAATCAATCCAACTTTTTTTTTAATTTATTTGTCAACTTTTAAATTTTTTTCATCTCTACATTAACTATAACCATTACAAATAAAATTAAAATATTTAAAATGATTTTAAGTATATATAAAAAGTAAAACACACACACATACACGTGTGTGTGTATATATA
>Ga0209389_1006559_pt1 | contig 10126 bp, 3 predicted proteins | sample CowpearedBW_FD_187526 | JGI IMG/M metagenome (GOLD analysis project Ga0209389, IMG submission 187526) | Root nodule microbial communities of legume samples collected from California, USA - Cow pea red BW (SPAdes) (version 2) | ecosystem: Host-associated > Plants > Roots > Nodule | place: USA...
TGGGTCATTCACCCAAATGTATACTTTTGGAACAAAATCGCCCTAACACCTATTTTCACTTGCATACGATTTTGAAGTATGGGATTTTAATAGGGTAATTTGTGCTGCAAAATATAGTGAAGGTGCTTATCTTTCAATCCTGTGATATTTTTCGTCTCTTCCAAAGGTTCATCTGATTTGAATGGTTAATTAATTAACGTAGATATATGTGTGGATTGGTTACAACTCTGCAAAATTGGGACACATGTATGCAGCAGCTCCCACTCGTCCTGTAAGTTGTCTCATTCCTTTAAGCTCAGTATAAGAGTAATTTTTGAAAGATTATACAAGGATTGTGATCTATGGTGATACACAGAACAATTCAGTATCTGTCACTTCCATACTCGGAGGGTTTTCTGATAACACAGGGACTGGCATTGCTCATCGATTAGGTAACTATTGTGTGTTTGATTTTGCTTTTCAACACTCAATCTCACTTTCCAGAAATTAGACATGATTGGGATTCACGTTCAATGAAGTTGGAATGGTTTTGCAAACACACTCTGTCATGTTTGACAGTTAAAATATTATTCTAGTTTATGAATTAACTTTATCTGTTTCTCAGTGTTAAAGACTGGTCTCAACATAATTTTGGCTTGCAGTATTCCAAAAAATAGCCCCATGCTTGAGGTCTGGTCTCTATCCCACTCACTGTCACTTATGTATGTTTGTGCTTTCTCAATGACTTTCTTATTGCTATATGTTCAGCCAACTTCTCAAAACAAGAAAGTGATGCCCTCTCAAAAACATCTGAGAATTTATATTGTTGTTCCAACTTTCTACTTGGATATAAATAATCATTTTACAATTCTTGCATATTCAGTTACACAATTAACTTACTAATACATAAAAATTTGAACACACTTATAGGTTCCTAGATTCATTTAGTTACAAGAAGGGAACTGGTAAAGCTGTAGTGAGTCAGTCACCTACTTATCTGGATCAACTCCTTATTTTGGGGGGTTACTAACTTGTAAATAACAAATAAGAGGGAAAGTTTGTTAGAGGAAAGACAAGATAACCTCTTATCTTGGATAGTTCAGTGGGACAGAGGGGTGAGGACAAATCCACTTGGTGAATATTGGGGGCAGTTGCCCCAACAAACATTTAATTTTTTCTTAATATAATGTATATATGTAATTACAAATTGTCCCCATAATTTAAAATTTGGTGTGAAAACTACTGAAATTTCTGGATTTGTCACTGAGGGTGTGTGTTTGTACTATCAGTTAGGGTTATTGCTTGGGGCCATCGGAATTTACCTTTGCTAGGAGTAACAATGTAAAACACTATTTTGCCTAGCATGTGCTGTTACCTGGTATTAGGCTTTGGCATTACCTATATGACACGATTGGAATAAAATACCTGTAGTTTATGATTGGTTTTAAATTTTTCCAGTTCTTGTGATTTTTAAATTGTACCGTTGCTTGAATGGTGTGAAGTTGATCTTACACTCCCTGAAATCCTATAGTAGTGACGGCTTACCCATTTTTTCATCGCCATTCACTCTTTTCATTACTTCAATTTAAAATTCTCCTTTATTGATTTATTGCAACTTTCATGGATTGCAGATAGAAGCTGAGAAAATATTGATTCAGAAACTCATTAGTCTGGGCTACACCAAGTCTAGATCGGGAGGAACATCTTTGTAGCACGGGTTAGAGAGGCTTCTATACGTATCAAACCTGTATTATCCTAGTTTTTTTCTACCTGATTTAGCAGCCATGGTTTGTGGGTTATTGAAGATTAGAAGCATTTTTACTAGACACCACAAGTGTTAAACAAATAGGCGTTTTTTCTCGAATCTCCTCTCCATGTTAGGTGCAAGTGTATGTGAAGACTTGGGATTTTCAAACATTATAGGATTCTTAAACGAAAATTCTAGCAGATATTCCGAATTATTGTTATATCAGAACCCTTGCAGGTAATGAAAATGATGCTACATATTTGAGTGAATGCGTTTTTTTTTCTTGAACCTGTATCAATAGGGAACAATTGCTACTCACCATGATGTCAATTTTAAATTAATGACCATTTTTATGACATCAATGTCCTTTCATCATCCCATTGGGTAATGAAAGTGATAGGAACCCAATTTAGATAAGCTCACTAATATATTATTGTTGATTGAAAATGTAAGAAATATTAGAACCCTCGTAGTCCGAGAGCAAATATTAGATAAATTTTGTTGATATCTGTCAATTATTAAATTTTAAGTATTTGATACGATTATCATGTTGAAATGTCAATTCAGCACATTTATATGATATTTTTATGTATTTATAATTTAATTGCATTGATAAAATATTACATTTAATTGACAACCAATTATTATATAACTTTTTTCATATTGACACTTGCAGAATCTACTTTCTGAATGTTGTAAGAATCATTTTAGTTTCACGGTTACAATCAACATAGTTGTACAAATAAAACATGTCATTTTACTCAACTAACGGAGCATAACTCAATTAAAGGAGCTTAGCAATGAAATGTTAGTCTAAAGTCAAAGATATATTCTGAAAAATTATGCACCAAGGACAACACATAAGTACTACACCATAACAATTTATTTTTTTTATGACATTATCTATGCACATGAAGAATTTACGAAGATTCTTACAAACACTTGTATTCTTTTATTCTTTAGAAGCATATAGTGTTTAAGAAACATCATTTGCTAGAGAACATGTAATAGAAAGTGCTTAATTTGTATACTCTTCATATTTGTGTGAAACAAAACTCTAGACAAGGAGAGTTTGTATTTTATTTATACTCACAAGTAACGTTGAAAAATACTTGTAAACATTTTATTATTTAGTGGAATCTTTTTGCATTTTGCATGGAAGAATTTTACGTAATCCATGTTAGGTGTGAATTGATATAAAATCTAAAGTGTTCGTTGTCTTTCTTTATTACTCAATTTTTTTTTCTTAGGCGTTCGCAAAATGTTCTAGGAAACTATTTATGAGATTTTTGTAAAATCATCAGACGAAACTCATTAAAAATCTAATTGGACAATCTGCAAAAATCTTTAAAGCAACATTTTTAGCATTATTTAGACTCATTCTTTCTATAGCTAACCTTATCTTTTAGATTGTATTAGAACATACCTATAGGAGTAGGTTCTCTGTTGGATAAAATCATTCAACTTAACAATTATGTTTGATGAAACATATGTGTTTATTATTCGACATCATTTGATGAAAACATCTCACACATGCACACACAAATGTAAAATAATTTAGTTGAGGAACCTAGATCTTTTAACTCTTGTAAATGAGTTTAACTATTTTCGTTGGAAGTCCCACATGATTAGAGATAAAACAATTTTATAATATATAAGTGGAGTATAAACCTCATTTTATAAGCCGGTTTTGTGAAGTTGAGTTAGACTTAAAACGCACTTCTAACAATTCTCTAGTTACCTAAAAAATTTGTAAGATGTGAGAGTCTTATATGTATAAATGAGTTTCACCCTTCATGAGCCTTACCCCCTTTCACAATAAGAAATTAAGGAAAGAACTATGATATTTTGACAAATAAATTTTAATAATTTTTTCTTACAATGTGAAGTGACATCTTTTAATTGGTTTTGGAATATAGAAAAATGAAAAAATAAAAAATCACTTAAAAATTATTTCTTAAGATTGTAAGATAAATTCATTAAAAAATTATTTTCTTTAACGAAGTAATGTCATAATCGTTATAATAAAATTTTACAAGCGGAACATGTCATGCCATTACATAATTATATTTGACTGTGACTTGTCACTTTTGGAAATTTTGTAAAGAAAAAGAAGAAGAGAGTGAGATCTATTAAAAAAATAAGTCACGTGCGTGAAGTATGCAAAAGAATAGGGCCTCAAAAACCTAAACCATGTGCCGTGAAGCTTTATTTGAAAAGGAATCAAAAGCCCAATAGGTATCAACAAAAATAGTCACTCTCAACCATGTCAGAACAAAAAAAGTACTTTATTATTTATTATCTCGTTTAAGAGAAGGATTTTTTTTTTCATAAAAGGTTGTTTTCTTTTTTATTAATCACTACGAAATTTTGATATTTTAATTAGCTTGATATTCTGGACTCTAAATTCTAAATTACAAATCCTAATATATATATATATATATATATAGATGGATATTTTATAAAGTACAAGTAATTTTTTTTTCTTATAAATGTGGTATGTTTTTACAAATTTTTTAGTCTCTGTGTATGAACTTATAATCTTCTTCTTATTATATATACCAATCGACGGGTACGTAAGATTACTTCAAAGATTTTTTAAGTTATCTTTTATATGAGATTATGTTAAAGAAGATTTTCAGATATCGGATCAAAGAGATATTTTCAGATAACCAACAAAAATACCAGACTAGAAAACAACTTAATTTTTTTTAAAATTGTTTAAGTAAACGAATGATATCCTTTCAACTGAGGCACCATATTTTGTTTTCCATTCATTAATACACTTATAAATATTGGACTAGAAAGATCCAATCTAAATAAAAGAAAGTCATGAATATAATGAAAGTATCGATGATTGAAAAGGAAAAATATGAGAATTGGATTATCTGTTATTAAGTTTGTTTGTGTTATTTTTCTATTGTGTTTCTATAATATATTAATTACTATTAATTTTAATATTTTAAATTATATTAAAAAATATTTAAGATGTTAACACAATGTATTTTTAATATTTAATAAAAAAAATCAATAAAAAATTTAGATTCAAAAAGTATATTAAATTTTGTGAAGCAATAATTGTAATGAATATAGAAGATGAATGAGGAAAAGACATTCGGACTCTAATAAATTGTAAACCACACATTGTTGCGTGGCTACCAAACAAAGAAGCCCTTCGTATTCGCCAATAACTCAGAACTTTGATTACTCATTCTTTCCACACAAACAAAAATGTTTCTATCAATCTTATGTGTCCACATTCACGTCAATCAAATAATTGCTTTATCGTTTTATATGGACAACATTTTTCAACAAGTTTCTTCTTATATATAATATTGAAAAAATAAAATAAAATAAAGTTGTTATAAATTAAAGTTATCTTATATATAATTAGAATAATAAATGACAAATTAAATTGTGCGTAAATTAAAATTTACAGAAGAATTATTTTACTTTGTTTTCTATTTTTTAAATTGTGTGGGAAGAAGGTTATTCAAACAAGATTTATGTTTGATTAGTGTAACATCATAATTTTAACCGTCTAAAACTAATAAAATAGGGTGTTTTAACATAGTTTCAAAATAGATAATTTAATATACAAAATATATTAATACAATCTTACAAAAGATATGACTATAAAAATATATCACTTATAAACTAAACTAATAAGCTCTATATTTAAACTGACCATTGCTAAAGTTCCTACTGAAACTTTTTCTTCAACCTAAAAGATGGATCTTCATCCTTCGGAGGTGCCTAAGAAACTGTAACCACATCTGCTTCCACCAAATAGGTGATCATCGCAGGAGAAAGACAAAGAAAACAAGACAAAAATACAGAAAAATGGTAAGTTAATGTAAAATAGGATTAAACATATGAACAGATAAACATGTAACTCGAGACTCAATTATCCGGATAGAAACACACACACACACACAAATCGGTAAGTTAATGTAAAACAGGATTAAACATATGAACAGATAAACATGTGACTTTAGACTCAATTATCCGGACACACACACTTTATAACACACACTTTATAACAATTTTATTTATACTAAAACCTTTTAATTTTAAAATAATTGAGTCTCACTATTTTTAAACTACCATCACTCCTAAAATGTCATTTTCTAGGGTTTCAAAATTAGACTAGTTTTTTCACGTACATTTTTACTAGAAATAAAAAAAATATGGAATGAGTTTTTTATTTATAAATTAAAATTATCTTATACAAAAATTAATTTGAATAATTCTATAAATTTATATTTTAAAAGTTAATTTATCAATTAGATACTTTCAATTTTTTTTTTGTGAGAAAATTTGTATGTAAGCAAAGACGTATTTTTATTATTAGAAACTAAAGTAGAAGTAAATATTTTATATTTTAAAACAATAGAAAAACTTATTTTAGATAGTTTTTAATTTTAAATATTAGATTTCCTTGATGGATTCTCAGAAGTAAACGTTTATTTTAAATTTGTATCTCAGGAGTTTTTTCCAATACCAGTTGGAGCACAAATATAGTCGCAAACTTTATTATATTTAAAGGAAGAAGATTATCAACCTTAATTTTCTCTTTAAATTTATATATTCTTATTATATTGAAAGAACTTATATACGTGTCACCTTTTTTTTTCTCTCTCACTACTCAGATCAGTCCCTTAATCAACATATTTCCCCTAGCATTATAAATGTAATAAACAAGATAAATAAAAGAAAGAATATGAATAAATAAAACTCGTCATTTCTTTTTAAATATAAGAATATATATAGATAGATATAGATATCTGCTGTTTAAATTTTTTTAATCTTGTTTACTAGATTAAAAATATATAGTTATTTACAACTCTTAATTTATTAAAATATAATTAAATTAATAATTATGATATATTTAAAAACTATTAAAATTTCATTATCTTATATTTTCTTAATTTTTCATTTCACTTCCTCAATAAAAAATATATACATGTCAGGTAGAATTCCATCATATACACTAAGATCAACCGGTGCGTATAGAAGCAACATTATGGGTATAATTCAAAAATTACCATAAGGAAGTAAGATTAAAATATTATTGGATCATAATTATTAGGTCTTCTAAAAGGTAAAAAACATAAAGGACATTATAAATTATAAATACAACATGTAGTATAAGTAAGACATTTAATATTTTGAACTATATGCATTTATTGTATCCCTTGAGACCGAATACTTATTTCAACGTCAGAGTGTCTGTTGTAGAACGATCGGACACCAAATCTACATTTAATCTCATGGTGACCACAATAAATGTAACGAGCAATGAGGTAGTGATAGAATAAGTAAAAGAACAATTAAACCATATAGTCATGATAAGAGAACTCAAGAGAGAGTTGGAAACCCTAAAAAAGAAAAGTGCAGAAGAATTGAATACCATTCGCAGAATACATACATGAGCAAAGAATAGATAACCCTAAGCAATCATTACTTAAGACCGCACAATGAGGCCGGCTAAACAAACCCATACAGTAAAAGTAGTAGCCCGAACAGTTCAAGAAAGTAGTTACAGAGCTAGTTCAGAATATTCACCCTTCACATCAACCTTGGCCAATGTGTTCTGACTTTGACATTCATTGACAACAAGAATTATGGAAATCCCCTACCAGGCCAATGTGTCCTGACTTGAAATTCATTTATAGAAAGAATTATGGAAATCCCCGCTAGACAATTGAAAAATATCGACCTTCAAAAAATATGATGATCTATTGTAAACATCATTCTTCCATGCTTGATCTTATTTAGTTATTATAGTATCTGGTTAGGTAAAGAAAACATCATGTTCTCATGCTTTATCTTATTCAGTAATTACATAATCTAGTTATGTAATTATGTGTTTGGATAAGGCAATTTAAGAGAGTAATTCATTTATTTGGAGAATTTGAATTTCTTTAAAGTAAAATGACTTGTTTGGATAAGGAAATTGAAATTGATGAATTTTAAGAACATATTTCAAAAAACTAAAATAATATAATTTAAAATTCATTCAAAAAATAAGGAAATTGAAATTCCACCAGTTGTGGAATTTTTCATTGGTCATGATGAAAAAAGGTCGGGGCTGTCTTGACCAAAATTTGGTTGGGACTGACTCGACCGAATTCAACTGGGACCAACTTGGTCAAATTAGGTCAAACCGAATTTCGATTGAGGCCAAATCGACTAAATTCAACCAAATTTTAGTCGAGGCAGACAAAGTTGAATTCGGTTGAAACCAATTTGATCGAAAGTAGTAGACTAAATAATTCAAAAGAAGTAATTACAAAACTAGTGCAAAGTATTCACCATTCACATCAACCTTGATCGATGTATCCTGACTCTCACATTCACAAAAATAATTATGAAAATCCCCTTACCAAAGAAATGAAAAGTATCCACCTTCAGAAAAAAAAATATGATGGATCTATTGCAAACATCATTCTTTCATGCTTGATCTTATTTAGTTATTATAGTATCTAGGTAAAGAAAACATCTCATGTTCCATGTTTTATCTTATTCAGTAATTACATAATTAAGTTATGTAAAGGAAATGTGGAGTGAACCTTAGATAGACTATAGCTTGAGAAAGACTATTTTTGCATGTTATTTCTTTTCTAAAGTATGTTATATTAAAAGCAAAACAAAGAAAAAAATAATCAGCTTACACAAGAATATGGAGAAAGTGCATGTGATTTTAGGTATAAATTCAAAGCAAAAGAAATGAGTTGATACCAAAGAGAATAAAGACAGAATGGAGAAACTTTCTTTGCTTGGAAGAATATACCAATTTGTACAAAAGAATTGGAAGCAACCACAATATTTAAGTTCTCTTCACATCAATATCCACATTTAAGTGCATGTGTTTAATAATTATCTTGCAGTTAGTGAAAGGTAAATTGGAACTTTTGTTTTCTTTTAAAGTTTAGTTAAGATTTAAGTCTATAATAAATTTAAATATTTTTAATTAATTTTGTACTAAACTTTTTTATGTACTGAGTACTTAAATTTTATACATCTTTTAATTGAATCTGTTTTTTAATTTTTTTTATTAGATGAATGATGCAATTGTCTATTTGTAAAATTTTAGAATTAATATAAAATAATATTACAATTAATATAAGACAAATCATTGTTTTAATTGAAAAAGTTAAATAATAAAGAATCATAGTTGTGAGTAATTACGTGAAAGTCGGTAAAAAGTAAATATACCATATTTCTAATTAAAACAATAAAAATTATTTATCGTTTTATATTAACAATAACATCATTTCATATAATTACAAAATTTCACATTTTATTACATAAAGACAACATGGTGAGTTACACTAATAATCATATTACTTAAAATGAAAAAAATTAAAAAGTAATATTTAATTAAAAAAATAATTTTTAATATAAATCATAAAATTTAATAGAAATAATTTTAAATATAACTTAAAACTTAACTCAATATCTTTTATATGAGGTATAATCCAATTTAATTAGATTGAGAGACTTTTTGAATTTATAGAGATATCTTTCTAAAAGAATCTCAAGTTTAGTACTTTTGTATCACACCATCTTAATCCACTTTGAACCTTAAATGAGTTCACATCTTTTAATCAAAATCTTTGATTGATAAAATTGAATTTTGTTCAAGTTAGATCAAATTATTATCAGCGTTAAAGGGTTTTTAAGTGTTTATTAAAGTTGAATATATAAAACTTGAAGGGTTTTTTTTGAGTGTTTATTAAAGTTGAATATATAAAACTCGAAATAGTATCCCTTTGTTAACGTAAAAGTCACTTAATATAAATTGAACACACTCTATTTAAATAACATTGTTTCTTAATTACTTAATAAATTTTAAGCTTTATTCAAGTAGAGTACAATTATTGCGACCAATACATTTCATTTTTTTTTATATTTAATAAATTGCAAGCAATAATATTTAAGATCACTCTTGTTGATGTAATACTCTTAATATACTATTAATTTTTTTTCTACTTTTTTAATTAATCAAACGACATGATGATTCAAAAATAATTGATATATATATATAATAACTTTTTATTACATTTCAAAACCAAACTCTATCTAATAACTCTTCTTTAATGAAAAAAAAAGAGTCTAAGATTTAAAAGAAGAAGAAAAAAGTGATTTGGACCTATTTTGTCTTTTAGCTTCACTAGTAATGGGTGTCACCTAAATTTGAATTGCGTGATAAGATAAGATTCCAACACTTTCTTCATTGGTGCCTTCATTTCGTGGCCTGGTTTTAGGTGGAGAATTTTTTTTTTTTTAAGTTAAAATTAATTTACAAAACAAATAAAAAATTAAATTTTAAAAATTCACATGATAAAATTTTTATAAGTTAATTCACACAGAAGATTTTTTAACTTTCTTTCT
>Ga0209389_1006560_pt1 | contig 10126 bp, 4 predicted proteins | sample CowpearedBW_FD_187526 | JGI IMG/M metagenome (GOLD analysis project Ga0209389, IMG submission 187526) | Root nodule microbial communities of legume samples collected from California, USA - Cow pea red BW (SPAdes) (version 2) | ecosystem: Host-associated > Plants > Roots > Nodule | place: USA...
TTTAATGGGTCAACAATTATTAAAATGTTATGAAAATAATATACAACGTTAATAGTATATTAACAAATATTTAAACCATCAATATTTACAGTAGCAATTTTATTCAAGTAATATTTGGCAAGATTAAATAAAAAAATAGTTGAGTGGAAAAAACTATAAAGTTGAAAAGTTACACTAAAAGTATTGCATAAATGATCTAATTAGCAATGTTGTAAAATAATATATAAGAATATAATCAATTATTAAATCCAATTTTAATCTTAGACAATTATATATGTTTTATAATTTTAAATTTATAGTTTTTAAGTTATTTTAACTTATGTAATCTAAATTTTTAATAAAAATATTCATTAGTAATATTCGTGTAATACTCATTTTTCATTGTAATTTGACATAGTTATCATTTCTTAATAAAACAATATTTCACTAAAATAAAATAAATAATTGAATAACTAAAATAATAATAAACAAATACAACACTGAATCAATAATTTAAAAAGAATAACAATAAAATTAAATTAATATATTTTAATGTTTCTATACTAATATATATTAAACAAACCTATCACTATAATTAATTTTGTTTTAACTTGTGTTTCTATTAATTTATAGTGATACCCCATTCTTGTCATGGCCACCTAAATATTATATTTAACACATAATAGCAAAAATCCTTAAAATAAAGAACTTGTATCAAAATAAAAAACATAAATAAATAAAAACTCATTACTGAAGCTCGCAATTTTTTTTATTCACTAAGATATAGTTTCATACAAACAAAAGTTGATTATGAATTCCATCTAGTTACCTGGAAGTGTTAAAAGAAAAATCTAAAGAACTCATATTTTTAATCTTAAATAACTCTTTTGTAAAAGACATTAAAGTAACATGCAGCAGTGGTTGATAGTGTATTTTTAATTCATGTACTCTGTCTCACCAGCTACCTACCAAATTAATAAAACGATCTGATAACAGGTGTCAACAACAACTGTGACATATTTGATTTTTTATTTAAGCAAAATAATATTTATCATATATTAAGAGATCCTTATCCCTATTGCCTTTGATTTTGTTGTCAACAACTCACTGATCAAACTTACACATAAAATCATCACTGTTCAGAAACTAGTGACAAAACCTTTACTTGCACCCTATAAAATTCAGTCTACATATTTTATTTGAAAAAAATAAACAATAAGGTAAATTTACAAGGGGCATCTTTCAATCTGAAAAGAGGATTTTACATTCCAAATTAACCTTTATATAAAGGATTAAGAGTTTAGCCTGAATTTTTAGGATGCAGGAAGAGAAGACAGTAACAAAACCAAAAAACTGTTCTAGAATGCAAGAAAGCAGAACATATTCATAAATGCAAGTCTGTTTATTATGAAACCCGAATAAATATATTTACAAATTCATCTCTGCAAAATTTTGGTGGAGTTCAGAAAGAAGCAGAAGAACTTAATTCCGTTGGCCCTAATGAATTGTAATCACATTATTTATATATATAATATATATATACACATCTACATCTCTGACAAAAGATTGCTAATTTTCCGAAGCTCTTTGAGAGCTGTCATGGCAGTAACCTGGCCTTTGCTGTCTTGTTGGAAAACAGATTCAATTACCTGCACCACAAGGGAAACACCAAATTTCATTCATAAAATGTTTTCATACTGAGAATAGAAAAGCACTCAAACTAAGCATATCTTACTAAAACCTTGTCATTGAAGTGTGATAGTGGAAAAGAGCTCTACCTGAATATGGTCAAGCATAGACTGCCCAATATTCTTCAGAGTGCCCATAACATTCTGGTCCACCGATTCTCCTCTGGAGCTAACAGAACAACCACCATGGTCATTAGTTGTGGATGAGGTGGCTTGTGGAGCATTATTTTGAGTGCTACCACTAGCTTTCTCAGATACAGCCTCAACAGTATTCCGTCCAAAGGGCCAAAGCCACTGCAACTTACTATGCTTTTTCTCTTTAGGAGGTGTGGCTTTATTTTCAGCATTACTGTTGTTGCACCCTGAGGTTAGTGGTGGATCATTGGGACTGGTATTTGAAGCTTCATTGCATTCAGAATTTTGTGTATCAAAGAATGAAGTCTGATAAATGTTCTTAGGAGAATAAGAGATGGGAAGGGGTGAATCATTGTGTTCAGAATTTCGTGTATTGCAGATTGATGTCTGAGAAATGTTCTCAGGAAGATCAGAGATTGGACGGGGTTGATCATTGGGACTGCTATCAGAAGTTTCATTGCATTCAGAAATTCCTGTATTGCAGAATGATGTCTGAGAAATGTTCTCAAGAGGATATGGCATTGGCAATGGCGAACTAATACCTGATGTTTCATAGCGTTCGTCCAGGGATGAATTAGATGCAACACTAGTTTTCCCTGAGATTATTTCATGATCATTGGCCTCATTAGGGGGGCTAGTTGGGTCAGAATATATAGACAAGTCTTCCTCACTGCCAAAAGGTACACCTGGAGATCTATCATCAGATGAGTAATTGTTGTCACCATTGCAGCTACTGTCTTCTTGTACTTGAACTGCTTCAGAAGGATTCTCATTCTGGCATATGGTTTCATCTGGCTGCATTTTCTCTGCATCATCATCTGAGCCAAGTGCCTTGCGCAGATCTTGCAACAAACTGCGCCTAAAATTTTTTCCACTCTGAACTCTTGACCTAGGAGGGCCAGATTCTGCTCTTCTCAAACTGAATTTTACTTTTTCTGTCCATCCCTTTTTCCGAGTGGGAACCTGTTTTTCTAGACCATCTTGCCTGTGTTCTTCAGCCTTCTGGGCAACTCTCCACTTTTCTTCCCAGTAGCTATCAGGTTCCAAACCCAGAGGAGTTTTCGGAGATAGAGATTCAGATGGAAGGGTCACAGATCTACTATACTTCGATTTACTTTGGTAATGGAAGCCGATATACAAAAGTGACGAGGATGAAATATCAACACTTAGAGCAAGAGCCTGCAAGGATCTGGCTTTCTCCAGTAGTTTTTGGATATTAATGTCTTCAGGGAAGTTTAATAATCTCTGGAGACACCTTGTAGGGTTTTCGGTTGCAAGCAGTGAAGATCTCAAATGAAGTAACATTGCTACTGCCATAGCTGAGATAAATGCTCCACGGGGTGAACTTAAGATTCTGAACTCACAGTCATCAGAACCTTTTCCATTGCTGTTATTCTCGGATGCAAATATCTCATCCCAGATGATCAAAAGGTTGTCAAGTGAAAATTCTCGTCCAAATAAAACTCGCAGCCATCGAAGAGAAAAGTACTGGGGTTCAACTCCAAGATCAAAAAGATGGCTATGAAGAGATGAATCTACTTGAGACAACAAATAATACAATGCAGTAGAAGCTTCAATCACGGGAGGAAGGCCACTATGGGACCCGGATATAGGAGAGGAAGAGAAGAAATCAGCCATTGCAACCGAACCATGAGCCCCGTTCATTAAAGCATCAAACATACAGTATGCATCATGTTCCATGAATTTCTCAGATAAAACAATGCCCAGTTCACCTTCAGCTCCATATGCATCACTTAGTAATACAATGGTCTGTATCTCAGGATCAAGTTCATCAAGACTATTGACTTTAACAGAATTTCCATGGGAATCAAATCCATCCTCCATCAATTCTCGAGACTTTCTAAATTCAAAGCTGTAAGAAAGATCATTCTCTTGACCTAAAAGGCCATCAAATCTATCTGTAAAGTGATCTTCGTAAAGCTTCCGAACCTCTGAGAGACGCTCCAAATCAGCTTGCAGTACATAAAGCAGAGGAGCAAGTAACTCATGCATACCTATCAAGTAAGTGAATGAACTGTCAATAAGTTCATAGACAAATTTGTGATCAAATTCTTTACAGATTTTGGGGCAGCAGGCAATGTAAAAGCAATTAAGCACTTGCTGACAGTAAAGAATTTATGAAACAAAAGTTATAAACTAAACCCCACTGCAGAGGTCTTTAAGTATTATTTTAGTGTAACATCTCATCACATTCTTCTGGCTAATGTAACAAAACGCATTTTCATGCTCTACTATCAATTATGCCAGGTTGGAAATTGTAAGGAAAAAATTTGTCGAGCATCACAGAATGAGAAAGCATACATAACATAAAGGAATAATAGCTAGAATAGAAATATTTATTTGGAGTTAGAAGGAAAATACAGCACATGAAAATTAGAAGTATACTAAAAATGGCTATAAATTTAATTAATGCTGATGAATTGTTAGACACCATTGCTCCATTGCCTGACCCAGATAATTTTACCTTGTCTATAACCACATTCTGGGTGCCTGAGACACCACAGCAACAAAATTCGTCTCAACATGCTTTGGCATCCTGGTGCTTGGAAATAACTGCCATGTTCTGGGTATAGTCGTGATAAATCCTGATCAACCATTTTCTCCAGCTCTGCATTGCGGAAAAAACGACTCCATGTACTATCTGCATATAAAGGCCAATTTACAGGTCAGGTTCAATTGTATATATTATACTAAAAAGTGACAGATGAGTAATCATTAGCGATTCACATGACAGAATTCCATGAACACTACAACAAAATATAGGACAATTTTCTTCTTTTAAATCCATTATTGCCATTTACCATAACCAGTGATTGATTGCCACTATGCACTAATTCTCATCTTAATCTTTACACGAATTGAATTTGCATAAAATAAGCAGGCGACATGGATATACTCCGTCATAACAACATAAGCATTCATTTACTTATCTTTAAAGAAGAAATAGACTGAATATAGAGTACATTATGAGGCTCTGGTTTAGGCAGCTGAGAAAAGTTTCAATAAAGTGTACATTGGCAGCATAGATATCAAACATGCTGAAAACTAGATTGGCTGAATCAGGGATCCGTAATTTGGTTAAAGATTTAACTCCAAGTAAGGTACTGAAATACAGTACGAAAAACTTAGATGTACCTGGATTTAGTGAAAGTGGATTGTCAATGACAAGATTGGCTGAATTAGTCCCATTCTTTGGAACATGTGGTTCAACCAGAAGGCGCCTTCTCAAGCTAGCATACCTAACAAGAAAAAAAAATTTATCAAAATGCAAGCAAACACAGAATTCATCAAACACGCAGCAAGAAATCCTCACTACCAGAGAAAGAACAGATTAATCATTTAAATTTTCCACCAGTGAAATTGTCGATGTAATAATCTACCCATAGTGTTCCCCTTAACCTAATGAATACATCCCAAATTCAAAGCGATGGAAAATTCTTTACTTCCACGAATTTATCTCCACCATAATCACAAGTCACACACACAAAAATACATTATCATCAAAATTAAACACCAAAAAATAAAACTAAAAACATAAAATGTAGCTGAGGATTTACCTTCTTCTACAATTGGCCGTGACTCGACGAAAATCATCAATTGAAGTCGAAGTCGAACACGGCAACACGCCAAGATTTATCCGCCACTGCAACCCTCTAAGATCCCGGAATCGCCGATTCTCCGGTGCAGATGGCTTTGATGGCTTCAAAACGGCGTCGGAGGTGGCCGTAATCGCTGACAACGGATCAGACAGCGCCGGTGGCATGACCGTGCAGCAAGTCCCCACAACCCCAGATGGCAAAACACAAAGAAAACCCCCAAAAGACTAGGACTTTCTAGATAACAGAGACCAACCTCACCTCAGACTCAGGGAGTCAAAAGAAAAGCCCAAAGTCAAAAGGAAAAAAAACCCAGTTCATCCATAGAGAGAAGCTCAGCAAATTGAGTTGGTAGAGTCAATAAGAAGGAAAATTTAAGCATAAAAACAACTGGGGTAGAAGGATTCTGCTCAGAGAAACAGAATTACTCACACAGTTGCATTTGTTGTGTGAGTGTATTATGAATTGGTCGGTTGGGAGAGAGATAGAGAGAATAATAAGTTTGTTTTTGCAGAGAGAAAAAGGTTGGGTCGGAGAAGAAGGGAAAGAGAAAAAAGCAATGGTGAAATTGTGTGATGGTGTGATTGTGCTTGACCTATTGGAATGGAAGGTATGGTGAGTTGTCTTATTCACAGAAAAATTTCCATCATTTTGTGTTGTGTGTGTTGTGTTCTCTTCTTTTTCTTTGTCTCAAATAAATTCAGAAATTCAGAGAATTTGTAATATATAAATCACATGCCAATCGCTGCTCAAAATCGCCAACTTTTTGTCACTTTCTGTTTTTCTCTCTCTCTCTTTCTTCACCAAAACATTATTATATTATAAAATGCACCGTCAATTATCTTATAAATCTGTAAATGTATTTTTTTTATTTTATTTCATTTTAGATAACATTTTATTCGTTTCCGTTTCAGTTATTAACATAAAATCTTCTGTTGTTTATTTGATATTTTTTAAATAATAAGTTGTTTGTTAACGAACCATATAAAGAAAAAAATCTGTATACTTTATTTTACTAAAGAAAATAAAATAAAAAATTATTAAATAAAACATATATTTATGCTGTATTTTAAGTATATCTGTGTGTGACTTATTTATTTTTACGCGAATAATAATTGGATGTTTGGGCTCAATTACAAAATTGTGACTCATTTTAGTTATAGAGATCTTATTTAGATACGTTTTAACAACTTGCAAATATAATCTTACTTGATTTTAGTTGCAAAACTAATTCAGTTTTTTTCAATCTATTTATCTTTGATATAATTAACTTATTAATTGTTCCATAATTCAGTAATATGTTTATTATTTTATACAAACAAGATAACCAAACATAATTGATTTTTTATTCTTTGAATATTATAAATGATAAAAATAAATTATTACTTGAAAATTTTATTCAAAGAAAAAAATTACATATAAGTTTATCTTATGTTACATTGTAATTATATGATTTCATCTTGTGTAAAATATCATAGTTCACAATACAATATAAAATAAAATATATATGCATTCATCTCTTTAAATGTTATTTTGTGAACAACACATGAATGTTTAACAAAGGTGGTATTATTTGTTTATTGTTTTTTTTTTTGTGTCAGTTTTAATTATTTTATTTGATTTTTTATTTATTAAGATGATTTTATTATTTAATAAGATATATAGTTGAATATAAACTCACTATATCTACAGTAGTGTGTTAATCTTATAGTTGAGCGACTTTGACACTTTTATTGGAAATAAATTGACACGAAATTGTTTTGTTTCAAAAAAATATTGCTTTGAATTTGAATAAAAAAAGTGCTAAGATACTCTTTTAACCTTTTTTGTTACAACTTAATCGAAAACTACAAATCAAAGAGGGATAATAATTAAATAAGAGGTGAATCTCAAATTTATATTTTATTTTTCGATAAAATACAAAACAATAAGAGAAAATATGTCTAAAATAATGTTATAAATATTGTCCCCAGTTTTTATTTTCAAATGATGGAACCTTAGGATACAATTGTCTTAGATACTTCTTTAGAAAGATGTTGAATTTTTGGGAGAGTACACGTTTTTGTATAAGAAAATTAAAATCAAATATAAATATTAAGTGATTGATAGAAGAGTACATACTTTTTTAATTTATTATTTTATTTATAATAAATTTTATTTTAAATTATTTAATGATATAAAAGATTTCAAATATTGATAAAGAGATGGAATAGTGTGATTAAATAGGCAAATATTTAAAAAACTTGAGATTATTTAGTATCTTTTTATATCCTCCTATGATCTTTGAACAGTAATTATTTCATCACAGAAGAGAAACAGAAAAATAATTAATAGTGTTACTTTACAGTTGATTTTTTTGAAATACATATTTAAAATTTTAATATGATATAAAAAAAATTTAAATGGGTGCATATTTAATTGATGAAATTCAAAATTTTGATGCTTTTGCATTTATTTCACTTCCTTTCTAATAACTATATATTAATGATCCATGCAATAGCTTCTAAATTCTAATACAAGAGAGTTATTTTCTTCTTTGAAATTCAAGTTTATGATGCATGAGAGTTTAAGAGAAAAATACATTTTTTTTAATTATACCGGACTATTTTTTATATTATTGGATAATTTAATATTTTTTTGTTCAAATATTTAGATTTCAAAAAGTTATAAATTAGATATATTATTTCTCGACTCACAACTTTAAATAAAGAAAAGTGTGAATATTTTACAGCATATCTTTGTGATTTTCCTTTTTCAATTATATAAATAATAACAATTTACTACCTCACTATATTGCTTTTATAATGTATTAAAATTATATATTATTATCTGACTAATATATTTTAAATATCTTTTGATAAATTTTAAAAATAATTTAAACATGTCACTTTTAAAAAAATTCATATTTTTTTGCAAATTTTGTTTTAAAAAAAAATTTGGTAGGAAATACTTACAAATTTTGTTGTGAAAAAAAATTTGCAAAGAATTGTTACCAATTTTTTTACAAAAATATTTTGTTTAAAACACTTTTCACAATAAATTATATAAAAAATAATTACGAATTTTATAATTTTGTAGGAAAGAATTACCTATCAACTAATATTCTTAGAAAAAATGACAAAAAAAAATTCTTGCAAAATTTGTAACAAATTTGCAATAAAAATTCCATGTATTATAAGGAATTCTAGTAGTGTTTTGTGCTGTTTTCATTTTCTAATTGATTTATGTGATTAATTTCACCAAACACTTTGACTTTAATCAAATAGTGTTTACAACTACCTTTGTATTGTTATATATGAATAACACCTTGAGTTTCTTAAGCATCCATGTTAAATTTGCACTAATTCTTAGTCCCTTTTAATTCAATTCTAAGTTATCAATCACTTGAAGTTGTTGACTAGAGTTGGTTAATTGGTTGATATGTCTATATTTTAATGTAGGTAGTTTAGTTTTATTATTATTATTATTATTATTATTATTGAATTAAGGTTTCAAGATTATTAGAATGATAAATCTTGAGCATTTTAATGATTCCATAGTTTTAATAATTGATATTAGATTTTTGTATATAAATTTTGAAAAAGGTACATAAAATTCAAAATGGAAGATTATGAATTTCTTGTAATATGTTAGAAAGTGAGAGTTATGGTGGGGGCATATTCTTTTTTTTGTGCTTTCCTTCTTCTCATTATGCACTTTCCACTTGACATTTTTGATGGTGATGAGTTTCACGAGAGTTTCTTTCAATGAAAAATGGAACCCAAAACACATAAAAATTTAACCTACTATTCACATGAAAAATTATTCATCATTTTAGGAAATTAGAGTGTAACACAATTACTTTAAAAATCACATTTTTTATATAAACAATGTCCACGAAAAATTATAGTTTCATTTGAAAACATGTTATATGATTTTAATATATAAAATCATCATATAATATCATGCATATATATTAGTTCAATACTTGATTTTTGACATCTCATTTTAAAATAAATGCATTTCATCTATTTCTAAATGTTAGAACTCTCGTCTCGATTAAAAATAAGTCAATTTTATAATATATGAGTGAGGTACAAATCTTATCTTACAAGTCAGTTTTGTGAAATTGAGTTAAATTTAAAATTTACTTTTTACCACTAAAACAATATTTTGTTTTGAAATTTTCTAATTTATATTAATTAGATTAATGTTAGTGATACCTTAATTGACCATGTTATTATATTCATGGCTTGATGATCGGACGAAATAAAAAGAAAATTGAGAAATGAATTAAAATGAACTTTTTAGAAAAAAAAAATAGAAGATGACTAAATTGTGGATTGCGTATGGTAGGAGATAAAAATTAATTAAATTTATTCAAGTCTGGTTTATCCACAATTTTATTTTAAAAATAATCTTAACCAATCACTGAATTAAACATCTGAGTTGAAATTAGGTAATTTGGAATTTGACAAGTAAAACGTTTTTCATACGTTTTTTTTTTGTTGGGAAGACGTAAGTGAATAGAATTTGAAGAAGGGAGAGGATAAAGTGAAAGTCATGCATAGCCATTAAATTTATATATACCAATTTGCATTGCATTGATGATGATGGTGATGACTGTGTTGGCACAATCATTTGTTTGATTGACGTGGTGCATACGTGTTATTCTTTTCACGATCATTTTGTGTTACTCAATTTGATTTGGTAAAAGCAAGGAAACAT
>Ga0209389_1006561_pt1 | contig 10125 bp, 6 predicted proteins | sample CowpearedBW_FD_187526 | JGI IMG/M metagenome (GOLD analysis project Ga0209389, IMG submission 187526) | Root nodule microbial communities of legume samples collected from California, USA - Cow pea red BW (SPAdes) (version 2) | ecosystem: Host-associated > Plants > Roots > Nodule | place: USA...
ATTATATATAGATAAATATATATATATATATATATATATATTATATTTATTTTAGTTTACTTTATTCTTTTTTATCTATAAATATAATTTACATGATAAAAATACACAACAAACACAGTAATTTACTTTATTATTTTAGTTTTTTAGATTTTCAAAAATACACAACAAACACAGTAATATTATTTAGTAATTTACACAACAACAAACACAATTAATTTGACTATTGTTGTATTTTGAAAGAGAAGTGCATACAATATTTTGTGTGTCTCAGTCCATACTTTTTATAATTATTTTTTTTATTTATGACTTTATCCTATATTTTTATTTTTTGTTATAAGAATTATTTGATTTGATTAATCTTATTTTATCCAAATTATTATTATTATTATTTTTTTAACATTCTTAGAGATATTTTTTTCTTGTTCTTCGTTATTTCTATTGAAAAAGTTAAAGATAATATTATATAATATTTTAATATGGATATGATTAAGTAATTCTTGAGTAAGACTATAAAATTTACGGGAGATTTTTTGACAACAACAAATGAAATTTTGGCTCACAAAATTTTTTTATATTGGCAACAGCATAGGAAAACTGCCGTGGAATTATGGATTTGCGAAAAAAAGTTTATCTAAATATTCTTGTAAAAAAATTAATTGAATTTCAAATTATTGATAATAAACCTATTTTTGATCATATTCATGAGTTTAAAATTATTGTTTATGACATGAAATTAAAAGGAATCGTTTCTCAGCAAGAATATATGTACAAAAGATAATAGAAGATAATAGGGTATCTCAACCCATATACAAAATATGTTGGCATGAATATTACAATTAAACCAAACAATGTGCATATATGTCGATAAATAAAAAATCCTTATCAAACCCCTATATAACCTAGAAATTTTTATATCAGACAATTTTGAGCTCACTTGTTGATGGACTAGTGAGTTTGTATTATAATTTGTGGCTGAGTACTTATGCTTGTCTAAGTTAATGCATAAGCAGCAAATCTTGTTTGATTCCTGACTCCCATTGCTATGCTGAGTATGATTGTAGGTAATTTAGCAACAAGATTTTCCAACTTCCATTAGTCCCCAAGTTGTTAGACTTGGTTTGTATAAGTGTTGATTGTTATACATCCTTGTACTTGAATAATTGCATGACTAAACAACAAGTATTTGCAATATAATATACGTGTTTCTGGCATTATGACCAACAACTTACATTTCATTGTTTCTTTTATTTCATATATCCTACATCAAAATGTTTGGTTCTTTATCCTTACCAACCAAATGATTATCTATTAATTCTCCTTTTGTTTTTTAGTCGCCTCAAATCACAAAGTTTTAAACACTCAATAGGACATTGGTTTCAATCTGAAAATGAAAATGTCATGTTTTGTATTTTATACTTCATCCATTACCAACCATTCAACGACAGCAGATAGAGGATCATCTACCTTGTTAGTATTACAATCAGAAGAAGTTTGATGGAAGGATAAAGATCTACGATCCATGTATTGCATACGTTATATTGTATCCAAGAAATGCAAAGTTGAAGAGACAATTAATTAGCATGGGTATTCAAATTTTTTAACTTAAATTACATATTATTACTCCAACCTAAAACATTCATGTTACTTCATTGAATATGTTATTTTAGGTTATGAAATGAAACAACTAATTCTTTAAGATAAGTTATCAGTTACGAAGTCAGACTTTCCATGAGCGCAAGAATATACCAAATGCCACTAGAAAAATGGAGTTAAACATTTGATAGAGGCAAGAAGTATAAACACATAACAACCAACCTTGTCAAATGTATAAATTTTTTTTAAACGGATCATGTTCATTACAATTTATGTTCTTGTCAACAAGATATTTGAAAGAACAAATTCTTGTTTTGTTGAAAGAGGAACGAAGACATAATGCATGCTACGAGTTATACCTTAAAGATATATGACAACCTTACTCCAAAAAAAATGAAGAAAGATTGACCATCTATCATATCCAACGATATGATCAACAAAATTCTATGTTTGATGTCCATAAGATAACGACTCCTCAACTACGTGGGTAACCAATGTCATACTTAGTTAAGTTAAAGGACAAGTAATGATTGTGGGGAGCTTTAAGCTATGAAACTACTTTGTCCTCTTGTTATTATCATTTGTTTCTCATGCCACTTACAATACATTTGTTAATCATGTGTACAATCTAAGGAACATTTACGAGACTTTTGATTTACTTATATGGGTTCCAACTTTATTCCTGACCCTCAACTATCGTAAGTAGTGAAAATAAGCAAACTATTAGTCATAACAAAATGGATCAATCAAGTCAAATTAAGTAAAAAAAAGTGTTGTTATTATCGTAACAAATGTCATAATCGGATAACTTGTCTACACAGGCAATAATATATCATTGTTATATTATTTATTTCCCTAATTTCTTTTACTACGAAAATATACAATTTATTTTAGTCTTATTTCATTAAATTTTCCAATTATTCATTCAATTTACATAAATACCTTTACATTATTCAAATTTTTTAACTAAAATCTTAAAAAAAAAGAATTACAACTACATAATAAGGTATTTATTAAAAATATTTAATTAAATAAAATTTAAAATATTACATCATTTAAAAAAAACTACAAATAGTACCACACACTAGTACAAAATTGCCTTTTTATACCTATATATATTATATCTGTTCAAATCCATCAAATATAGAAGGAGGGGGCAATCATAATTTTGTAAATAATATAAATTCTTTTATACCTATCGAGCCTAAAATAGATATAGAAAGTGATTTAGTAGTATTTTTGTATTATTGGAAAATAATTTCTATTCATGTTCTATCATATAATAGGTATAAAATATTGAATCTTTTCTCCGAATCTTCGCGCTTCACACTGCATTCGCTTCTCCAGACTCTGTGTCCTTTTTTTTCCTTCTCTATTTACTCGCCACATTGGGGTCTCATCGTGTGTTCGTACGTTGCCGCTGAGTTCTCGTCGCATTTATCGTTCGTCGTTCTCCGTTCACCATTCACCGTTTTGTCGTTGTCTCCTCCATTCTCCTTTCTTTCACCATTTGCGTTCGCTCCTTCATTGGAGTTGTTCTCTTCTGTTCACGTTCGTGTTTTGCTCCTCCAAAATTTCTCCCAAATTCTGACCACAACAGTTCGTGACTACTCATTTTTTTGTGTTTTGTTCATCAATCATCATTGTCGATTTGGTAGAGGAGGGAGTGGAAGTTGTCAACGAAGGATTCCGGCGAGGAAGATTCGATGTAGACTTAATTTATAACATTGGATTTATGTAAGTTTATTTTTGTTTTTTCTGAGATTGATGCATTCATGGCTTCAATTTGTTAACTATCTCTGTATGTTTTGTGGCATTCTTTGTTTAGGTTTGATAATTTTCTTCACTATTTGTGGTTAAATCGTCTTGAATCTTTTGTGGAAAACAATTTTTTAGTTATGGTTATTAAAATGTTATTTTTAGAGGATTAGAAAATGCTATCAGGACAATGCATATTGAAGGTATAGCATTGAAATTTAGTGTGTCCGTGCTGAATGTTGTTTATTTAAGCTCTCTCTGTGCTATTTAAGTAATTTGGGTTTAAAAACTTATTTATTATTTTGTGACATGTTGATTAAGTGATGGAATCAACTAATTTTTTGTTTACTGGTCATTATTCTTGTGATATTTTACCATACATTATTTTTTTCCATTCTAAAAAGCATCTTGTGTATGAATTTATGTACTTCTCAGTTAGATTCCTCTTAAAGCTTCATCACAGTTATAAATTTGACTTTGTGATAGAATAAGATGTATACTCTTTACTCTTTTAGTTTTTTTTATTGTTTCTATATGCATTGGTGTTTCATGAATCATGATGCATGAGAGTTCATGATTTGCTAGCTTTTGTTTGTTATGGATTGTGATGGTGCATGTGGTGGGTTCGTGGGGTGAGAATCTTGGATGTGGAAATTGGGTGGCACGGAGTTCAAATTCTCTTTTTGGCAGAGTGGTTGTAATATGAGGCAGGCAAGTATTTTGAACATGGTAGAGCTGCTTGAGAAGCAATTGGCTTCAGAGTAGTCGAAGATGACTAGAAGAAGCTTTCACCCTTGCTCGTGCCTTCGGCCACTATCTTACTTTGATGGGCATAGCTGAGACCCTTCATAAGTAATTCGGTCACAACTTAATAGTTTTTTTACTCTCATTACTTGATGATTAGTTTGTTCTTGCTTTTAATGATAATATCATTGTAAAATCTGAACAATTATATTTTATTACAATAGTTAGAGAGTAGTAATAATCAGGGTAGTCTCTTACATAATTTGTACTTTTGTAAGGTTCGTAAAGGAGGGAACATGACACAAACTACAAAATCTTGCGATGATATATTTAATTAGTTGGTGTAGGGTGGACTTTCCCCAAAACAACCTTACGACACAATCTGCAAGCAGGTTACTGTTTTGTTCTTTACTAGCAAAGATGAAACTGAAATCAAGTAGCCTTCTACGAGAAGTATAAAGTTTTTAGCCTAACTTCTATGAGAAATTTTCATCCAAACTTCTGCTACAGTTCATTGAATTTTTATGGAAATTATTGAATGCATCATGCATACCAAGATTAGTAATTTTGAACCTTTCTTTATTTTCTTTTAGTATAATTATCTTTTGTTATTTATTTGGAGTGTAATGTTTACATTGATGGTCTTTAAATCAGTAATATAGTTCCACCTTCTCTTCCTTCTAAAAGTTTAATTTGATTTTTGTTGCTATAGGCGGTTGAAATTGTTCTCACGGCTCATCCCACACAGATCACCGTCGAACCTCACAATTCAAACACATTAGAATTGCTATGAGTTTCTTTGACCTTGTTGGGCCATAGAAAATATTTTCACTCTAGAAAGCTGTTTTACTGTGTTTAAATGGTAGATAATCTTTAATTATGAAATGGTGTGTGCAATTTTTTTGTTTCTACAAATACATTTTGTTATTCTCATAGGTCACAAATGGTTCAAATTTAGCTTCAGATTTTGGACCATAAGTCTTTGTAAATTGAAGAAACTGGCAGAGAAAAAGATGCGCAAATGCTACCCCTTCATTAATATGAAACCAAAAAATCTCTGCAAAGTCCTAATGACTTAGTAAATTCTCCATAAACAAGTGTCACTTTAGAGAAAAATGATAGAAGAAAAGGCACAGGAGTGTAGATAAGTCTATCTTTTTGCTTGTCTTTAGAGTATTACAGGTTCTATAATGAGGTGAAGTATGGATGCTATATTTGTTTCTAGACATGAGTTTTTATTTCCTTTACTATTTTGAATGTTGTTTAATCCTGGTGACCATTATCAATGGAACTCTCGTTCATCAATGAGGTTCTATAATGTTGTTTCTATTATTTGCTTTCATTTTTCATGTTTATGTTTTCTTATAATATCTATATATTTAGTATGCTAAGGACATAACTTTTGACATGTAATTTAAATTTATTTGTTGAGGTACATTCATATGTTGGACACACACACATAACATACTCAATCAAAAAGTTAGTTTTTAAATTTTTTAGTTTTTCTTTTTCTTTTTCACCTTCATCATGGTTGGGACATGACCATTTAGAATTTATTAAATAAATGGATACCACACAGTCGTCAGTCAGTTTTTTTAACTCTTAAGCAAATTTTAATAATAGAAAAGGAAATAAGATGTGTGCTTTTGTCATATACATTAATTCATTTGCTCTGACCTTTTCATTTCATTTTAGTACATACATATGTATGACATTTATGAAGATATTATCAATATTAAAATTTATATGTATTTATGATGTTATGAGTTTAAATTATTGGCCTACTCCTTTGATGTTCATGAGAGAAATTTTCATATTTTCACTCTAGTGTCAAAAATAACCAAGTATTTTCCCAAATAGTTATCTTTTTGTTTACTTATCTACAAGATCGAATTAGTCCTCTTTCACAAGGTTTACTAAGGAACTCTTCCCTATGGGGAGTTGGTTGATATCAAACGGGCTACAAAAGAATCCATGGAGGATGTTGTTAGGTTTCTTTTACGAGTTTATAAAATATGATATTATATATTTTGAGTTTTTATGATAATCTTAGATGTATAATCATTTGGTTTGGAGTTGTATTGTATTTCATATAAATATTACATTGTATTTCATATAAATATCAGATTGAATGAAATCTGTTGTGTGGATGTTTTGAGTAATTATATACAAGGTTTGTATGTGATATAAAGCATAAACGAAACTTTTATAAAAATATAAAAAATCATTTTTTATACCAGTTAAGATCACAATCGGTATAAATGTTTGAACTTTTTTATAATGGTTGTAATTATAACCAGTATAGTAAGTCACTTGTTATTACAAAATATTCCCATCCTAGGCGGACCTTTTATATCGGTTTTAGAAATGGTATAAAATTGTGAATTTTTTACACTTGTCATGGAAGTGGTATAGAAAGTTGAAACATTCTATAATGTTCGTATCTATACCGATTCCAGAAATGGTATAAAAATCCTTTTTTAACCGGTATAAAAAGGCTTTATTGCACTAGTGACATGGCAACTTCAGAAGAAATAAAAAAAAATTGAAAACGTGAAGTATTCTAAACCAAACAAAAAAAATAGTTCTACTATATTGAAGTGTAGTGCCTATCACAATTTCAAATGCCACAAAATTAACCTTCTTAATAAAGTAAAGTTGTTCTTCCAAATAAGGAAGATTCCACCTGCTTTGAAAAACATGTAACAAGAGTAAGTATTACTTTTTTTCAATCCTAACATATGTATCTACTTAGTTATAAAAACAAACATATGTTTTATGTTTCCAAAATTTCATTAGAATTGTGGGTAAGCCTAAAGGCCAACAACTTAAAGTATTATATCCAAAGGTTAGGACTCATTCAGTTTAAAGTTATTAATTTTTGTATGTCAACTTATGACTTTGATATGTGTTTATTTTATTTGTAATGTTTAGTGTAACAAGCAAGAAGATTCATAGGAATGTGGATATTATGCCATATCTTGGATAAGAACAATCATTTGAGCTACAATTAAAGATGAATGGATAGAGTTAATAATATATAAAACTCCAGAATTGTGATGAAATTATTATGAAACTGTTATGGGAATTTGTTGATTTTCAAGTGTGGGAATGTTGTAAAAACAGCCAAGTTTTTTTTTAAAAAAACATAGCAGTTTAACATCTAGTGGTGCTCTGACAGATGTTATTTAACGTCTGAGTTTACCATGGCCAACATTATTTAACGTTTATCAGAGCCCAACAGAAGTCAAATTGCTCTGTTTTTTGGCTCCATTCAGCGCAAAAATTGACGTCTGTTGCTTATGGCCCCAACGTTGGATAATGTCGGACCCCTATTGCCCCGACGTTAAGTGACATCTGCTCTGTTTTCCGACGTTATTTTGACGTAACCCAGTCCGACGTCGATGTTTGGGCAAACGTCAAAGGTAAAAAATATTGGACGTTAAAAGACTTTTTTGTGTTAGTGAATGTTGAATGTTAATGTTGTTAATGTTTATGTGACACTCTGAACTCTCTAATGTATAAGTTTCTAAAAGTTGTGTTTTCTCCTTTATGTTTATGCATGCAAATTATGATGAAGAAAACAAATTATGTAATGTTATTGTTTTGGAAAAAATGATATTATGTTTGAACTCAATATGAACTTCTCGTTTTAAGGTCATATTAAGGAGAAATGAATGATACAATAATACATGGAAGAGATCATATTGACTGAATGATGTGTGATCGTCATGACTCTTATTATTTATGTATCTTTAATTATGAATTATGATAGAACCAATTTATGTAAGGTCCTTTAATGCACATTATGTTTATGTATTAAATCACATAATGTTATGATATCGTATGAGTCAAGTGGTAGAATGTTAGAATTAATTAGCCAATTAATTTATGTGACTCATTTGAAATATTATGATGGGTCCAATTGTGATTTAATAAATTTTAAGGACCTATTGGTTATTATTGATTATTATGAGAAGTGATAATAAAATAAAATAAAAAATAAAATAAAAATCAACTTGATTGACGTTGGTTTATAAAAATGATTGTGGTTTTGTCTTTGACCATAAGATTATTTTCACAATAACGCATCAAGAACGTGTGAGAAGAGAAAAGAAAGGTAAAGAGATAGATTGAGAAACAATGGTTGGAGAGCACACAAATTACAATTGAAGAACCCATGATGATATCTTATGGATCAAGATTAATGTTCTATTATGTTTTATTGTGTGAGAATCTTAAATCTTAAAGATCCTTAAAAAACACCTTCTAGGAAAAGTAGAACAAAAAGAATTGAGAACATAACCTTCTCGAAGCCCTCTGCTATAGCGAGTGAGAGAGTGTTGGTTGTATGATCAGAAAACGTGACAAGTGGTGGTAGTCCAAGCTCAGCGAGTGTTGGCTAGGAAGCTTTGAGAACAAAAAAGAAAGGAGTGAGAAAATGAAAGATGAAGCACAAGAGTAATATGCGAAATGGGATCTAAGGCAAGCACCTTGAAAAGGGGAATATGGTACATATTAAATCGGCTGCACATATAACTGATATGAAATTATATTCAAAAATTTCAAATTTGCCACCACGTTTTATTTGACATCAGTTTTATGTTTTATTTAACATTAGTTTTGTCTCAATCGATCTAAAATGTGATTGTAAAAATTAGTATTTATCACTAGTGTGTATATGTTACGGCGTAAAAATGTGTTAGAGATCTCACATAGATTAAAATAAAGTCAAATTACAATATATAACAAAGTGCAAACAATATATTACAAACTGATTTTATAAGATTAATTTAGATTTATTGTTTACTCATTAACGATAAAAAACTCAAATGCACTAATGTCGCCTTTGTTAGCATGACTTCATATGAGACAAAAAAAAAAAAATTCAAACAACCAAATTCATGCTAATGACCACTTCTTTTTAAATTCATCACCCTCCACACGTAATACAAGAAATTCTTAATTACTAGTGGAAAAAAATCTATCAGTAAATTAGGATTTGAATTACCAACAAGAACATATATGTTAGTAGATATCTATTACCGACAAAAACATATATGTTAGTAGATATCTATTAGTAAATTATATCACTAAGATTCGTCAGTAATCTATAATTGTTATTGTAGAAAGATTTTTTCATGGATAAATTTCATCGATGAATCGGTGCTAATTTTTCTTATTTTAACTTTGAACATTTCATGGTAAATTTCGTATGTATTCTATAATTTTGATTAGTGACAAATTTTTTCGTTAATAAATTTATTGGTAAAATGGGAATCAAATTTTCCACAAATCTAATAAAATATTTTAATTAGTTAATTAGACATGTGTAAGAAAAATAACAAGAAGTAGTAGAAAAGAAGGAAGAAGAACTAAATCATGATATTTATCAATAGATTTTAGCAAAGGCATTACTGATGAATAATGATCAAATAATTTGTTCATTGATAATTATCGATAAAATATTTTATCTATCAATATAATTTATAGACGGACATTTAGTAGACGATTTTATTGTCATGAATAATCCATTAATAATTTTAATTTATTGAAAATATTTTGGTATTATCGATTGATTTTAAGGGTCACTAATAACAATATTTATTGTAGTAAAAACTTATTAATTCTTGTAATCTTTTCAAAATCTACCCATTTTCATAAAATGCCGTGAAATCTGCATCATTTTATTAAATAAGCCATCAATGGGTTAGAGATTCTTTACTAATTAATAAAAATCGAGGATATTTAATAAGGACACTAAACTAATTTTACTAAATTCACATAAATGGTTGACCTTCAATATCAAATGGCTAAACGGAAACCCTTTCAAATTAACAATGTTTCACAATTCACTAGCTTTGACGAACCAACCACCTAACATAAGTTTCGTTACAACAACTAAATGGCTGGTTAAACAAAGACGTACATAACAGTAAATTAACAGCATAATTAACAACAACATATCAACGATTATTGCATAAGGTAGTCCCAAGTCAAGGGCTTAAACACATGAGCAGCTTCAGTCTC
>Ga0209389_1006562_pt1 | contig 10125 bp, 6 predicted proteins | sample CowpearedBW_FD_187526 | JGI IMG/M metagenome (GOLD analysis project Ga0209389, IMG submission 187526) | Root nodule microbial communities of legume samples collected from California, USA - Cow pea red BW (SPAdes) (version 2) | ecosystem: Host-associated > Plants > Roots > Nodule | place: USA...
GTTTTTATTAAATATTTGTAGAAATATTTTTAAATAAGTTTTTTTTTTAGTTTTATTATGAAACAAAGTTAAACCCCAAACTTAACTTCAAAAATTAACAATTTTGTGATCCTATATAAAGGCATCAAGTGTATCATATTATACAAACTTAGTGAAGATTAAAAATCAAATAACTTGTCACGCATAAGTTTAAGAACTAAATTTCAAGTTCAAAACAAAACCAAAGTCTAATGTTTTGTATAGAATTTAAAGTTAATTTAAAATATTTAATAGAAATGTTAATTTTAGTAAGAATATTACCATAAAATTTATAAAAAGGTAAATTTAGTGTCAATTTAAGGAAGGACAATATTACTTCATTTTTACAAAAATTGGAACTAAATTGAAACTAAAAACAAATATAGGGACCAAATTGAGTCACTTTGACACGTCGCACAACTATGAAGTGACACGTATAACAAATTCAAAAAAATTCAAAAAAACCAGAAATTGACTTGTGGTGTTGACTTTAGTATCGTCTTGTCAAACTAACAGTGAGGACCAAATTGAGTCATTTTTAAGAAAATGAGGACCAAATTGAGATAACGAAGAACTTGAGGATCAAACTGAAATTTCATGACAAATAGAGGGACCAAAAGAGTAATTTAACCAATAAATTATGAATACATGAGAGCTGAAGTTATACAAAGACAATCTTTATGTAATTAATTATGATTTTTAAAAATAGGAATTTCTTTTCTAGAAATTGGATCTATAGTTCTATATGCTTGATGGAGTTCATTTATTATTTTTTCCTGGAATTATAATATTTTAATAGAAAGTTGAGAGATAAATAGTGAGAAAATTAGTTTTCCTATAATTAACAAAGAATTTTAACGCTTAAGTGATTGTTGGTAGTGAAGTAGTACATATTGGATCATTAAAGTTACTTTAGTCATAAGTAATTATTGAAGTGTTGATGAAGACCCTCTAGGCCCACATCATGCTCAAGGCCTAATCCATGGCCCACATGCATCTCAAATCCAAAGTCTACCAAGAGGCCTAATAACAAGGAGCATTCTAAAGAAGATCCAAATGGACTTTCCTCAAAATGGCCACACTTCTCATGGGCTTCAATTACTCTTTTCATGGGTCAAAGAAGATGCGAAAATATGAAGAGATTGCATGATTGAGCATAAAATAGTCTTTTAAATTGGATCCATTGTTTAGGCCTTGCTTTCATAAATAGTAGGCTAAAATAAACTTGTTCATTGGATTTTAATTTGGCTAATTCAAGCCCAATAAGGAGCTTTGGCCAAGACACCCCATTCACCACAAGGGAGGTGCAACTTCTAGCTTTCCAAGGAGTGTCATGCCACTTGTCACAAATTCAAGCCATCATGAGCATCCAAGGGCCGAGAGAGACTTCTTCTCCAAGACTTGCATTTCATTTCCAAACGCATTTCATGTGCATGTGCATTAGTACCTTCTCTTCTATAAAAGAGAGTTCTATTGCACTTTGAAGAGTTTACTCTTAAAATTTCTAATAGAATGTTTGTGTTGAGATCAGTCTGCCCTTCTATTATTTTGAGAGCACCTAAGCTAGAGGTTTACAACATTTCCTCTAACCACCTTCCACTAGCCTAGCTTCTAGCCTAGTTCTCCTTCACCACTCCAAATTTCATTGCTACAAGAGTCTTAAACATTTGTCTCCATTCCATTTCCACTGTCTATGGAGTTTCTACGAGCCACCACATGTTGGAGCTCCATCAAGTGTAGTTTAATTTCAAAATTATTTTCTTTTTCAAATTAAATGTGTTAGGACTAGAGTTGGATAGTTGTACAAAAGTGTGTGGATCATTCATCGGTGCAACGTTTTTTTATTTTATTTTTAATATGCGGATTTTATAATCAATCCAATTCAACTACATTTTGTGGAATAGGTGTACTTTTGTAAAAAATAAAGATTGTTTAAAACATGGATTACACAGAAGAATATTCTATAATACAAATTTATGTAGGTGTGCACTTAAATGGACATGTTTATCCACTACTCAACAGGGGTAATTTGAAATTGAGAAGAGATAGAGATAGCTTTCAATAGAAATATTCACATATTTTAGAAAATTGGAGATTATTGTTAACATCCTTTACATTGTAATTTTTATTTAATTTTCTACGATTGTGAATGGATAATTGAACTTGATTACTATTATATTTAGAATTTTATTATGTTAGAAGTAACAACAATTTGGAATGAGTTAGAAAAGTTGATATTGAATTAGTTAGGGATTTTCGGAAATGAGAGATTTTTGTTTAATATACTGACTTGGACATATTCATTGTTAAGTTATTAGTCAGACGTATAAAGAAACTTATTTATTATTTTTCTTTTGAATTAAAAGAATTTAAATAAAATTAATTTTTTTATATTTTTATTGTATCAAAAATAAGATATGTGAATAATGTGAGATCTGAAGATTATAATAATGAGAAAAAAGGTTAAATATATATTTTAAATGAAAGATAAAATGTCTCGTTAATTATATAATTTAAAAGATCTATTTTATTTAAAAATATTATAATAAGAGATAAAATGATTTATTAATTTTTTAAATTTATTTTATTTAAATATTTTTTAAGAGATAAAAGTTTTAATAATTATTTAATTTAAAAGATTAATTTTATTTAAAATATTTTTTTAATAAATAAGATTTGGTAAATAATATTTCAATTGTGACATCCCATTTTTTTAATAGAAAATTTCTACCAAACCAAGCATCACATGATTATAACATAAATAGAGCACGCGACAAGAAGAATATGAGGGTTCAATCATTACAATCATTTGTGCATTAAGGAAAGGAAAGCTAAGCCACAAACACATGCCATAAATAGAGTTCAAAATGGAACAATTATCCAAAAGGTTGCTCATAGAGCAAGGAAATTACTAAATAACAGTAGACAAATTGTCTCCAAACAAGCATAAAATAGGACATAGCCCTACACGACTACATCTCCATCACCTAAACGACCACCAGGAGCTTCCACATCTGCTCACACCAAATATTTGGTGATCATTGCAAAAAGGACAAGCCAAATAGAGAACACAAACACAGAGAGAAAGGGTAAGTTAGAGTAAAATATTTTTATACAAGATATTGAGCAAGCAAATGTTAAAACAGGCTATAAACAAGCAAAACAGTAGGCACTCAAAACATGTGATAGCAAACAATCAGACTCTTTGACTCAATCATTCGGATTATGCACTTGATATATAATTCTAAAGGAAGTATGCACCTTTGCTGGTTTCTCAACTTTGCAGAGTCTAAACACAAGGGTTATCACCCAATCACACATAAGGTTAATCCCATTCTGTTTCAGGCTCGAACAACTCCCAAGACTAGGACCTCCTGCCACTCTTACCACCAAATTCATTCTACTTTATATGAGTGTGAATGATTATCAGAGTTCAGGATACCTTCCTTTATCTAGACATCTCCTATATCAAGGATAGACTAAGCACATTGTCACCGAGAGTTTCCCGTGAATCTCTTTTACCAACAACATTCCACATGTCATCTCAAGCATTATAATTTCATGCCAATGCACAGCCAACCAACCAGGTCATGTCTCATTTCATACCAACACATCAATTTTAGTCTCATTACATCAAATAAAACATACATGGTATCATACTTTAAGCTTTAAGAAGTAAATCAATCAATCATGGAAGCAACGAAATAATTCAAAACCAATCTGTTGTCAATCTCATTAAAGCTAAAGAGCTCTCGCTCAAGCTAAAAGCTCTTGCTTGGGCGAGATTGCCAACATATAGCACTAGAGCATCCACGAGTTCTCGCTTAAGCTAAACCATCTCACTTAGGCGAGATTACTCTCGCTCAGGCGGAAGGCCTTCACTTAGGTGACAACTCGCAACAGAGTGCAGGGATGAGCTTTTGCTATTCTCGCTTAGGCGAGAGCTCCTCGCTTAGACAAGAGCTTCTTTTTTGGGCGAAAAACCCACACTCTTAGGCGCGCACAACAGATCCCCATCTACACTAACGTTGCAAAGCCAGAAAAGAGTACCAAACAAGCATGGAATCAAATCCACAACACACAAACACTAATCCAATACATTTTAAAACATAATCTTAAGCAAAAATCAGGCAAATCATTTTAGGAGTCTTTGAGTTTTAGCTTCCCTTACCTTGAAAAAGGCTACTATGAGGGGGGCCCTAAGAGGAAGGAACACAAGAACCTTGAATAGTTTAAGGAGTTGAAAATGTGAACATAGACAGATGAAAAAGTGAGATCTTAAGGAGTCCTCAAGACAGAAATCAAAGCATCTGAACTAGAAAAGGAGAATAATACGAAAGCTTGAGCTCAATGTACTTGGAGGAGGAACTTGCTCAAGCGATAGCAGAGCCGCTATTGGAGAAAAAGAGAGAGGGTTAGTGAGTTGTCTTTGGAATGGGAGGCAGAATGGAAAGCGAAAAGGCAGTTAGGGGATTTGTGGGACAAGGGGGCTGGCTATGGGCCCTCTAGTAAAGCCAAGCCCAAACATTTTAAGACAAAAAGAAATGGGTCTCATAATCTCTCCAATAACAAAAATTTCTGACCTCAAAAATTAAGACTTACCAGAAAATAAATGTGGACATGACTTCCTCCTCCTCTAGCTCCTATGTAGAGTCACCTATCCTCCGGTCCCAGATGAACTTGACAAGACTGATGGATTTTCCCCGAAGTTGTTTAACTTAGCAGTCCTGCAAACCAACAGGTTGTACCTCCAATGTGAGATCCTCCCTCACTAGCACATCCTCAGCCTCAAGCACATGAGACAGGTCGGGCACATACTTTCTCAGTTGGGAGACATGGAAAACGGATGGAGATTAGCCAAATGAGGAGGTAAGCCAATCTCATAAAGCCACTAGTCTAATCCTTCTCAAGATTTGATAGGGACCAAGAAACCCATGAGATAGTTGCCTTAAGCAGATAGCCCTTTCCACACTACTGGTTCGGGTCACCCTCAAGAATAGATGATCCCCAACTGCAAACTGCAAGGGTCTCCTTCTCCGATTTACATAAGATTTTTGCCTAGTCTATGAGGCCTACAACCTGTCCCTCTAAGGACTAGATCACTCGCTCTGTTTGCCTATCTTTCTGAGGATGATAAGGAGAACTCTTCGTCAACCTGCTTCCCAAAGCATTTTGTAGTGTCTACCAGAAGCTAGAGGTGTACCGCGGGTCTATGTAAAACATAATGCTATTGGGCACCCTGTAAGACCTCGGAAAAATAAATAAATATTTAATAAATTTGAGGGCCAAAATCTTTAAGTTAATTAATGTGGAGAGAGAAGACAAGGAATAATATTAGCTCAAGTGTTTAAGAGTACTTGATTATATGAAAGGACTTGGATTCAAGTCTTGTGTATGACATTGTGGTGTTAATTAATTATTTAATTTGTTTTGCATGGGGATAAGATCTCGTGACTTAATGTATAAGCACATGTGTGCATAAAACATCATAAAACATGAATTGGTTGGTTGGTTGTGCTTTGACTTTGTATTTATGAGGTTGTGGGTTTGAACCTTAGTGAACACAAAATAGTTCTTTTGCGCTCATATTATTTTGGCGGTGAGGAGAGACGTTCAAAAAACCGTAGCCGTCAAAGAAGGAAACTAGAAGGGTTAGACTCTAGAAGAGCTTTGATGCAAGAAATCCAGGTTAGGGGAGCTACATTTTCTTGTTTTAATGATATTATATGCAATTGCATTATATATTTATGCATGAAAGCCTTCTTCAGAACCAAATTCTTTTATCGTTTAACCTCTTGATGTTTGTTGTATGCCAATTTTAGAGAGAGTATGTGTATGCTTGTGGTTTCCGTTTTGAGTACTCTGCGTGACTTCATCACTACTATGATTATCATGATTCTTTTTTTTTACTTGTCGTGATGTTTAGAGTTTTTCTCCTATATGCGGCACAATTATTATTATTATTACTATTATTATAATGATTATTTATTATTATAATTATTACTATTATTATTATAATTAATATTTTTATTATCATTATTATTATTATTATTTATATATTATTATTACTAGTCATTATTATTATTGCTATTATTATTATTATTATTATTATTATTATTTTATTTACTATTATTATTAATATTTTATTATTATTTAATTTTATTATTATTTTGACTATTATTATTATTATTTTTACTATTATTATTATTATTATTATTATTTGTACTATACCTAGGCATACTTGGATAAAATACACGGCCAAAACCGCCTCGGTATAGCCCCACAAATAGAAACAATATATGGGTAATAGGTTAAACAAGATCACTATAGAGTGTCATATTGAACATAGGGTCGTTAACTCCGAATTTAAGCCTGTCACAAACACTCATAACTTGGGCTCAGCCCAAGGCCATAAGGAATCTAGGTATTGGCCTAAAATGACTCGAAGAAGGCCTAGCCCACAAGAAGGGGTAGACACATTTAATGATTCAATAAACAGAAGAGGACCCCAACAATTAAAGTTACGCTTTCATTAATTCTCTAATGTGAGATTTGACTTTTGAGAGCCTTTTTGCTGACTTGATCGTCAAAGCCCTTACCGCAGGTAACCCCCAAAGGGTCCAGACTGCCTACGTTAGGGGATGATATGTACAAGTCAAGAAGGAGCCGGCTCGAGAGGTTAAGGGTTGAGGTAAGGCATTATTTGTGTTCCCTAATTTCTTGGGACCCTTCACCTTGGGGAAAGGACAAGTGAAATTCCTCATTGTCAGAATTGACTATTTTACGAAATGGATAGAAGCTAAGCCATTGGCCACAATCATAGCACAACAAGTCCAACAATTTGTATGGAAGGACATCATATTCCAATATGGAGTTCCGCACACTATCATAACCGACAATGGTCGGCAATTTATAGATAAAGAGCTCGCCAAACTCTACATCGGCCTTGGCATCAAACACATCACCAGCTCCGTAGAGCATCCACAAACCAATGGACAAGCCGGAGCTGCCAACAAGGTCATATTGGTTGAGTTACGAAAATGATTAAATGGCGTAAAGGGTCGATGGCCAGAAGATTTGTTAGAAGTATTATAGGCCTATAGATGCACCCCCCCAATCCACCACTAACGAATCCCCTTTTAGCTTAGTTTACGGTGCGGAAGCAATGCTACCAGTCGAAATTGGTGAACCTTCCTTACACCGTCAAGTATACGATCCCAACCAAAACCAATAGAATCTGTGCACCTACCTAGATCTATTAACTGAGTTACGAGAAAAAGCGCAAATTCGGAACATAGCGGTAAAATAGAGAGCGGCTAGGAAATACAACTCAAACCTATGCTCACGAACGTTCGTTAAAGGAGAATGGCCAGTAATGCAAGAAAAAAGAACGGTAAGTTCTCATCCAATTGGGATGACCCATATCGAATACGAGAAGATGCAAGAGGAGGCGCCTATAGACTCGAGCTACTATCAGGAGAAGAGATACCGAACACGTGGAATGTATCTCACCTAAAGTTTTACTTTAGCTAACTTGGTCAATGTAATGAATACATTGAACCCTGGGTGTACTCTTTTTCCTCACTTGGCATTTTTTCCATAAGGAGAGTTTTGGCTAGGGAGTTTTTAACGAGGCACCCAAACTTCATGAATAAAAGCAAATAGTTTTTCTTATATTCAGCAGATACGCAAACTACTCCCTAAGTTCCCCACCACTTACAACAAGTAAGCGGCCTGACACAAAAAAGTATGTCGCTCTAGAATCAAACAGCACACAACAACTTTTTCCAACAATCACACAAAAACCAATAACAAGGTTACCTAAACCAACCGCTTCTGCTCTAGTCATCGCATAAACTCTAGCCGCAGCCTCAGGCCTGCTGCCTCCCCTCTTCTGTTGAGCCTGCACTAGGGCTTCACCATAGCCCCTTACCATGGCACTTCCGCGTATCTGCCAATTGGGGACATGCGCTCATCAGATGTGGCCCATTACACTGATAACACCTAGGCATAGACGATTGTTGAGATGGGAACCCCTTAGCCACCTAAGGTTACGGTCTAGCATAAGATTTTTCCCTTTCCTCTAATCTAGGTTTGGACCTAGATGATCCATTGACCTTTTATTGATGATGACTCTGTTGAGCCTCCACCTCGGCCTTCATCCTCTTCATAACTCGAGTTCTCTCCACCAAAGCTGCAAAGTCCTTGATGGATAGTGGTATCACCATGAACCTGATATCTCCATGAAGTCCATTCTCAAACTTCTTACATTGACACTCCTTAGCCAATGGCATAATGTAGAAGCACCCTAGGTGCTTGAATCTTTCAGCATACTCAGCCACAGATGTGTTTCCTTAAGTCAACTAGAGGAATTCCACCTCCTTAGCGTATCTCACACTATCTGGGAAGTACTCGGGGAGGAAATTCTTCTTGAAGGCTTCCTAGGTGATATGTTCTCTCATTTCTTCCATGATCAACTTCATGTTGACCCACCAATTCTCGACCTCTCCAATCAACATGTACACTGAGTATATAAGCCAACCTGCTCTCATCAAGACACCTCTTGGCATCGAAGATTCGTTCCATGTCCTTCCTCCACTGGTCCGCAAGGTCAAGACTGGTCTTACCATCAAACTTGGCAGATTGATACTTCAGGAAATCCTTTAAGCTCCATTCAGGGGGCAGGGGTCGATGTTGGGGACCGTAGATAGGACCACCAACCATATTTTCTTCCAACTGCTGGAGGGCCTCTAGATGTTGCTTTTGAGCAACCTCAAAAGCCATTCTTCTAGCCTCTATCTACTACATCACTATTTGTTGCTGCTCAAGAGGCACCTCATGGCGCTACATTCAAGCCTCATGCTGCTGCAACATGGCATTACTTTATTGGTCCAGTGTTGCAGCCATAACTTCAATTGCACTACACAATGAGGTGTCATATCTCTGCTCACACAGGAGAAACCATCAGTCTAATCTTGAATAGACTAGAAAGTTAACTACCAGGAAAACACAATGAAAGCTAAGCATGCACAAGCACACAAACTCTAAGCAATGAAGGCTTTGATACTATAAAAAATGTGAAATCCCATTTTTTTAATAGAAAATTTCTACTAAACGAAGCATCACATAGTTATAATATAAATACAGCACGTGACAAGAGCATATAAGGGTTTAATCATTACAATCATTCGTGTTGTAAGAAAAGGAAAGCTAAGGCACAAACACATGTCATAAACAGAGTTTGAAATGGAACAGTTGTCCAAAAGGTTGCTCATAGAGCAAGGAAATTAATAAATAATAGTACACAAATTATGCTCTAAACAAGCGTAAAATAGGACATAGCCTAGATAGTTGGATCTCCATCACCTGAACGACCACAAGGAGCTTCCACATTTGTTCACACAGTGATCATTACAAAAAGGAAAAGTCAAACAGAGAACACAAACAAAGAGAGAAAGGGTAAGCTATAGGAAAATGTTTTTTTTATATGATATTGAGCAAGCAAATTATAAAACAGGTTATAAACAAGAAAAATAGTAGGCATCCAAAACATGTGATAGGAAACAATCAGACTCTTTGACTCAATCATCCAGATTATGCGCTTGATTTAGAATTCTAAAGGAAGTATGCACTTATGCTGGTTTATAAACTCTGTAGAGTCTAGACATAAGGGGTTATCATCCATCCACATACAAGGTTAATCCCATTTTGTCCCAGGCTCAAACAACTCTTAAGACTAGGACTTAGGGATGGCAACGTGTCGGGGCGGGTACGAGTTTCGCTATCCCATATCTCTCCCCGTAGAAAAAATCCATCCTCATATCCATACCCAAATCCAACGGGTATCAAACTTTTGTCGCATCCCCATTCCCACCGGGTAACGAGTATAATCTCATACGCACACCTGTACCCGTTTTCTTACTACTTCAACTACAGAAAAGGAAACATAATATTATGAAATATTCAAAATTAGGAGGATGGTTGTTTCTTCGTACTTTGAAATAAATTATAATTGTTTACATTTTATATTAGAATACCAAATAAAATTTCATGAGAACCAAAACATTTATTAAATTAGAAAATTGTTAACATTAATGAAATCTAGTT
>Ga0209389_1006568_pt1 | contig 10123 bp, 7 predicted proteins | sample CowpearedBW_FD_187526 | JGI IMG/M metagenome (GOLD analysis project Ga0209389, IMG submission 187526) | Root nodule microbial communities of legume samples collected from California, USA - Cow pea red BW (SPAdes) (version 2) | ecosystem: Host-associated > Plants > Roots > Nodule | place: USA...
CGGCGTCATCCTCAAGGGAGAGGATGGCGCGGGCCCAAGCCCCTCGACGGCCCAGGTGTTCGCCATCGAAGATGCCCCCAACGATTCACGCCAGGCATGGGAGGCCCTGTGAGTCTGGTCATCTCGGGACGCATCGTCCCGCTCACGCAGGACACCGCCGTCGCCGCCACCGAGCGGGAGGCCTTCGCCGGCAAGGTCTGGATCGGCGACGACGGCCGCATCGAACGCATCACGCGCGGCAACGCGCCCGGACCGGCCGGCTTCGACCAGGCGCCGGCCATCGACGTGGGCAGCGACCTGGTGCTGCCGGGCTTCGTCGACCTGCACAGCCATCTGGCCTACGCGACGCTGCCGCTGTGGACCGAGCCGGGCCGCACGATCCCTTTCCTGCATCACGATGCGTGGCCGTCGGCGCGCACCTATGCGGCCGACATCACCTGGCCCGCGTATGCGTTCATCGAGGCCGCGCCGCAGGAGCTGCTCGCGTACGCCGAGGTGCGGGCGCTGGTCGGCGGCACGACCAGCATCCAGGGCTCGCCGCCGAAGAACCGGCCGCTGGATGGCTGGATGGTCCGCAACGTCGAGGACGACAGCTTCGGCGGCAGCGTCAAGTCCAATCAGGTGCTGTCGTCAACGCTGACGCTCAAGCCCGATGTGCTCGCGTCGCGCGCCGCGCAGATGAAGGCCGGCGCCTCCTTCATCTATCACTGTGCCGAAGGTCAGGTGAACTCGATCGTCGAGCGCGAGTATCAGAGCGCGCGCAAGTGCGGCTGCCTGCAACGCGGCTTCGTCGCCATCCACACCAACGCGGTGAACCCCGGCGACTACGGCGCCTGGACGGAGCCCGGCGCGATCGTCTGGTCGCCGTTCTCCAACCTCTGGCTGTATGGGAGCACGACGGACGTGCCCTCGGCGCTGGCCAGCGGCATCCCGGTGTGCGTCGGCTCGGACTGGGGGCCCTCGGGCACGCGCAACGTGCTGGGCGAACTCAAGGTCGCGGCGCTCGTGAGCCAGGCCAAGGGCTGGGGCCTCACGCCCTTCGACCTTCTGCGGATGATCACCTGCGTGCCGGGCGATGCGCTGCTGCGCGCCTGGGGCGTGCAGGCCGGGCGGCTGCAGCCGCAGGCGCTCGGCGATGTCGTGGTCATCGATGCCGCCAGCCAGGCCGACCCGTTCGCCACGGTGCTCGCGGCCACCGAGAAGGACGTGCGCTTCGTCGCCGTCGGCGGCCGGCCGCTGTACGGCGAGCCGGTGCTGATGAAGACGGCCAAGGCGAGCGCGCCTTCAGCCCTGCGGATCGCGGGCAGGAAGCGGACGCTGTCGATGGTGCGGCTGGACGATCCTTCGCAGCCCTGGGACTTCGCCGAGGTGCTGGCCCGCATGGAGCAGGTGCGCGCCGCGCCGAAGCAGGAGATCGACGCCGCGAAGAAGGCCTTCGCGGCAAGCCGCGGCACGGGCGGCCCGCCGCGATTGCGGCTGGCGCTGGACATGCCGCTGGGCAAGGTGCCGATCGGCGGCCTGCCCAAGGACCTCGCGCAGGTCGTCGTGCCGCCGCTTCAGCCGCTCGAGCACGACGCGGCCTTCTTCGCCGCGATCCCGGGTCGCGGCTTCCATGGCGGCCTGCTGGACGGGCTGGCCGCGTTCTACGCATGAGGAGACCACGATGGCGGCAAAGCCGGCCCGCTCGGCCAAGGCCAGTCCCTCCACCGCGCTGCTGAAGGCGCAGGCCGGCACGCCGCTCGGCGGCCGGGCGATGCGCGCGGCGCTCAGCCGCGCGAAGACGGCGGTGCGATCTGACGAGACGCTCGATGCGGCCGACCGCGAGCTCGTCGTCGACGCGCTGCTGACCGCGCTGGGCGGCGCCTACTGCCACCTGCCGCAGAAGCGCGCCGGCTATGCCAACGATCCGGTGCAGGCGCTGCAGCTGCTGCGCCTGCAGGCCGCCGAGATGAGCGACGCGGAGTTCCACCTCGTGCTCACCGGCCTGGTGGTCGACCTGCGCGATGCCCACACGCTCTACGCCGGCCCGGCGGGACGTGGCGAGGCCGTCGCGCGGCTGCCCTTCCTGGTCGAGCAATACGGCTCCATCGACGCGCCGGACTTCCTGGTGAGCAAGGTCGCGGCGTCAACGCTGATCCAGGACCCGCGCTTCAAGCCCGGCGTGCTGCTCGAGACCTGGAACGGCATGCGCTTCGAGCGCGCCGTTGCGCTGCACGCCGACCGCGAGACCGGTGGACGCCCCGACGCGCGGCTGGCGCGGGCGCTGGAGTCGCTGACCTTCCGCTCGCTGCGGTACGGGCCGCCGCCGGACGAGATGTGGGTGGACATCGGCTTTCGCGAGCGCGCGGGTCAGCCGGTGCGCGAGATCCGCATCCCGTGGCATGTCGTGCGTCCAGGCCGCGCGAAGTCCGGCGTGGCGCCCGGCGCGCACGCGGCCTTGCGGCTCGCCGTCAGTCCCGCCGCGGAGCATGTCCGGCGCGCCAAGAAGCTGATGTTCTCCGGCGCGCAATGGGAGGCCGAGGACCAGCGCCAGGCGGCGCGCGACGCCGGCTGGCTCGAGACACGCTTTCCCGATGCGCTCTCCGCGCGCCGCGTCGCGACGGGCACGCCGCTTGGCGAGATTGGCTACCTGCGCATCTGGACCTTCGACGTCGAGGATCATGACGCCTTCGTCAACGAGGTCGCGCAGCTCGTCGAGCAACTGCCGGATGCGGGACTGATCATCGATGTGCGCGGCAATCCGGGCGGTCTGATCTGGGCCGCGGAGCGGCTGCTGCAGCTGTTCACGCCGGATCCGGTGTCGCCGACGCGCTTCAGCCTGGTCGCCACGCCGCTGACCCGCGCGATGGCGCGCAGCGCATTCAATCGCATGGAGCTGGAGCCGTGGATCAGTTCGCTGGAATCGGCCATCGCGACGGGCGAGGCCTATTCGCAAGCGCTGCCGATCACCGATCCAGCCTGGTGCAACGACGTCGGGCAGCGCTACGGCGGACCGGTGGTGTGCGTGGCCGACGCCAACACGTATTCCTCAGGCGATCTGTTCTGCGCCGGCTTCGTCGACAACGAGATCGGCGCGCTGGTGTGCGTCGGGCAGGCGACCGGCGCCGGCGGCGCCAATGTGTGGACCAGCCAGGACCTCACCGATGCGCTCGAAGGGACGGAGTTCGAGATCCCTCCGTTGCCCAAGGGCGTGAGCTTCACGATGGCGTTCCGCCGCGCGGTGCGCTGCGGCGATGCGGCCGGGGTGCCGATCGAGGACCTCGGCGTCGCGGGGATTCCGTATGCGATGACGCGGCGCGATGTGCTGGAGGGGAATGCCGACCTGATCGCGTACTGCGCGGAGCTGCTCACCGGCGCGCCGCGCACGGCGCTGCGGGTGGCGCTGAGGACGGACGAAGTGAGCATCACGACGAAGGGCCTCGACGAGCTGGAGATCTACGTCGACGGACGGCCCGCGCAAGCGGCGCGTCCGATCGCCGATGGGACCGTGACCCTGCCCCGCCCTGCGAATGGAACGACGCTGGAGATCGCATGCCGCCAGGGAGGCAGGGTCGTTCAGAGGCGGCGGCTGCCATTGGCTTAGCGGCGACCACGCCCTCCCATCGCTCCCATCGTTTGGAACGGCGCATCTCAGCATTCGACCGATGGCCCCGCGGCGCTGCCCCCGATAGGCTGGGCAACCGTTCCATCGTCTGGAGTCGCTCGCATGAAGGTCAACCCGCCGAAGCTCCCGCGAGAGGATGACAGCCGACGGCAGGCCGTCGCAGGGGAAAGGCAGCCCAACTCATGCACCAGCGCGTGCACCGCGACCGCGCCGCCGTCAAGCTGGCAAGCGGCGATCGACCACTCGCCCCGCATGCTCGCGCAACGGCAAGTCATCGCCGCGCTCGGCGGGGGCCGCGCATCTGCCCAGACCCTTCGTCCTCCGGCGGTCGTGCAGCGGACGTCGATCGTCGTGGGATACAAGGAGAACGACGCCATGTTCTCCGCAGCATTGGATGCACTCCCGGCTCCAAATCCCATTCACACCTTCACGGAGAAAGGCGCTCCCGTGATCGACGCGGAGCCCATGACGGAGAGCCCCGAACCCGCCAGTTCAGACACTGAAAAGAAAACGTCCAGCCAGCCCTCCACGGAGACCGGAAGACTCAAGGCGAAGTACAAGACCCGACCGGCGGACACCTCAACGCTGCATCTGATTGCCCACGGAAGCCCTGGCAGCGTCGCCGATGTCGATCTGGACACTTTCCTCGCTTCATTGCAGAGCGAGGGACATTTCACCGACGAAACCAAGGCGGTCAATCTATATTCGTGCTACGCGATGATGCGGAAGCAGGGATTGCATAACAAGAGTGCCGCCTTGAAGGTGGCCGAATGGATTCAGTCCAACATCCCCATCGAGTCGGAACAGGCGGTCACCCTCCGCACTGGCTACACGACCAATTCGACAGGCCTTTTCTCAAGCGGCGCAGCCTCGTATCAACCGCTCGACCTCCGAGGAATCGTCGACGCCCATCCGCTTCAAACCTATCTTCACTACCGAACCAGACAGATCATCAAATCGCGTTTCGACAATTCGCAAGACAAGACCGCTTGTTGGTCAGGGGTCAAAGATGAATTGACTTTCGCCGCCGGGGATCTGGCGGAAGCGATCGTGGCGCTTCAGCCCGAGAGGGCCTGGGCGGCGCGCGGCGAGCGCTCGAAGGCGGAGGAGTTCAACATTACCGGCGCTGGCATCGACAAGGGATATCTCCTGTCGGCGGGATACACGATTGCCGACGTCACGAAAGACAACTTCGAGAGTTTCCCTCAGCGCTTCATTCAATTGAACAACTTCGCTGATGTCGGACAGTCGGTCATCGCGGCGATAGAGGCAGCGGCTCAAAAGCTGGTGACCGAATTCGCACCCAAGGCGCCATTGGCACAACCTGTCGCCACCGGGTTCAACATGAACATGGTCAGCCCCGGCTCCGGCACTTTCACGTGGACCGGCAGCACCGGTCAGCCCACGTTCGGCGGAATGCCACCCCAATAAAGCAAAACCCCCGCAGGACTTACGTCTTGCGGGGGGTTTCTTCTATTCGGTGGGGTGGCTGATGGGACTCGAACCCACGACAACCAGAATCACAATCTGGGACTCTACCAACTGAGCTACAGCCACCGGCGAAGACATAGATTATGGCCGACTTTTTCCTCTGGAGGAAGCACTTTCTGCGGTTCTCTTGAAAATTCTTTCGAGAGCACCGCAGACCCGCGCGAATGCCGCCCAGAGGGCAGTCTGCGGCCTCAGTTGCCCGGCGCGGACGCGGCCGCCGCCGCCTTCAGCGCCGACGGCTTGATCGAGGCCTTGTACTCGGCCTTCAGCACGTTGTAGTAGCTCTGCATCTCGGCGGCGCTCCAGGCGCGCGCGTACTGCTCGGCGGCACGCTTGGCATCGATCAGCGCGGGATCGCGCGGCAGCAGCTTCTCGATCTTCACGACGAAGTAGTTGCCCTCGCCCGCATCCACGCCGACGTAGGCCGGCAGCTTCGACGCGTCCGCGCGCAACACGGCGTCCAGCGCCTTCTGCGGCAGCACACCGGGCTTGGCGCGCGACACGGTCACCACCTCGCCCAGGCCCTTGGCGTCGCCGCCCTTCTGCAGCTCGGCCAGGCGCGCTTCGCCCGCCTTCTTCGCAGCCTCGGCCGCGTGCTCCTGCACCCAGGCCGCCGTCACCGCCGGCTTGACCTCGGCCAGCGCCGGCACGCGCGCGGGCTTGTAGTCGACGACCCGCGCCGACACCAGCTGGTTGCCGCCGGCTTCGACGGCCGCGGTGTTGCGCTTGTTCTTCAGCGCGTCGTTGTCGAACACCGCCTCCAGCAGCTTGGCCGAGGCCAGCGGGCCAGTCGCGTCCGGCGCCGGCTTGCGGCGCACCGTCGCCTTCTGGATCGTCAGCTTGAACTTGTCGGCCGCCGGCTTCAGCGAATCGCTCTGTTCATAGACCGTGTTGCCGAAGTCCTCGGCCATCTCGCTGTAGCGCTTCTGCGCCAGCTGCTTGCGCAGCTCGGCCTCGATCTCGGCCTTCACCGTCTCGAACGGGCGCACCTGGCCGCCGCGCACGTCGGTCAGCATGATGATGTGATAGCCGAAATCGGACTGCACCACGTTGCTGATCTCGCCCTTCTTCAGCGCGTAGACGGCGTCCTCGAACGGCTTGACCATCGCGCCCTTGCCGAAGAAGTCCAGGTCGCCGCCATGCGCGGCCGAGCCCGGGTCCTGCGAGTTCTTCGTCGCGACCTCGGCGAAGCTCGCCGGGTTCTTGCGGACTTGCGCCAGCAGTTCCTCGGCCTTGGCCTTCGCCTTGGCCTTGTCGGCCGCCGACATGTCCGCGCCCGCCTTGATCAGGATGTGGCTCGCGCGGCGCTCCTCGTCCGTGGTGTAGCGGGCCTTGTTGTTGTCGTAGAACTTCTGCGCCTCGTCCGCCGGCACCGTCACGCCGGCCTGCAGCGCGGCGGCGTCCAGCACGACGTACTCGATGTCGGCGCTCTCGGGCAACTGGAACTTCGCCGCCACCTTCGGGTCCTTGTAGTAGGCCTCGAGCTCCGCATCCTTCGGCGCCAGCGTCGCGGCGAAGTCCTTCGCGGCGAACGGTTGGAACTGCACCTGGCGCTGCTGCAGCAGCGCATCGAAGGCCAGCGTGGCGCTCGCCTGCGTCGGCAGCGCGCTCTGCGCCAGGGGGCCCAGCACCGAGTTCATCTGCAACTCCTGCCGCAGGCGCTGCAGCAGGCCGTCCACCGTCAGGCCCTGCTGCGCGGCGATCTGCTTGGCCACTTCAGGGTTGCGCAGCGTCGCGAACTGCGGATCGTTGCGGATCAGGTCCAGCAACTGGTCGTCGCTGATGCTGCGATGCTCGTCGGCCACCACCGCGGCCAGCACGCGTTCGCGCAGCAGGTTTTCCAGCACGTCCTTGCGCACTTCCGGCGAGTCGAACACCTTCGGGTCCATCGTCGGCGCCTGCTGGCGCATGCGCTCGGTCTGCTGGCGCTGCGCCTGGTCCCACTCGGACTGCGTGATCTTGCGGCCATCGACGGTCGCCACCGCGGCGTTGCTGCCGTCCATGAAGCGGCTGTAGCCCTCCACGCCGAGCAGCACGAAGGACGGCAGGATCAGGATCAGCAGCAGGAACTGAAACAGCCGCGTGTGCTTGCGAACGAAATCAAACATCAACAACCTCGGGTCATTTCACATACGACAAAGGCGAACCGGGGTTCGCCTTTGGGCCGCGGCATTCTAGTCCACGGGAACCATGGACCTGCCTCGGATTTCTGGTGGGCGCTGACGGGCTCGAACCGCCGACAATCTCCGTGTAAGGGAGGTGCTCTACCAACTGAGCTAAGCGCCCGGCATCTGGGTCAGTTCACCGCGTCCTTCAGGGCCTTGCCCGGACGGAACTTGGGAACCTTGGCCGACTTGATCTTGATCGCCTCGTTCGTGCGCGGGTTGCGGCCGGTGCGCGCGGCGCGCTTCGTGACGCTGAAGGTGCCGAAGCCCACCAGCGACACCGTCCCGTTCTTCTTGAGCGTGGTCTTCACACCGCCGATCACGGCTTCCAGCGCACGCCCCGCGGCGGCCTTGGAAATGTCCGCCTGCTTGGCGATGTGCTCGATCAATTCGGACTTGTTCACGAAGGTACCCCCTCATTGGATTGCCAGGCCGCCGAACGGCGCGGGAAGCGGATTCTAGACGCATTGCCCAGGTGGCCCGACAAGGGGGAAGTCCCGATACAAAGGGGTGGCAAAGGCGCCGCCAGGCAGGCGCGTCAGCGCGCCTTGGCCCGGATCTCGGGCAACGCCTTCTGCAGGTAATAGACCATCGACCAGATGGTCAGCACCGCGGCCAGATAGATCAGCCAGGTGCCCCACAGCCGCGTGTTGATGAGGCCGAACAATCTGCCGTCGAACAGCAGGAAGGGGATGGCCACCATCTGCACCGTCGTCTTGAGCTTGCCCAGCATGTGCACCGCCACCGAGCGCGAGGCGCCGATCTGCGCCATCCACTCGCGCAGCGCGGAAATCGCGATCTCCCGCCCCACGATCACCAGCGCGACCAGCGCGTCCACGCGCTGCTGTTCCAGCAGCACCAGCAGCGCCGCGCAGACCAGGAACTTGTCCGCCACCGGATCGAGGAAGGCGCCGAAGGACGAGGTCTGGTTGAGCTTGCGCGCCAGGTAGCCATCCGCCCAGTCGGTCAGCGCGACCGTGATGAACAGGACCGTGGCCAGCAGGTTTTGATGGGCGGGCGCCATCTGCAGGTGGAACACCCCGACGATCAGCGGGATGGCCACGATGCGGGCCCAGGTCAGCAAGGTTGGCAGCGTCCAGAACATGGGCGGCATTGTGCCCAGGTTTCGGAGTGCCTGGCCCCTGGTATTCGCTTCATCGGCGCGCCGCGCCGCGGCGCCTTCAGTCGTCGAGCGTGCGCGGCTTGAAGCGGCGGTCGTCGTCGAAGAGGAAGACCTCGACGAACTTCCAGGGCTTGGGCAGCCGGCTGACATCGCCGAACGGCGCGGCGCGGCGCACCGCGGCGATGGCGACCTCGATGGTGTCCTCGGCCTGCGTGGGCTTGCGCAGCACGCGGATGTGCTTGATCGAGCCGTCCTGATTGAGCTCGACCTCCAGCACCGGGATCGCGAGCAGCTCCGGCGGGACCTCGCCCATGTAGGTGCCTTCCGGATTGGCCGCGACCATGCGCATCGCCGCCTGGCGGCGCAAGTCCTCATGCGTGGTGACCGCATGCGGGGCCGGCAGCGGCAGGCCGCGGCGCACCGCTGGCGGCGTGGGCACCGGCGCGGCCGGCGCGATCGGCGTGGCGGCCATCTCGCGCGCCGGCTCCTGCGGCGGCGACGGCGCGCGCGAAGCCGGCGCGCCGCAGGCCGCCAGCGACAGGGCCAGCGCCAGCTTGCCGGTCCAGCGCGCAAGGCGCCTCAGTGAAGTTCGATCCATCGTGTCCATCGACGTTGCCGTCGCCGTTGCCATTGCCGTTGCCATTGCTTTCCCAACATCCGCGCGCCGTTCAATGCAGCGCGCGATAGATTTCCTCGGCCAGCTCGCGCGAGATGCCCTTGACCGAGCACAGCTCCTCAACGCTCGCACCGGCCACGCCGCGGACACCGCCGAAGCGCTGCAGCAGTTGCGCGCGCTTCTTCGGCCCGACGCCGGGCACGTCCTCGAGCCGCGAGCCGCCGGTGCGGATCGAGGCCCGCTTGGCCCGCATACCAGTGATGGCGAAGCGGTGCGCCTCGTCCCGGATCTGGGCGACGAGCATCAGCGCCGCCGAATCGCGGCCGAGGTACACCTTTTCGCGGCCGTCGGCGAACACCAGTTCCTCGAGCCCCACCTTACGGCCTTCGCCCTTCTCCACGCCGACGATCAGGCTCAGGTCGACGCCGAGTTCCTCGAAGACCTCGCGCGCCATCGACACCTGCCCCTTGCCGCCGTCCACCAGCACCAGGTCGGGCATGCGACCGGTGCCATTCTGGGCGGCCTCGGCCATCTTGCTGTAACGGCGTGTCAGCACCTGGCGCATCGCGGCATAGTCGTCGCCGCCGGTGATGCCCTCGATGTTGAAGCGGCGGTACTGGCTGCTCTGCATCTGATGGCCTTCGAAGACCACGCACGAGGCCTGCGTCGCCTCGCCGGCGGTGTGGCTGATGTCGAAGCACTCGATGCGGAACTTGTCGAGCTCGGTGACGCTGAGATCCAGCGCATCGACCAGCGCGCGCGTGCGCGCCTGCTGCGAGCCCTCTTCCGACAGCAGCCGCGCCAGCGCCAGCTCCGCGCCCTTCATGCACATCTCCTGCCAGATGCGGCGCTGGCCGCGCGGCTGCGCCTGCGTCGTGACGCGGTAGCCGGCCTGCGCGCTCAGCGCCTCGGCCAGCGCCGGGTCGACCGCGTCCGACAGCACCAGCAGCGACGGCACCGGCATCTCCAGATAGTGCTGCGCGATGAAGGCCTCCAGCACCTGGCGCTCGGGGCTGGGCGGCTGGACGCTGGGCACATCCCCCTCTCCGCTCGCGCCCTCGGCCGGCACGAGGTCTTCGTCGTCCAGCAACTGGACGGCGGTGGCGTCGTCGACATGCTTGGGG
>Ga0209389_1006572_pt1 | contig 10121 bp, 5 predicted proteins | sample CowpearedBW_FD_187526 | JGI IMG/M metagenome (GOLD analysis project Ga0209389, IMG submission 187526) | Root nodule microbial communities of legume samples collected from California, USA - Cow pea red BW (SPAdes) (version 2) | ecosystem: Host-associated > Plants > Roots > Nodule | place: USA...
GGGATTTCAAATTCCAAACGGAGAAAAGGGTGGTCCAAGGGAGCTTGATAACGTCACCGAATCTCTGGATTTCGAGGTTTGATTCACCTATTGAAAAATGACACGTGTACCACTCCCCGTATTGGAATGTGTCCTTCAAATATAAGGCAGGTAGAATAGTAGTTCGCTCTCAAAGTCGTGTGTTGTCTGTATATTGCTTTTTATAAAAAAAAATAAAAATTAAAATTTTAAATATTACTTAAAGAATACAAATAGATAATAAAATTATAATTTAAATCATTAGTATCTACAAATAAATTAAATTGCTATTGTTGATTACAATAAAATATTTTAATATACATAAAATTAATAATTCTCTCAATTTTATTTTTAAGTAGATGGATTAATACTTCATCTAGAATAGAACAATTCAAATCGTCTCAACCTATTTTTGATGAATTAACAATGAAATCAACCAAAATAATCAAGTTTGTCCATTCTAACACTTAAATAAATATATTCTCAAATGCAACTAATAATATGCATCAAATTAAAAAGAAAAAAATTGATTACAATTTACAATTTATAAATAACCTTTTCTATTTGTCTTATTAATTACGAATAGGTTCATAGATATTAATTTATCCAAAGATTTTATTAAAAAAATGATTTTATTTTATTAACATGTGACGTTAATATAAGGCAGACATTAAGATAATTTATTTGTTCACATGTTATTTTATTTATATATTGATGAGAAAGTGATACTTTGTATTTTCATTTTTTTAATAAAAATAATAATGATGATTATTTAAGAATAACATTGAGTGATTTATGATGATGAATTTGGAAAAAAGTGTGTGAATAAATTTTGATGAATTTAAAGATGAAGTTTTTGTTATTTCTTTTAAGTGATTTGAAGGTGAATATATGAGAGGAATTAAAGCTGGAATTTGTAAAAATTTTATAATTTGAGTGATATGATAAATTAAAAAAATATAATAGATAGAAAAGAAAGGTTACCATTGTTAGTTTTATTTATTATTATATTATTATCATTAATTATTATTATTGTTATTATCATTAATTATTATTATTGTTATTATTAATTCTATTAATATTATTATTGTTATTATTAATTATAACACGAATAAAAGGGCACAACACCACCTCACGTAGTTTGTATGTAAAAAAATAAGTTTGCAAGTGAAGGTCAATAAAGTGAATTCATTGAAAACACTCACAAATTCCTCTCTAATTATAATATATCCACCAAAGTAAACATATCATAAGTATAGAAAAATTAGTAAAAATATATGGTAAAAATGAATTCAAATGACCATGATAGTAATCAAAGTGAACTCAGCTTATTTACCTAATAATCGAAACGAAATTGGAAATTTCAATTTGACTTTAATTAATTATGATTGTAACAACATGGAGAAAGCAATGTGACTTTGAGTTTATCCTTTCTAAGTGGGAATTTTTAGTCACTCATCATATACTTTTAGGAATTTAAAATGAGTTTAAGTTTGATATAAGTAAATTTCAAAAAGTTGAAGTTCGTCAAAAAAATTCACAAACTTCAAATTTTCAGTTGAAAGTGATATTAATATTTTACCTGTGAGTTGAACTCATATTTGATTAATATTGTGCATTCCAACTAATTTTTTATCAAAAGACTCATCAAATAAAAATATATAATAGCATATTTGATTATTGTAATTTTCAATTTATTTTTTATTGTTACGTGTAATATGTTAGACTGGTGAGAAGAGATGAATGGATCCACTACTCTATTTTTCAAATTAAAGTTTAAATACAATTTTGTTTTGTATTATATTATTTAAAAATACAAATAAGTTGTGATGATAATATTATAACTTAAATTATTAAAATATTTACAAATTGAGTTATTATTAATTATAATAAAATATTTTAATAGGTTAAAGTTTTGAAAAATAGGTTAAAGTTTTGAATTCAGTTATTATAAAAAACCAATTTATCATGTTCTATTTTTGACGCATCGTCAAATGGGACTAACCCACATTCTTATACATAGTCTTATGGAATTGATTTAAGTTAAAAAAACAAATTTTCTATTTTCCTAATTTTTATAAATAAAAAAATTATTATATTAATCAACAAAAAAAAAAAAAAAGTGCTCCAATTTTTAAGTTCCCATTCTCAGTTTTCTTGGATACCTCTCCCGGTGGCATTCTCTCTTAAATGAATATTGACATTACAGTGGATACCTATGTGACATTTATTAACAATTCAATAGTTTCAACGTCTATTTTGACTTCTTTATTTTTGTTTTCAACTAGCTTCTTCTTTATTTATAAAAAAAGAAAATACAACAAAAAATGAAATGTTATTGTTGATTATAATTTATAGATAATAACTAAAATTTGTTGATATACACGATTTACTAATAAACTAACGAGGTAGAAATTTGTCGATGAAATGTTCGTTGATAAAATTTATTAATGAATACAGTAATCTATTAGTAATTATCGACCTTTATAAATTTGTCAATAAATATTTATTTGTAAATTTATCAGTAAAATGTACGATTGAACGGAGATAACATATATGTAAACATTAAACAACAATGAAGATGAGTCACTGAAAATTTAAAATTTGTCCATGAATATGAATTCTAAAACTAAGATTCATAATAAAGATAAAAGGTGAAACTATAAAATCTAAACAACAATGAATGCGAAGATCTAAATAGAACTATTATTATCTTATACAAAATATTTCTTTTATAACAAAAAAATATATATAAAATTAAATGGTGTACTTAATCAATTGAAAGGTGTAAATAGGAAAACCATAAAAGTTTTGGGTACAATTTGTCAGAATGGTCCAATAAAACATTGAGATATGTAATATCCAATCCAAAACAGATTAGAAAAAAAATCAATTATTTTGACAGACACCCAAATTAATACAATCACATTGATCACACTGGAAAGGATATCATGAAGTATATTAACCAAAAAAATTGAATTTCTGAGAAAATATTATTTTACAAAAAAATATCAAATGAGTGATAATTAATTTTGAAATAAATTAAACTAACCACACATTATAATTAAATTAAACAAGGTTTAAAAATATATAAGACATTATGCTAAATAATCTTTAGCTTATGGGAGGAGAGTGAATGAATCCGTAATAATATCTGATTCAATCCGTCTTGGGAGATTGGGTTGGGTAGTTATGACTAGGTATGAATGATTAATTTATGAATAAATAATACACGAGATGAAAACACCATTTTTTCTCAAAATATTGCCTTAGATTTGGATAACATACTCTATGAGTAAATTTTTTTTTTAAATTTGAAATATTTTATGATTAAATATGTTGTTTATGTAAAATTTGTTGAAAGAAATTAAAATTCAAGAATTTTATTAGAGAAATTGGATTAATTAAAATTAAAGAATTTCAAATTCCATTTGAAAGACAAGAATTTAAAATGTTCATATTTTTTAAATTCTTATTTTAGTCTTCGTAGTTTAAGTTAACTTGATTACTTATTGATTTAACTTAATTGAAGTTCATGTAGACTCGATTCAATTTGAGATTGACTTAAAACAAGCCTTACTCAACTTGGCCAAACTTGACCCGAATTTCCTTGGTCCCACTTGGACCCAACCTTACCTAGCCTGAGTTGGACTCAGCATGGGCCTAACATTGATTTGAACTCGAGTCATCTTAGTCAAACTTTGGCACAGTAGACTCAGTTTGACCTGACATGACTTAACCTTGATCATGCTAGACTTAACCTAGTCTTGACTAGACTAGGAATGACATGGGCCTTGCCTAACATGGTTGAACATGAATTCACCCTAATTTGATGTGGGTTGTCCCGACATAGCTTAATGTGAACCTAAACCAATTTTGCTTGACTTTGGTTTGAGCCAAGTTAATTCGATCAAGGACCTAAGCGAACTCATCTCAAACTAGGGTTGTACCTAAGCCTACTTGACTCGACTATAGCACATGCCTACCTAGCTCAAGTTGGGTTTGAATCGACTTAACTTGACATATGCTTTGATCGATTTGTCTTAGCCTTGACCTTCGCTAAGTTAGCCCGACTATTGAGTCCAAATTACTGCTATCTTGTTTGGATTTGACACAATATAACATTTCATAATGTGAAAATAATATATTTAAACATAAGTTGAGAAAAAAGTTTTGCAAAAGTAAAATGAAAAGAATATTAAAGATTTTTAACAAAAAATAAAATCAATCAAGATAAAAAATATATATCAACATTGATTTTTAATTTTTTTTATCAAATATTTGATATTTAAATAGTTGGTTTTGAATTTGGTGATAATTGAAATACTTTATAAAAAAAGTTTAAAATTCACTATATTTGAATTGTCTTATCCAAATAAAACATTTGAAAAATGAAATAATTTAAACTAAGATTAATTTAAATTTAATGTATTTCTAAACATGGTCAATGTAGGCAATATTGTCTTTACATGAAAATTTTATTAAAAAAGAACAAAAAGAACATAAAAACATACGATATTATATCAAACTCGTAATAAAATTACATTGCACACGTAGAAGAAAATGCTTAGTATGAAAAAATTAAGTAAATAATATTCATGAAAAAACAACTCAATAATCAAATTCATTAATATATCACCACATTTATTATCATCAAACTCTCTCACATTTTTAAATTAATTATTATTTTTTATAAGTCCTTACTTTGATAGATTTAATATTAACTTTCTCTAGCCTACTTCTACCAAGTTTTGTCGTAGTTTGAATCAATTCATCATTCTATTTGATATTAGAATGAGCTCTCTCATCAAGTATATTATACCATCTATAAGATAATTTTAATTCTTCCACAAAAGACTAAAAATTGTCTCATAATTACTATGAAGTTAATCGATTAATTTCAAATTTAATGTATTTGAATGTCTTAAAATTTATAAAATCCAGTGAGGTATTTCAAAGGTTATTATTTAGGAATTAATTATTTGTGGATTAGGAATAAATTATGTGAAGAGGTAGAATTATTCGTTCATGAAAAAAAAACGGTAAACACTCTTCATTGATTTATGATTTTAATATTAAATATTAAGAAACAAAATTATGCATAAGTATGTTAAATGTTTATCAGTATTTATGTAAACAAAAAAAAAGAATATTAACCAACTAAATCAATACTATTGTATGTATAATATAAACGTGTTATATTTATATTCTGACTTCTTATTAATAAACTATATTGTTTCCAACAAATTAATATATAAAATCTTTATTAATATTTATATTTAAATATTAACAACTATAATATCAAATTAAATAACTAAACAATGTATTGTACATGTAAATGTTCTAAGTATTTGACAGAATTAATGAGATGAATTTCCACTGTACACACTCATATATATAACATAAACCAAATTTTATTGAGAAAAAGGACCAAATTACAGAACGAAGTATGCATTATTTCATGAATACACTATAAGTGAAAAGCAGAAAAGAGAAAGACGAGGCAAAATCACGAAGACACAAAACTGATATGATAGACTTTGAAGTTGAATCACGAAAGCAAAAACACAAAAAAATTAAGTTTTCACTTCCAACTTGATTCTGGTGTAGGAATATTGTGATGAACCAAAAAATTGTTTTATGATAGATTCTTGTGATCTATCTACATAAAAAACAAGGCAAAATTGGTGATTTTGTTGCTGTCTTTGAGGATCAGCAATTATGGGTCACTGTCCCATACTTTTTCTTCGTCAACCATGGTATCTTTCTCAGTGATCCATTCATCTCCGTCTCATAAGAGTTGTCCTTTCCCACGCGCCACTGCCTCTTCATTTCTGACTCTGTCCTGTTCATATAATTTGTGTACCCAGAAACCACCGTGGACGGCGGTGCATTGCTTGTACCACGACGGCGACGCATATTTTCGCACTGCATGCCCCAATTGCTCACATACCCATGACCAACATAATGACCACATTCCATCTCTTCCATCTATCTCGTGTATATCTTTAACCGTATATGAATGACAACTACGTATATACGGCGGTGATATACACCGAAAGATAGAAAGAGAGATGAGAATGTCTGGTGAGAATCATAATAGGTGCATCTTAAAATTTATACGGATGAAACAAAATTCTAAAAATAACAATAAAAAGTAAAGACAATTATAGCTTACCTATTTGAGTTTAGAATGATTTAGTCACAAACGTGGAATCATAAAGCTCATGTTCTACGAATTTGGTGGAAAAATTTTCTAAGGCGACACATTATATATATTTAGAACGAGGAATAAGAGGCCTTGGCAACTAGGGCAAATATAAGGGAAGGGTCTACCTTGAATCTCTCTGGGTTCATTCATTTATAGTTTCATAGATTTTTTTTTTCTAAAATGAAACATTAGTTTATATTTTTTTTTGAATCTTAAACTAATAAACCATTTTGAATATTAAATTCAACAAGTTAGAACCTCAAAAATAGGACTTTTAACTGTTAGTTAAATTATAAAAATCTTGTCAAAGTACAAAAGAATAGAGAAGAAAAATCAAAAGAGAATTCAAGGTAGCTCTTGTTCTAGAGAATTCCAGACCATAAATATGTTGTTCCATCACCAGAATACATACATGCATAGATTTTTCTCTTTCCCTAACAAATAAAAAGAAAACTTTATAAACTATATAGCTATTTATTTACAAAAACAAAGAGAGAGATATATAATATACGACACATAACATAACCTAACCCTGATGATACAAGTATAGGGTTGAGATGAAATACCCTTAACAAAGGGTGTGTACCTACAGAGAGAAGAGAGGAAAAAAGGTACTATATATAAATCATGGTGTTGGAAGCAAAGCCAAAACATCCCTATCGTGTAATTTGGGCAGCGAAAGTGATAAGCACAAAAAGTAGTACTGGGAAGGTTTTTGGGTCCATATTCAGCTTCTCTTACACCTGCCAAATTCCTTGTCCCTAAAATTGAAAGCTTTGTTAGCCAAACTCAAGTTAAGATCAACACCACCATTACCATCATCACCATCATTAATAATATTGTGTACTTCCCTCACTGTGTCAATGCTAACTGCACCTGCACCCATTGGCCTCACTAACCCAACCCTACGATCATCATCATCATGATCAGTGTCCCACGAGAGCCATGGTCGCTGAGCCCTGTCACGTGGACCAACCAACGGTCTTGATCCACCGTGCGGAACCACGATCGGAGAGTGAGCCGGCGGTGCCGTGAGGCGTTGATGGTAGCGAAAGTAACCGAAGGGTGAGAGAGCAGCTTTCTGGCGTTCTCTCTTGTGAGCGTTCTGGTGGCCACCGAGAGCTTGTGAATTGGCGAATTCACGGTAGCAGAAGTGGCACTTGAATCTCTTGTAAGGGCAATGAGGAGGAGGAGGAGGAGGAGAAACGGCGGTTCTCGCTGCCGCCGCCGCCACCACGTGAATCTCTTTGTTGATGGGGTTTTCCGATGAAGTTAACGGAAAACCAAAGAGTTTCAACGTTGTTGATGAAGAAGAAGAAGCCTTACCTTGAGTACTGTCATGAATAGGGTTTTCTGATGCACCACTCATGCTGCTTTCTTATGCTTCAGTGGATTGCTTCACTCACTCTTCTGCCTGCATATATAGCAATAATAACCCTATTTATCATAATTAAACCAGATAAACATTGTACCAGGTTAATTAATTTTGTCTGCTACTGTTACTTAACCAGAAAACTCGTTATTAGTAACTTTTCATGATCAAGTTAAAACCCTTAAAACCAAATTCATTTCATTGCAGAAGAATATATATATAATAAAACGAAATTTATAAATTTTACCAATATAACGTACAAAAAACTTGTCGATAAATATTTAGGATCGATGATGGGACAGAACTAACTCTCACTGAGTTCTGTAAATTTCAACATTGGTATAAGTCTTGCGCATAAAGTTTTGACGTGACACTGCAAAAAGAGAAAACCCACCTCTGCACAAACCCTATATTTCCAAAAACCTAATTCACCATGGGTAATATTTTGTATTTTCTAAATAAACTGTATCAACTATTGATACTCAATTATTCTAATTGAAGTCTTTTATATATAAACTATGTTAAACATTCGAAGATTTGTATTAAATGAAATTAATCGGGCTAATTTGTAATCTTAAACCATAAACATTGAACAAATTAGAGAGAGTGATGAAAAATTTCTTTCTCAGCTACATTTTCTGATCTACCATCTTCAACAACGGATCATGTTGTCTTTGGCCTATCTCAACCTTATAGTAGGTAAAGAGATTTAAAAGGTAATTTTGGATGTAAAAAAAAGTAAGGGAAAAAGGCTATGAAAATTTAGGTGTTGGATATGGAATCTGAAAAAATCAGGAGAAATCTTCATATATTCAAAGTTTGTTTCCCATCACATGTTAGACAAATGGAGTCTTAAGTCTCTAATTAATTATGAAATTATGATGCCTGTAGTGCCACTGATCAAATCAATGGCGAAAGCTATAGCTATATATGTCACGATATTAGGTTTTTTAATTATCAAGTAATCACATTTAATTTTTATAACCATGTATGTTCCTATAAACGATGCAAAAGGTAATAAGACTTAAATAAAACAAAAGAGTCACTTTCGAAACTCTCACCTTCACATTAAATAAAATCCACCGAGTATACACTTTTGTAAAGTTCAGACTTTTAATCATCGAGTTAAGTTTATGTTGCTTAATTTCAGTTATATGTTGTGTTATTCATTAAAAAGACCAGTTAATTAATAGCCATTGTTAAATGAGTTAGACGTGTCAAATGTTTTTTATGTTGCAATTATTTTTTTTAAAAAGGTTAATATGTTTTTGGTCCTTTTTTTTTTAATGAAAATTGGAAGTTCTTCTTGGAAACTTAAACCAATTAGTTTTTCAACTGTGTAAATGTATAGATTTAATTTTTTTTTTTATCAAATTTTATTAAGTTGATTAGATGTTTCAAACACATTTTATTATAGTATTTTATTTTTTTTACACCGTTTGACACATTTTGCTTCAATGTTAAATGAGAAACACGTTTAAAATGTCAAATAAACTTTAAAAAAATTATTTAAAGAATTAAATTCACGCATTTCTAAAAATGAACGACTAAATTGGTTTAAAATTTCCAAAAAAAATTAATTATAATTTTTACTAAAAGTTGAAAGACCAAAAACATATTTAACCCTAAAAAGGAATTCATCTCATCTTATTGCAATACTAAGCATGTACCTTAATCAGACATTAGATGAATTTTGACTAAATCCTGTTTTTCAAAAATTTAATTTGATTAGGATTCAAGTACGATAAAATGTTGTATCAAATTTACGAGTTAAATATCTATTTGGCTTAAAGATACCATACTCTTTTGAACTTTAAACAATTAATAAATTTACATTGAAACTTGAAAAAATAGTGTGCATAGCCTATGATCACAGTCATGTTTTTATGTATACATTTAATTAGAGTCTAATTTGATTCATGTACTAATTATATATTTCACCAATTTAAGATACACAGAATTTCTTACAAAATCCATATATAAGATATATACAGCAGAAAGCCTCAATGAAAAAAAAAGAAGGTCGCATTAACATAAAATTTGAATGTCATGTACATTGCTACACAATGTGTCACTTGGCTATATAAATGAAGAGTTTATATATTTAGATTTTTTTTATAAATACTTATAAAATAAAAATAAATAAAGATGGTAAATTATTTTTTTAGAATTAAAATTAGCTTATAAAAATTATACAAAAAAGGTCTAACAATTAATATAGGTATAATTTAGTTTTAGTTTGTGAAAGAAAAAAAAATTGTAAGTGCGATAAAGTTTTTGGAGATGGAGGCAAATGGAATAAACTTTAATAAATTTTGTCACGAAGAAAATAGACTAAGATTTAATAAATTTGAATTTTCCTTTAGTTTGGAGTCTATTCTTGTACCCGTCAAAGACCCCTTTTTTAAAGGTTTAACCTACCACTTTTAAAAGTATGATCTTTTTTGTAAGTTTCTTTAATAAAATCTTACATATTTAGTTGGAAGCATTATACTAAAAAGAAAAGAAAAATACAAAATT
>Ga0209389_1006583_pt1 | contig 10113 bp, 5 predicted proteins | sample CowpearedBW_FD_187526 | JGI IMG/M metagenome (GOLD analysis project Ga0209389, IMG submission 187526) | Root nodule microbial communities of legume samples collected from California, USA - Cow pea red BW (SPAdes) (version 2) | ecosystem: Host-associated > Plants > Roots > Nodule | place: USA...
ATAAATTTTAAATTGCCATTGGTATTGGAAGAAGCTCGGAATAATCTTGCAATATTATGGTTGTTCAGTGTTTTGGTTTTCTCAGTTATTGCAGTAACATAGTTTCCCAAAGTGAGATGAACGCTTCCCGAAAGCACTTTCATTATATGCCGCATTCATCAAGAACAAATTTGATATCCCGAAAGCACTTTCATTATATGCCGCATTCATCAAGAACTCGAATTTGATAGACCATAGAAATTGATGAATATAAAACTGCTAAAAATATGCATCACTTTGAAAAAAAAAAACAAAAAATTCATTGCACAACAGAGAAGACCAATGACAGTTGACATAAAAGCTGTTAGTATCCATAGATTGGTTAAGCCTGTATACTAAATTTTCCCAAACAAAGGTATTATTTCCTTCTCTTCAGGCATAGAATTACAAAAATATATCCAAACTTAAATTTGAACGAAGCCAATCTAAAACATGAAAACAAAATAAAAAAAATGAAAGACATTTGTGATTGTGTTTGAAACAGAGTGGTATACAGACAGGGCACAAATCCTTTGAAACAGAGATAATAAAATTATTGTTCTCTAAATTTAACTCGCTTAACCTTTCCTTCTCTGCCAGCAACAGATTCATCTACCCCCTTACAAGAAATAATTTGTTGAGCCGATCTTGAACCTCAAACATTCCATACTTAATGTACTTATAAGCATGCTTCCCAACAAATTCCTCAAATCTCCCAAGGAAACTTCCATATGCTGGCAAGAGCATGTTTTCTATGAATTTTATTATTTGCTCCCTTAGCTCCTCATCACAGACAGACCATGCAGACTGAATGTTGCATGTCTCGTCAAAGTGTTCGTTGAACCAATAAAGGTTGTCTTTCATCAACTCGGCTGCAACACTAGGCTCTAGTTGATTGATGTCTAGCTTCAAAAAGTCCACAATCTTATTCCATGAGCTTCTTAGATAGAGTTCAAGGTTTTGTTGGAGTTTTGTTGTGTTTTTGTGGAGCCAGTCATCTCCAAAAATAGGTCCCAGTCCATTCAGTTTTGTCTCTACTTCAATGAATCTCCTGTTGTTCATGATGAAAACATAATACAAAGTCGGGTTTTTGTAATTTTTGGAGTTGGCTTCTAAACTACTCTCTAAAAGTTGTATCATCCTGGCCGAGTACACAGGTGAAGAAAACACTCCCTCGTCTAAACCATGGCTAAATCTACTCTTCCTACTTTTGTGAAGAGAATTGTAGTACGTCTCTTTAAGCTTATTACCATTTTCGGACTCAGCTTCCAAACTACTCTCAGACAGCTTTGTCATTCTGACCCTGTACTCAGATGGTGAAATCTTTCCCTCCTCTAAATATTGGCTAAGTTTACTAATTTCCCCGTTTTTGTAAACAGAATAAATGTTGTACATCACTTCAAGGGTAATAGGATGAATCCCGCCACCGGGAATGGCTGATACATCTTCCAAAGCCTCATAAATGTACAATCTCTGCCTTATCAGTAGCACCACAATATTTATGACTGTTGTACTTGTACATGATTCAAACTCTTGTATCAACTCCTGCAATGTGTTTCGCATGAAATGGCACCAAGTTTCCAAGGCAAGCGCAGAGTTCATCAAACTATTAGCCAATTCCGTGCAAAGTTCCCTGAAATGAAACTCCCCAATGGAGCCGCTAAAGACACGATAGTAGAGTCTCTTCTCATTGGGAAAGAGTATCCTCGCAGCTATGTTCATAGCTTTTATCAACCTCTCAATCTTCTCTATCTTGTTAACGTCCTCCATGTTTTGCTCTTGATCTCGCAACCCTAATGTCCAGAGACTGTTTTTCAGAAATTCCCTCCGCCAATTACTGTACACGTGGAAGCATTCCTCCTCAAATCCATCTGACACCATCTTCTCCACACTTTCACGGAGTTTGCTGATCATTCGTGACGATAATGAATCCACCACCATGTTGTCGTCGCCATGCAATTCTGGCACTGAAATCTGGTCCTCACTGAGAATATTAGCTTTAAGGTATTTGTCTACATGCATGGAAATTGTGCTGATAACAGTCGCATTCTCCTTCTTAAGAGCCTCTACACAACCCATGAAGCATGCCTTAGTATCATCAATGTTTTCTTGGGGTGCACCACCAGCACCACCCTCTTGAGGTGAAACTACTTGAAAAGCACTACGTGTTGTTCCTGTTGAAGGCAAAACAATATCATTGACTGAGAATGGTTGTGAAGAAGCATTCCCAGTAGCAGTGATAATTGTTTGGGGTGAATCCACTTGAGTAACTCTATGACTGGTTCCTTGTGGTTGTGAATGCGAACCAATTGCAACCACTGCATGATCTCGGCGTTGAGGATCCAAATTGGGACGGAGAAGGATGAGAGAATAACTGAAAGCTCCTCCAACAATGACTAACCATAGTTTTATTCTCATGAGTTGTACAGTCAGAAGTCCACTGAAAAAATACAAGAGATCAACCCCAAATCCTAATTGACTCAGCCTTGACAAGCCTAGAGACATGATAGCAAATGCAACAGAGGAAACCAGACTATATGCATCTGCTTTCTCTTTCACATCTTTATCAAGAAAGAAGGAGTATACAGAAGTGATTACCAAAATAGAAAATGATGTGTGAGCTTCCAAACAACGAGGGTTGGGGTACTCCCATGCCTTTGCAAACAAGGTTGAAAGGGAGATTAAGAAACTGAAAACAATGTAAAGAAAGATCTTCCACCAGCACCAATTTCCAATTAAATGATTGAAAGAAGAGCTGAAGGCATAACAGAGAAGTCCAACAATAGAGGAAGAAAAACACACAAATCTCCATACCTTTGGCTGATGAAGCCAACTCTGAATTTTGATGAGCATGAGCATTGTGTTGTTTCTTAAGCAGGGTTTGCTTTCAGGAACAAAAAAGATGTCAACCACCGTTGTTTTTTTTTTTTTTGGATGGGTGTTTAATCCCCCCTTTTTTTTTGTAGAAGTTTGAAAGGAAGGTGTTGGGAAAGTGCCATCAGTCTTCTACTCGTTGACTTAGAACTGGATTCTTCTTTTGCCCGTTTAGGGTTTAATTACATAAACTTACTTACCAAACATTCTTGATCAAAATAATTTATATCTTAGTCAAATAATATAATTACTAGTTCTTTCAACTTGCTGAAGATACTTTAATCTTTTTAGAACGAAACAGAAAAAAAAAGTAAAAAATGACTGGAAGATGGTTTCAAATGCATCTTCCCTTTTCCTTAATAGTTTTTCAAAGAATGATTGGTTCTATTCACGCAAAATACTACTTTTACTAGAGGTACCCAAAGAAAAGGGCAAGTGCATACTCACTTGTGATAGTGATGATGGGAGTTGAAATGAGTTTGCTTAATTTCCCTCTTTCTTTTTTCCTTACTTTTTTCTTTTAAAAAGTAGTTTTTAAAATCAGTGTAAAAGAATAAATATACCTTCTTTTATTTGACAAATAAAATATGTTGCTTGATTCATTTATGATCCAGCAAGCTTTTCTCGTCAATTTAAATTTTTGAAACTTGTTTGAACGAATGTATTGAGGTATTCTTTCACGTCATTGTTTTGTGGTGTCTTATAAAAGAACCTACCGTGTTCCCTATCCTTTAATAAAAGCAAGTTATATGTAATAATTTCAAGTATTACAATTTGATGTGACACTCTTTAAAATCATAGCAAAACCACCTAAAATGTCACGCTACCCAAAATCGTTCTAGTCGCCCAAGCAGACGCGTTGTTGGATGGTAATGTGACGGGTGAACCTATCACCGGAAACGGAACAAACAACAAAGATATGTTCTTGATTAGGCTCCCAGCCTAAGGAACTGAAGATGGTGACTGAGTGATCAGATTCTCTACCACCATCAAGTGATTTTATTTGTGCATTGAACACTTGAACATAAAGGTGAATTAAGTATTGATGAGGATATGGTCTCGTTTAAACAAGTCATGAAAAGACAGTTTAAAAAAGTTCTCGACAAGCAATTTTGTCCGATAATAATAAAAAGAAAGGTTAAATATGTTTTTAATTTCTTAATTTTTAGTAAATTTTGTAATTAGTTTATTTTGAAACTTTAGACCAATTTAGTCCTCCATCTTTTTTGAAATAAGTGAATTTAGTCATTTTAATCAAATTTTGTTAGATTTATTTCTGTCAAACAGTATAAATAACTCAAATACAATCCTGAAATATGTAAAAACATCTGTAAGGCCCATTAAAAAAAATTGTCTTACATTTTATTGCCCTAAAGTAAAGGGTTGTCCCTTGTAATTGGGCCTAGAGCTGGCCCAACTGTTATAACTGAATCCGAAGTCTGCCATAATTCATTTTGCTTGCTCATTCTCAGAAAATCCTAAGAGCCACAGTCGTCTCCCGCTCCGTTAGGGTTTGGTGCTACTGTGGTCAAGCGAGCTCGAACCAGTGTCTCCCTCCTCACGTAAGTATTCCCTCCACAGTGTTTGTAACTCTTGCTACTGTTACTCTGTGTAGCTCATGCCTCTACTGCCATTCTTTTCCAGTTCATTAAGTCACCCCAAAGCTAGCATCGGAGCTACGATGCTAATCCAGTTTGGTCTAGGAATCTTCTGCCAAACCCTTCCAAGTAAGGGAAGCTAGAACCCCTCCTAAATGTTTGAGATTTTGTGGTTGTTTGGTGTTGGTCTTGCGATTGATTGCGTTTTGAGTATTGTTATGGATATATAAAATAGTTGGATCACTGTTTGGTATGCTATATTGTCTGCTGCAGGAGAAAATAGTGGCGAGAACTGTTAAACTCGCCCAAGCGGGCATGTCTCGCCTATGCGAGATTAGAAGGGGCTCGCCTAAGTATCTTTCCACGAATGGTCGCCCAGGCGAACCACTGTTCTTTTTGAGCGAGCAAACGTCTCGCTTAGGCGAAGGGAGCTCTCGCCTAAGTGAGGGTCCTCCTCGCCTGGGCGAGACCCTACTGCCTGAGCGAAATGCTGGGCGAGAAGGTGGTTGGCTTTGATGTTTTCCTTGATTTCAAAAGTGGACAACATGCTTGCATGATTATTACCTTTAAGATTATGAACTAAATGGCCTTTATGAATGAGGTGGTGTATGAGTTGTGATTTGTGAGTTTTAACATGATGTGAGCATGATAATTGTATGAGATGATTCATGAAATTGAAATGATGAGTTTGGTATGAGTTCGGCATGAAACATGAAAGGGTTGGTATCAATGTGGCATGGTAATGAAATGAGACAAAGTTCCATATCCCGGGTTTGGGAATAATGTGTTGGTGGTTTGGCTGGGAATACGAAAGAGGTGAATTATGAGAAATTGTATGAGATGTATATGTATATATTTGTGGGTATGCATGTTGAATCTGTTTGTTTGATTAAGAAAGTTTGGTTTGTGTCAGTGCGTAATTCCTTGGGATCTCTAGGTGAGATTCTCAAGGTCGTGCTTCAGTGGTCGGGACGTAATTCCATGGCCCCTGTTAGTAGATGTCCATGGTGGTGCCCCATCTGTATAACTAGGTAAGGATTCAAGATAAGGTTGCATCCTAACACTCTAAGGAGTCAGTTAATCTCACCTAGAGCGGACTGACTCCTGTGGTGAGAGTAACAGGAGGCCTGAAATTCATTAAGGGCTAACCTTGTGGTGAGGGAAAATTAATTCATTGTAACACTTGTAAAACATAGCTCGGGGGTAAGCAGCTCGGGGGTGAGCAACTCGGGGGTGAGCAGAGGTATCCACCACAAGTGCAAGCATCCGCTGAATCCGACCAAGTTATATGTATCCGGATGAGTCGAGTCGAGTCGTAGTGTATTGTTTGAGAAGTCATAACATGCTTGGTTGAGATGTGTGTATTGGATTGTGAAAATGTATTTGCTTGTATAGATGAAATCCTATGGCTCTAGCTTACCCTTTTACTTGTTTGATTGTCTTGGGTGTGGTACTTCTCTTTTGTGATGATCATCAATTTATTGATATGAGCAGAAGCGAGAGGTTCTCGTGGTCAACAAGGGAACGGTGACTTCGCTGCATAGTCAATCTGGGCTGGAGCTGATGTTTTATTTTGTTGGGCTTTTCTTAGGGCTACAACCCATGTATCTGTTTGACGTATGACCTCTTTATGTTCCTTTTAACTTCATAACTGGCTTTTCTGTGGCACCGTGGTGTGCCTTATGTTGTAAGGAGTAGGGTTTAGACTCCAGGACTGCGCTATTACGTTATCTCGTGCGACGTTTTTGTTAATTTTGTTTGCTAAATTAAATGGGACGTTACAACATCAAATAAACCTAACAAAATTTGATTAAAATGACTAAATCTACGTATTTCGAAATATAAGGACTAAATTGATCTAAAGTTTCGAGATAAACTAATTTCAAAATTCATTGAAATTAAGGGACCAAAAACATATTTAACCCTAAAAAAATATATTAAAATTAATTTTTTTTAAAAATACTAAACAAAGGAAAAAAAAGAAGAAAAATGAATTAAATTAAGAAATTTATTTTTATTTAATTTGATAAATTAAAAAATATTAGTTACGAATTTTAGATTAGATTGTGTTTTGAATAGTTTAAAAATATTAAAAATAAAAAATATAACACTAAAAAATTGAATGAAAAACAAGAGTTAAAAATAAGTCAAAATGAATGAAATCGCTATAGGTGTCGAGGAGACAGAATGTCTTTCCCTCTTGCCATTCAAAAACGTTGAAGTTATTATACATAGGGTAACAATATGGGTTTGACACGACTGATTTATAGGCCCACTAAAAATGTGAGGTGGATTGAGATATTGAGTCGGTTGGTTTGTAAAAGCCTAACCTTCATAGTTTGCAGCCCGTGCGGGTTGGCCTGCCGATCTGTATAAAAAAAAAAAACTTGCATTTGTATATATAGGTTAATTTCTTTATGGATTTTTGCATAAACATTCCAAATTCTTGTATGAGTGGAAAAAAACAAGTATTATGTATTTTTGAATGTGCTAAAATTTAAAAAATACATTCAAAGTACAAATATGAATATGATGAAAATATTGAATTATCAATTTATCATCTAACTCCCCAAAGTCTTTGCCTAATTTTGTGAACTTTTTAAAGTTTTCCAATTTGTTGAACATGGAAAGTCTTATCATAAGATTTAAAAGAAAAAACGGGTTGGCTCGTGGTCCCGCAGGCCTGCAGTTATGTGGACGGGCCAGACTTTTCAACTTGTATTGTAAATGCATGGTGGGCCAACCTAGCCCACATTTTGCGGGCCAGGTGTAGGTTGGGCTGGGCCGGGCCGCATTGTCACCCCTAATTATAAATTGGGGATCTCTACTCCTGATTCTCATCTTCATGAAGAGACCTCATCCAATACACATATTCTCGTCATTCCACTCCTATGACTCACTCATCACACCTTTCTCTAATGTGTTCACTTGTAAAAATGATTTGGGGGGAGAGAAGATGGATTTGAGTAGATTAGAGAGTGAAGCTTGTGCTCTTCATTTTAAGGGAATTGAAGGTGACATTTTAAGGGACTTGAAGGTGAACCTGAGTAGATTTAAAAGTAAAGTTTGTTAATGATAGATTAAAAATTAAGTTTAATTGAAAGAAGAACAAGATTACCAAATTACTCTTGATGTTGAAAGTAATATAAAATTATATTTAGATGAATTAGATTTATTTTATAAAAATATTTAATGAATAAATTGAAAAAATAATTACTTTAATAAAAACATAATAAAATACAATATATTAACATATTGAAAAAAATTGTAAACAATTTAGAAATTTTCGGTATTAATTATTATTCTGAACATAATTTTAAAAATCATATTTTTTTCATTATTATCATAATTATACAATATTATAAGTAATGATTTGTGTCATTAATTTGCATAAATTAAGAAAACATGCACGTCAATCGACTTTGAATTTAAAAAATAGAAGACATTTCAGTAATCTTACACAACTCACCTTTAAATCTTTGCTGCGAAAATAATACAATCTCTTTATTTCTTCCTTTTCCACTCTTTTAAATCCCCACAAGTTAACACATCAAATTATTCATCTCTTATCATCTAAAGAATAAATACTGTCATGCAAACACGGTTTAAAACTCAACTCTATCACCCTCCAAGAATAAAACCTTGACACGCATAACCCGCAACTTACACAGGCTGACCCACATAAAAAAGAGAAAAAAAGAAGAAAAAACTTACACCTGTGTAGAGTGGTTATTTCTTCTAGATTTAGGCATGAACGTGTTTATTCCAAATTTTTGTATGAGTAGACAAGTATTCTGTATTTTTTAATATGCTAAAATTTGAAGAATATATCATATATGTTAAAGTACAAATATGAATATGATAAAAATATTGAATTATCAATTTATCATTAACCTTTTCAAAATCTTTACTCAATTATGTGAACTTGTTAAAGCTTCGTAATTTGTTTAACATCGAAAATTCTATCATAAAAAATTAAAAAAAATTAAAAAAGACTAGGATGCAAACCCGTAAACCAGAATTTATGCAAGGTAGACCAAACCTGTATTTTCAATGTAGAACGGGCGGTCTGGTCCATATTTTAGAAGACAGACCTGAACATGGGTCAATCCGTATTATTACCCTAGTTTTGATGTTCCCTTTTCATTGTGATGAATGGCCATCCGTGAATTATCCCGTTTTATCCTCATGCACACTTTATCCTATTATTTTTTCCCTTTTATGTATTATTTTATTGTTTTTATAATCATGCATGCTAAATCTTGTAAAACCTGTAGCTTAGTTCTAGCTCAATGTCCAGTTATCAAAACATCTTGTTAAAAATAGAATATGTTAAAAAATAATTATGAAATTTTTATTTTATTTTTGTTTTGCTTTTACATGATTTTTACGATCATAATAATTATGAAAGTTCATTATTTATCGTGTCTCGACTTTACTTGGTAATATAAAATTTCATTTATATAATATTTTAAGAACAAATTATTATTATGTTAATTTTTGAACTTGATAATTGATGTTTCTGTAATAATATTTTGAAAATCATATAGTTAAGTCTTGAATTTATTTAATAATTATAATAATATTTTAGAAACTATTAATTATCGTGTTTAACGTGTTTAAGATTCAGACTTACTTGATAACTAAAGTTTTTATTTTATTGTAATTTTAAAATTTATTAATTATAACGTTAATTCTTTAATTTGTTTGACAATTAACTTTTTATCATGATTCTTGAATTTATTTGAAAATAAAAAATATTAAAATTTCAAAACTAAAAATACATCAAACATTATTAAAATCTCTTTTCAACCTATTCTTTACAAACGGAGATGTAAAACCAAAAGTCAATCATGGTTAGGTTCATTTTCAAAAAATTTAAATTTTTCAAAAAAATTTTCAATTAATTTTAAAAACTTATATAATCTTGATTTTACATTTTAAATGAAAATATATAATACCAAATATCAAGGTCAATCTTTGTCAAATTTAAATAAAAAATTCAAAAATATTTTCCTTATTATTTTGCATTTGCATGATTTAAACTTTTTGGGGAAAACAAATACCTTAAAAATTAACTTTTATCTTACAAAGACTTTTCTTGTTAAGGTTTTTTTTATAATTTTTCACAATAAATTATGATAGCGACTTTTTTTGTACTTTATCATTTTTGTTTGACGTTCCATGGTGATTTTCGATTGCTAAAAAAGTGTTTGAATGCTATGAAAGAAGAGTTGAAATAAATGGATCGCAATAAAGTATGATATCTGGTTATTGTCTAAAGGTTCATATGGGTATTTAAGATCAAATATGACTCAAAAGAGAATATTGAAATTTATAAAACTAAATTGGTTGTCAAATATTTCACTAGAAGGATACTTTGATAATTGTCTTGTCTTTTGGTGGCTTATTATGATTTAGAATTTCACCAAATTGATGAAAAGATCGTTCTTATAGATGAAAACTGAGAAGAAAAAATTTATATGAAACAACTTAAATTTTTTTTTCATTGAAAAAGGAAAAATGGAGTGTAAATTAAAGAGATCAGTATATAGACTATAACAAACTTGTAGATAATAGTATCTAAAGTTTAATGATATATATTATGATATTATATATATCA
>Ga0209389_1006584_pt1 | contig 10112 bp, 7 predicted proteins | sample CowpearedBW_FD_187526 | JGI IMG/M metagenome (GOLD analysis project Ga0209389, IMG submission 187526) | Root nodule microbial communities of legume samples collected from California, USA - Cow pea red BW (SPAdes) (version 2) | ecosystem: Host-associated > Plants > Roots > Nodule | place: USA...
GCCAAAAAAAATTGATGTTAACGAAGTTGGAATCACTGAGACTAAGAAAAAAAAAAGGGTTTGAGGAGAGCGTTTCAGGCGGCGTCAGAGAGGTGCCTAGGGTTTGAGGAGGCAGAAAAGGGGAGAGTGCGATTCGAATGGAGAGGGTTTCATGCGGCACAAAAGTGGAGAGGGTTTGAGTCGAGAGAATCGTGGAGATGATTTGACGCGGCAAAAATGTCGAATGAAGTTGAGAAGGAAGAGAGGTGGATCGCATTTGTGGAGGAAGACCGAGAGAGACTGTCTAAGGTGGCGGTAGAGAGGTGGCTAGGGTTTGAGGAGGTAGAGAAGTGGAGAATGCGTAAAACATGGTAGGGTTCAAGAGAGGGAGAGTGAAGAGAGGTGGAGAGCGTTATTTCATGTTAAGAATTTGGAGGAAGAGCGAAACAGAGCAACTAAGGTGGAGGCAGAGGCAGAGAGGTGGCTAGGGTTTGAGGAAGCAGAGAAGTGAAGAGTGCGTAAGACGGCCTGAAAGGGAAAGTGAAGAGAGAGGGGAAGTGAAGAGAGAGGAAAAATGTGAGTGTGGTGAAAAGTGAGAAAGATGGCCTGAGACTTCATAAGAAGATGACACGTGTCCAAATTACCTTAAGAGGTAAAAAAATTTTGAATTCTGAAATTGTAGAAATTATGAGAAAATTACAAGTGTAGTGTAATTTTTTTCTTTTTGTGATTCTTTAAATTGTATTATAACTAGATATATAGTGCAAAAAGTTACATTATTGATTTTGATCGTTGAACAATATTGTTTTATTACACATAACTAATAATATATTACTATTAATAAATATTTATTATTATTTCTATTATTCTACTATTATTATTCTATTATTATTATTATTATTATTACTATTATTATTATTATCTATTATTATTATTTTTTTATTATATTATTATTGTTGTTATAATAATAATATTATTATTATTATTATTATTATTATTATTATTATTATTATACCTAAGGATGTATAGTTAATTATTATGTACAACATTAAGTAATATAGATCATACGTGATTATAAACTATTTATATTATTTACTTATGATCAAACAGGAGTTATTATACCTTGTAATGAATTCGAATATTATTTGTGTTACATACAATACAAATTTCATAAAAGAAATATTATTATTGTAAAATATATTGTTAATAAGAAATATAACGATACATCTTTGTAACACTATGACACCAGTACAACAGAAAAATTAATTAATTTAGTGAAAAAAGAAATATATTAATTGTTTGTATCTGTGTTTCTATTCTTAGATAATATAGTACAATTATTAGTATTAATATGATACAATTATTAATATTAATATGATCGGTATTAACGAATATTTGGTGTTATTGTAATTATTAGTATCATTCTATTATTATTATTATTATTATTATTATTATTATTATTATTATTATTATTATTATTGTGTACGAAATCCATAATCCACCATATATCTAAACTATTATATTGTTATTATTTTTATTATTATTAATAGTATTATTATTATTTGAATGTTAATATTATTTGTATTAACAAATGTGTAGTATTATTATTTATATTCTTCTACTTATTATTCTACTATTGTTATTGTTATTATTTTACATTATCATTATCCTAAATAGTAATAATATTATTATTGTTTTGTACGAGATCCATACGATATAATATATCTACATCTTATTTTTATTAGTTAAAGCTATACATAATTATGAAATCAATTGTATTATAACTTGCCTTCTATTTATATATGTTGAATACATATTTACAAATGATTTGTATTATTTAATTTGTTATATTATGTACAATTACATATTATAACGAATTTAAATCTTATTTATCTTATACCGATGCAAATATTTTAAAAAAAAATCTTAAAACTAAATATTATTATTTTAAATATTTTGTCAGGGTAAAACATTTAAAACCCAACACCATAACTATACATTCTTTTGTACTATTAAAATACTAAATTCGCTTTTATAGTCATTTAACAAATTAAAAAAATAAAAACATCACAACCCATGTGCACACAGTCTAAGACTAGTTTATAAACAAACATAAGTTCTACATATATTATTTAGTTTTAAAGAAATATCATTTGATTAAATAAAAATCATAGGTTTTTGTCTGCTACATAATCCCCTTGAATTGAATAGAGGAAATAGTGTTGCTATTTTCCTTCCATTGTGGTTCTTTACTTCATCGTTCTCATGAACCTTAAGCAATGGGTTCTTCACTCGGTCACTATTGAAGCTGAATTGCGTGTGGTTTGCTTGGTACCATTCATCTCTTTTCTTTCATTTATTGTGCTTAGGGTTTTACCGAATTACCAAATTCTCTTTTAGTATTGCAATTTAAAAAAGAGTGATTGAATTTCAATTTAACGATACAAAAAACTTGCAATTTCACAAGCACCACGCAAACTCTCTTCCTTCTCTCATTTTGCATTTGCATTCGATGCCTTATTGCTGCATTTTCTTTACCTTCTCTCTTCAGTCCATATTGGCATTGTGTATAGCTTTGCTTCTAGCCACAGCTCCAAAGCTAGGTCACCCTCCTGACACTCTTGCTTTTGTTTGTTCCCTTTTACTCCTGTGTTGTGTGGAAGTCAAATCGTTCATCTGTGTCACAGAGAACATCTTGCAAAATGGATCAAGATTTTATTTTTTTTAATCATTACCTCATTGGGTATTTTTTGTTTTGATTCTTACATGTTGGGTGCTAAGTTTTGAGTGTGAAGGCTAACGTCTGATTGAGATTAGTGGAATTTTTGTTTGACTTTGAATTGATGTTTCTTTGGTTGCAGGATTGCTAGGAGTGACAACAAATAGGTGGAGCTCTAGTGCTTTAAATTATAGTCTCTTTTTTAGTATTGTGATGTTGCATTTGGAAATGAGAATTTTTCTTGGAGATTTGATGTAGACCAACACATACAAAATAAAAATATAGGCAATAATAGAGAATCAGAGACAATATGAAACTGTATGAAATTGTATTGTTACAATATAGATGAAATATAGAAAGACAATATGTCTTCTACCCTAGAGCAATGCTCCTATAGAGAGAATCTCTACTCCCAAACAACCTGATATTCTCCCTTCTCCTTATTCACAGTATGTCTTCTACCCTAGAGCAATGCTCCTACAGAGAGAATCTCTGCTCCCAAACAACCTGATATTCTCCCCTCTCCTTATTCACTCCCTAACGCCTCTATAACAAAAAGGCACATTTCCTTTTCTCTCTCTCTACCACGTCCACATTCTTTCCTCCATCCCCATTTTCCTTACATAAACCCTCCATACTTTGGGCCTATTCTCTTGACTTGTATTAGGCCTATCAATACCCCCTCTTGCTGAATCAGGAAATTGATGATGCATCACAAATTGATCTTCCTAAGTTGCTTTTGTCACATCTTTATCTTTCCACTAGATCAACCACTGCTTTACATTCTCATTATCTATAGTAATATCACGAGTTGCCAAAATAGTCACCGGCACACATTTCGACACATTTTTTGCCTCAGTTCTTTTGGCAATTTCTCTCGACATGATAGTTATAAGACCTGTGAAAATTAATTAATTAAATAATTAATTAATTAATAAATGCGGGAGAAGGAGATTTTTATGACATTAAATGGTAATTAGTATGACATGGAAAAGTGTTAGCTCAAATGGTTGAGAGTACTTTATTATGTGAGAGGACTTGGGTTCAAGTCCTTTGTATGGCAATTTTGTGTTGTTTGGATTTATTATTATTTTTGATATATATGTGGGACTAGTGAGTGATATTATAATAATAGGATTATAATAGTTATCACTAAAGTAGGTTCTATTTTTGCTAATTCTAGTTTTGGAGTGGAAGTGAAAGGACAAAGGTGAAACTAGAATAAGGAGGCAGCCTAAGGGCTGGAAAAATAATATAAAACCACTAAGTAATTGCTTTTGAATGGAAATAAAACCACCATTAAGCCCATTTGCGTTTTAGCCTTAAAACTATTTTTTTAGACACATATATAAGGGCCAAATTGGGGGAAAAGAAGGGTTTTGGCAGTGCTGATATTTGACTTGGAAAGGAGCATGAATTAGAGAGTGAGAAGTGAGTTTTTGGGTGAGCAAGGGTTGAATTGAGAGAGGGGCTGAAACAAAAGCCTGGGAGAACCAAGGAACTGTCATTCTTCTCAATTTTTAATCAAGAATTCCAGGTTAGGGGTGCTGAATTTATGGGTATTTCAATATTGCTTGTGATTCTGCGTTTTGCCCTCAATAGGATTCCATGTGGTATGATTTTGGCATTTTATGCACCGTAATTGAGAATTGATGGATTGAATGTTGGGTACAAAGCCCTTTTGGTGTTTTATAAGAATTGGATGAGGGTTTTGGGTACTGTTATTGTTATTTGTGGCCAAATTATGCGTCTTGGGGAATTCAAACATATTACAATGTGTTTTTATGGATTGATTGATGAAACAGATTGAATGAGAGTGATTGCATTGTAAGTTTGGCATTGTTTTAGTGTTTTGGTGCATGAAAAGTGGCGAAACTCTACAAGTTTCGCCCAAGCGAGTCTCTCTCGCCTAGACGAGAGTTGCATAAATTCATTCAGGGTTTTGGCTCGAGCTTCTCGCTCAGGCGACGAAGTTTAGGTTTGAGCGACACGTTCACTCGCTCAGGCGAGTGAGGCTAGCCTAAGCGAGGTCACGATGAAACCTCACAAGTTGGGCACAACTTCTCATCCAGGCGAGAAGTTTTTGAGTTCTGAGCGATGGATACTCTCGCTTAGGCGAGAGTGGCTTGCCTAAGCGAGTTCACGAAGTGGTGTGGCACAAATTTTAAGTCGATTTCTTGTTCAGGCGAGGTTTGTGTGTTTTTGGGCGCAAGTATGACTCGCTCAGGCGAGAAGAGCTCGCCTAAGCGAGAAGAGGTGGTGAAGCCACTGTTTCACACTTGCTCAAGCGAGGTAGGGTGGCTTAAGCGAGGCTGACGGGCTAGCCTGGGCGAAGAGCTCTAACTTAAGCGAGAATACTACAAGTTCATGTTTGTGTGTGATGTAGGATTGTTTGATTGTGAGTTTCTAAAGTATCAGAATTATATGCTTGTGTTTGTGGTGTTTGGGCTTGAAGGACTAAGTCAATAGGGGTCTGGGATGTGTTTGATGGTTGGACGCATGATGGGCATGGAATTGTGTAGTTCTCATCGGCTGCTAAGTGGTGAGGAGTCCTTAGTATGGTGATTACATGCATCAGACGCACGATGGGCAAGGAACTGTTATGTTCTCGTCGGCTGCTATTGGGCGAGGAGTCCATAGTATGGTGATTGCGTGTGTGCCATGGTCCGAGCGAGGGAGGCTTGGATGTTTTACTACAAATGAGGAGTCTGTAGGGCAGGACTATGAGCAGGATAGGCTCGTAGGGTTGGACCACGAATGTGTTAGTTTCGTGGGAGCATAATGAGGTCCCAAGATCTAGTTCATGCGTATGACTCATGAAGGACTATGAGATCAGGGATGGGAAATTTGAAAATAATGAAATACTTTAATGATGTTATTTTCTTTGGGATGGATAACATATTTTATATATATATATATATATATGTATGTGCATAACTCACCCAATCTCTGTGTGTGTGGGAGCAGATGATGTTTCAGGTGAGCCAGGAGCTGCTTAGTGGCAGAGAATGGACTCATAGTACATGGGATTTATTTATACAAGAATTTATTTTAAATCTTGTAATTTGATTTCAGTTTTTCATGGATTTGGATTTTTATTTTGTAAAGGCGAATTTTAGAGTAATGTGACTATTAATAATTTAGTATTAATGTTTTGACGTTTTAAAATTTCCCGTGTTTTTTGGGAAATGGTATAAGAATAAATGAGTAATTTATTTATTTTTATTTTACTTTATTTTATTTTAAGTAATATCCTACCGGGATGTTACAATTGGTATCAGAGCAAAAGTTTTGAAAATGTTTTAATTATTTTGGGGCTAGTGGGGAGTGAGCTATCGATGTGGTTGTTGTTGTTGTTTTTGTGTTTAATATTAAATTGTCGTAAAGTTAACCCACTTATATCAGGTGCAGAAGTAGGTGTGACAATTTGTTGCTGAAAATCACATGGTTGTTGTGGATAGCAATTGTAATCCATTTGAAAACTACAATGTTGATTATTTTCGTATGAAAAATTGTTTTGCATTTTTGAAAGAGGTTTTCTGAAGAGAAATAAGTTGAAAGCTTGTTAAGTAGACTTCCAAGAAAGAGAGGTGTGTCTCAATGGACAACTTAAGTACCTTGTCTTTCCTTAGCCAAAGTGTTTCCCAACTAGTTTCACAAATTTCCTAACAAAACTCCTCAAACAAAAATTATGCTTCAAAAAAAATTAAAGTAACTACAAAAAATAACTAAAGAAAATAAAATAAAATAAATGTTTTAGAAAAAAAATTGAGATAAAAAAAAGTTAGTAATAAACAAAAAGTAAAAAATAAAAATAAAAAATAAAATCAAAAGAATAAAAATACAAATAAGAACTAAAATGATAAAAATTCTAAATATTTTCCCTGACAATGGCGCCAAATTTGATAACGCTGTCGTTGACGCGATCAAATTAATACTACTAAACTATAGCAACGTCAGTATTGCTAAGATAGTAGTCAACAAAATAGATAGGGTAAAGTAACCCAAAGTCATCTCCCAACGAACACGTGGCAGAGTGCACTTTCTCCAAACTTGGGTTTTTGTAGGTGCAATGGAGGCTGCGACTTTTGCTGGTGCGCGAAACCTCGAAGGTTCAAACTGCTGTAGTGAAGGATGATGGTGGCCAATGGGATTCGCAAATCTGGTGCCTACTAAAGTTGCAGTGGCTACGAAACGCGAGTGTAGGGGCGACGAGCACTGGTTTGCGCTTCCATGGTGGCACGGTGGTGCTCGCGTCATTAATAGTGGTGGTGTAGGTGTTGTTTCGACGTTGACGGCGCAGCTTCAGTGAAGGTTCGTTCATGGTGGCCACGGTGCTGCAGTGGTGGCTCGCCAAGCATGGTGTTGGTGGTTGCTCGCCTTCGCGTTTTCCGGTTCAGATACACGATGGTTCGTGGTTTCTGGTAAACTTCAGGCGCGGTGGAAGGCGCGACTACTTTGTCGACGTGCGGCGTAGTGGCTGCCGGCGGCGGACCTGATGGAGGTTGCTAGGGTTTCTAAGAGAAGAAGCTAGGGTTGAAGATGATGACGTGGCACGTCCTGATTGGTTCACATGCATATGCAAGGATTATGCCCACGTGGCTTCTTCTGGTTGGTCAACTCAATTAGTGGAGGATTGCCACATGGCACCATTTTAGTGAATGGAGTTTATGTGGTAGGAGAGGTGCAACTTAGTAAAAAATGGGGGTGCAGAATTGGTTTTTTGGTGAGACCCATTTAGAAAGAAGGGAGTGTATAAGTAAAAACTAGGGTGCAAAAGTGATTTTTCGAGAACCTGCTAATTTCAGCCTTATTTAAAGGTGGTTTGTAACTTCAATGAATTTATTTTCCCACCTTTAAATAAGCTTAATCTTAACTTCAACTGCATCAACAAACGTTAAAATATCCCAAAATAATTTATGCAACTAAAAATCACTTTTTAAGACATTTTTATCACACAAGTTCAAATAGCCTAATTATCAGAATTATCAATTAAATCACTCTTTAAGCACATAAATTCAATTAAATACCCAGAATTAAACACTGAATGAGGGCAAAAATACGCACTCATCACCAAGTCATAGGAACAAAGTGGCTGTTCAGAAATAAGTTGGATGAAGATGGAAACATCACTAAGAACAAAGTCAGACTTGTAGAAAAGGGATACAGACAAGAAGAAGGTATAGATTATGATCAGACTTATGCTCCAGTTGCTAGGTTAGAAGCTATACATTTACTTCTTGCTTATGCTTCTCTCATGAAATTTAAACTGTATCAGATGGATGTTAAAAGAGCCTTCTTCAATGGATTTATTAAAGAGAATGTGTATGTTGAACAACCACCTGGTTTTGAAGATTATCAGTTTCCTAACCTCAATTATAAATTGAAGATTGTATGGATTAAAACAAGCACTTAGATCTTGGTTTGAACGATTAAGCACATTTTTATTAGAAAATAATTTTGAAAGAGGAAAAATTGATTTAACTCTATTTATTAAAAGAGTAGATGAGCATATTTTATTAGTTCAAATTTATGTAGATGACATAATATTTGGATCTACTGTTAATTCTTTATTGATGAAGGCGTGACCACCATTACCTCTTTAGAAGCTCCCTCAAGAAGGATCACTAGAAGCATGTCTAGAGGGGAGTCTTCTATTCCATCATCTTTATCTTTGTTTATCTTTGTTTTGGATCACTTTAGTTTGAATTCCCTACGTTGATTTCTAGTTGACTTATCTTGGTTGACTTGTTGACTTTGACCCAAAGTTGACCTTTGACCAAGATTAGATTAACTTAAACCAACATGCTAATCCTTGTTTGTCTTGTTTTGTAGGTAATTAAGAAGAAGTAGAGCATGACTAGGTGGCACATGGTAATCGGAGCACATGGATGATGTGGAAGAGAGAGGAAAGTAAAAAGCATAAAGCAAAAGCAAAAGTAGACATGTACCTTATCTCCTTTTGCCTTTTTGGTTTATTCCTTAGAAGGCTACTTGGTCTCCTTCCTCTTTTGGCCTAGAATCCTCATGGGAATGCATCCACCAATCATTTTCCTTCACTTGGCCGAGACTTCACTCTAGCATTAGGTTTTTAGGGTTTGCTTGTTAGTCCCTTTCATGTTTTTATATTTGCTAAAAGACCCCTATGAACTTCTATTTAAAAAATGTTCCTTGTCTTGTAAAAGGGTTGATCATTTTGTTTCTAAACTATTGTGTTTCAACCATCTCTTTGTCGTGAGCTCTCCTTCCTAGAAGTGAACTCACCTTTGCCTTATCTTGCTTGCAAGTGGTGGCAGCAACACTCATCTCTAGGGTTTGGTTGGCTTAGATCCCCCCTATGAGTGGCGTGCTTCTTCCATTATTCATGTTCTATGCTTTCTATTTTTAATGTTTCTTCTTTCATTTTTGTTATTTAAGTGTTGTTGAATCCGTGTGTGTTTAAGCTTGAATCCAACTCTCTTTATCCTTTCATGAGCTTGAGAAATGAACCTTCACATCTAGATAGCTTGCTATCTTATGTCCAGTGGGAATTTTCAAAAAGCTTTCTTAAACAACTTCACCATATTCATAACTCTAAAAGAAAACAAGATAATCCTTCATCATTTGGTATCAAAGCCTGGTTATCTTGAATATGGCGTTTTTCTTGTGCTAACCTTTGTTTTGGTGGCTTGTTTGGCTCGGAGACCTCTCGACTTTTTGGTGTTCAAGATAGTGTGCACATAAATTTTCCACTTCACTTGAGGTTAAAGTATCTAAAAACCCTATCTCTTGATATATGTTGTTTGGTGAAGTGAAAACATGAAATTTTGGTGCTTATGTTTCCTTTGGCCGAGAGCTTGCTAAGATGCTACCATGCCAAAATTTTTCTTCACATGTTGAAAGTCTTCTTAAAATGTTCCTAGCTACTTTTGAGTCTCTTGTCATATGCTTCTTTGAGTTGTTTTGTTCTTGATTCTAAGTTTTTGAGCTATTGCATGAGATCTATGTCTTGTGTTGTTGTATGCTCCTTGAAATTGATTTTGGCCTAATTTTTAAGGAACTAAGTGTTCAAGACTCCCTAAAACATCCTTCTCATCATCTTAAGTACCTAGTTTGAAAAAGAAAAATTATTTTCATGAGAAAACCACTTGGCCGAGCGCTAAAGTGTTCCTAAGTGAATCCATTAGGCCATTTTTTACTAGGTGTTATGCTACCAAATTTTATACTTGAATTTTGGGTGATATTGGCAAATTAATTTCATGCTTTAACTTGGTTATGATCTTTCTTGGTGTATGAATAATTTGAGGTATAATGTTGGCTTGTTCAAATGCTTTCCATAGAGTCTTTAAAAGTGCTTTTCATTGCTTTAGTCTTGTTCAAGTTTTGTCTTTAAAACAAATTTCCTTAGAAGTTAAACTTTCTTGTTTTTGAGCTT
>Ga0209389_1006586_pt1 | contig 10111 bp, 6 predicted proteins | sample CowpearedBW_FD_187526 | JGI IMG/M metagenome (GOLD analysis project Ga0209389, IMG submission 187526) | Root nodule microbial communities of legume samples collected from California, USA - Cow pea red BW (SPAdes) (version 2) | ecosystem: Host-associated > Plants > Roots > Nodule | place: USA...
GAAACTTCGTTGATCATGATTGTGATTCTAATGAATGTTACTAATAATGATTTTTTTTATGTCAGGTGTTTGATCAAGGGAGTGTTCCTAATGAAGAAACAAATGATTCAGAACAAGATTAAGATTGATAGTAAAGAATGTTATATTAGACTTTTACTATTTTACTTTTATGAAGAAACAAAGATATTGTAATATTCTATTAGTTTGAACATCTAAATTTTATTGTTTACCTTGAACTTATAGACAAAGTTCTTGTTTTTATAAATGTTATATCTAGTTATAAACATGTATCAAAATTTTAGAATTTTTGCTTTTTATTTGAAATGTTTTAGGAAATATGTGGATTAAAAAGGTGCAACAAAAAAAATTAAAGGCGTTTAAAACACCAAGTTAAAGTCATCTAAAAATAATGAATTGCATTATAGGGGTGAAAAACCTCACCAGAGATTTAAAAACGTTGAAATTGATTGAAATTGAAAACCATAGAGGTTTGACAAACTTTCGTAAAGTATCAGGGGTTCTAGAACCACCAGTAAGTAGCGGGGGTTTAGAATTGCCGGTAAGTAGCAAAGGTTCCAGAACCGTTGGTAAGTAGCGGAGGCTCTAGAACAGCCAGTAAGTAACGGAGGTTAAGAACTGTCGGTAAGTAGCAGGGGTTCCAAAACTGCCAGTAAGTAGCAGGAGTTGAAGAACCGTCGGTAAGTACTACTTTACCAAGGGTTGATGAAAACCGACGATAATCCGTTAACGACGCTGGCTTTTCTAGGGGAAAACCAAACCGCGAGTAACGCCTTTAGTGGAGGTTAAAACCGACAGGAATGCAAAAAATAACCTCCATTAAAAATTATTTCTCTTGTAGTGATGAAACGCATTCACATCTCCAATATATTTTTCATCTTATCATAACCTTTTTATAATTATGTTAAAATGATGTATGTCAATTAAAAACTTTTTATGTCTCATATTTGAATATTTCTATTATTTTTTTAATATTTTTATTTATTGTATATTTTCCTTTTACATGAGTATGTTTAATACTCTTAATTTAAGTGTTAAATAGCATAAACCTTTCATTTACTATATAATATTAAAAAAAATTCTTTACTTATTATTATTAATTTTTGTTTCATTTAAAGAACCCTTTTGTTTTGCTAAAACAATTTTCGTTATTTCTCAACCATTGAGTATATATATTGATATTTAAAAAAGAGATTCATTAGAATTTAAAAAATTAAAGTCAACAATCATTTAAAAAATATTTTAATTTGAATATTTGTTTTCCTTTTATATTTTTCAAAAATATTTTTAAATTTTAATATTTGTCGTTTGTAAATTTAATAAATGTTTTGGTTCTTATCAAATTTTATTTGGTATTCTAATCTAAAATGTAAACAATTATAATTTATTTCAAAGTATTTGGTATCGAAGAAACAACCATCCTCCTAATATTGAATATTTGATAATATTGTGTTTGGGTATGGGGATGGATGAATTTTTGCTACGGGGATGGGTATGGGATAGCGAAACACGTCCCTGTCCCGCCCCGTTGCCATCCCTAAACAAACTTGAACATACATGTACTAATCAGGAATTGATTTCTATTAGAAATGATAGTGAACTGGCTCACAACTTTTTTTCATTATCTTTTTGAAATTATTTTAAATATTTATTTATGAAATTTATTTATGTATATAATTATAAATAAATATTTAAAATATACTTAATTATATAAATATTTTCTATATTTTAATAAATCAATTAATATTTTTAATTAAATAAATTAAAATAATTATTATATTTACATATTAAATTACTTTATCATAACTAATAATTAAAATTTAATTTATAAATATTAATGATTTAAATTATAATAGTAATGCATATTTTCATTTCTAGAAAAATATAATATAAAAAACTTAATTTTTTAATTATTTTTAATTTTAAAAATTAAAAAATGGAAACGGGCTAAGGGTGAGTTAATCCTTCTTTGGCCCACCAATCTAGTGAGTTAAGTGAGCAAGGTCAAAGTGGGTAGGCAGAATGAAAATTTCAACCCACACCGTCTTATTTTGGCGGGCGGCAGGCTGCCCATTGGACCTAACCCACTTTGCCACGTATACTAATTAGTAGTAATTAAGCCAATGTAATTGAAACTGATCATTCATCCAAAATAATGATAATAACTTCTATCACTACAAAAAATATATTTTTTATTAGAGATTTATTTTTAATATATATAAAAATGTTTCTGGATAGAATCAAATTATCATACAAAGTATTGTATTATCATTTTGCCGAAAATTTTGAAGACAAAACATATCCCAACAAGCAACAAGAGAATAATAGTATACTTGTAGGATAATTTAGTTCCATGAAAAAACAAAACCATTAAAAAAATAAAAGGATTTCTATAATTTATTTTGACCTTTACAAATTATATATTATTTTAAGATTTAGGTATAATTTTAAATTTGTTGAAAACTTTGCTCCAACTTTATTCTCGCTATTTTTTCACGTTTCTATTATTTTTGGCATTCTTCTTTCTCACCTTTCTTCAGTTCTTTTTCTCTCTTATAAATATTTTAGGTTTCTTCTTCAACCCATTACTTCTTGTTCACCACCATCTTCATTTGTTTCAAAATTGTTCTGATTGCTTTTGAGGACAAGACTTCCAAGCATCAATTACTCAGAATGACTACTTGTAAATTCTTTCTCGTCACCTCCATCTCCGTTTTTGGAAATTTGGCTTTGAGATTGTTGATTCAGTATTTTTTTCTTCTCCCTAATCTTCTGATTGCGATTGATTATTTTAATAATATTGCTTTGAGCGAGAGTTGCCAAGTTGAGCGAGAGATGGATTATTCATATCAAATTTTTTGTTTATTTTGTTATAAATAATTATTCTCAGTTTTCACTATTCATATCTACTATATATCTAAGACAATGTTAGTGTAGGTAAATTATTGAAATACACATTATATTTGATTGACACGTGTATTAAATTCAGGTTATATTTGTCTTTTTGATATAGTGTTGTTTTGCCGCTGAAAAACTTTAATTGTTGATTGACATTGGCTGACAGTAGGACCCTTCTTCTTCAAGGCAATCAAGTTCCTCGAGGTAATTTATTTTTTTCTTCTTCCATTTTCCTTCTTCTTCTCCTTCTTTTGTTTTCCTTCTTCCTCTTCTTCAATGCTTCTTCTTTCTTCTTCCTCATACCAACCTAAGTCTGATTTTTTTTTTTGTGATTGTTGTTGTTGAAGGTTGACAGAAGTTTGGTTGGTGTAGGTAATTTATTCTTCTATTTCTTGATTTCATTTTTCTTGTTCGTGGATATTTTTTCTTTCTTCTTCTTACTTTGTTAATTTATGTTTACTTTGTGTTCATTGTAAAGGTCAAAGATTTAATTTTTCCAATGTTTTTCGTCTTGTAGAAAAGGTTCATGTTTTTGTTTTTAAAAGTTTTTTTTAACAAAAATCTTTAACATGTTTTGTTGCTTTTGATGGTGGTTGTAGTCATTATTTTATACTTGGTACAGCTATTATTGTGGGTTGAAGAAAAGGTTAAAGTTTTCGTTTTTAATAGGTTTTTTTGGAAAAGTTGTATACCTGATTATGATGATGTTTTTTGTTGGTGGTCTTCGTCTATTTATGTTTGGTGAAGCATATATGGTTTTTTATATTTTGAAGTTGTAATGTTTTTGTGTGCTAAAACGTATGATCTATTTTATTGACATATATATTAGATGGCAAAGAAATTTGATATGATCAAGGATATTGATTGAAAAGGGAAACTTTGAAACTTGTTGTTAGAATCGTAGATTTGTGGTTTGTTGAATCATGGGATTGCAAACGAAATAAGGAGATGGTTCTGACAGATCAAAAGGTAATGTATCATTCCATTGTTTATATGCATTATATATTTTGTATTTTAGAAAAATATATATATATATATTTAACGTTATATGCATGATTATGCTAGTTAGGGTGATGTTATCCATGCTATGATTAAAAAGGAAGACATTAGTACGTGGGAAGACAAGCTAAAGGAGGGAGAAAGTTAAATAATGCATAACTTCAAAATCTTAAAGAACATAGCTCAATATAGAGTTTGCGACCATCCCTTTAAGCTATTATTTATAGGAGCAACGTTTGTACGACTGCAACCAATTGTCGGCATACCTGCAAAAGTTTGGAAGTTCAAAAGTATAAAGGATATCATTGATGGACAATATTTTGCAGATTTGTTGGTTGGTAAGTTTTTTGTCATTCATTCATATATATGTCCTATTTAATTTGTTATGTTCATTTACTTTTTAATTTTTCCATGTTAGATGTCATTTGTATGGTGGATAATGTGGAGGAGAAACCTTGTGCGAAAAATGTTGTGTTTGATAGAGCAGTTTTAATATATCGGTTTAATGTTGTTTTGAAGTTGTTGTTTTTATTTTATTAATTTAGTGGTGCGTCAATCAGTTGCACTCTATGGGAGTCATATTGTATGAGATTGGTTAGTTATTGGAGGGAAAGTCGTGAAACACCTTATCCTGCTATTATTCTTACTCAGGAAAAGATAAAGGCTGCATTAGGTTTTATTATAGTGACAAAACTTTTTTATATTCTTTATTTGTTTCGAAGGTAATGTGCATAATTTGTAAATTAATTTAAATTATTTTGTATAGGTCCATGGCCAGTGTCATTGTCTAATTGTTGGAATGGATCGAAGTTCATATTTGGAGATGATATACCTGAATTGATTGAATTTAGCAAGGAATTTGCAAAGTAATATTTTTATATTAGCATTGTATTATTCAATAAATCTTTATATTTGATAAACACTAACCAATGTTTAATATGTAGAAGTTGTGCTCATGAAATTTTTGAAGAGGGAAGCCAATATAGTGGGTCTTCTCAGATTAGTCATGTTGATAGGTTTATGTATAAAATTGTTGTTAAAAGTGTTTCAGAGATTCTGACTGTGATAGAGGTATTTTGCAAACTTTTATAAACAATTTTTGTTATTATTAACCCTTCTTTTATTGGTTTAGGAGATTTCATGCGTAACTGTTGCACATACACTTAAATTTAACTTAGGAAATGATGGTTGGAGTTATTTGATTTGTAAGTTATGCACGAAAAGAACACATGAAGTTGGTTCTTTTAAGTGTTTGAATTGTGATGGTTATAGTGAGTATCCAAGAATAAGGTTAGTAATACCTGCCGAATATAATGATTTTAGTAATTCGTAACAGATGTGTAATAGTTTGCCTATGTTACAATCTTATTTATGATTGAATATATGTTTGTAGATACAAGCTTGGAATTCAAGTGACTAATGGAAAAAAGGTTGCTAACTTCATGCTTTGGGACTAAGATTGCATCAATCTAATTGGTGTATTTGCTGGTAATTTGCGAAAAAAAATGATTAAGGTAGTACAACTTTATTTTTCCTCCAATAAGATAATAATGTGAAAATCATACTAATATTTCATTTCATGTTTCTTTTTGTATGTATTAGGATGGTGAGGAGGATCTTAAGTGTTTTCTAGAGGATCTAAACGTTATTTTGGAGTGTACTTTGGCTTTCAAGGTTAAGCTCCAACGAAATAACCGACCTGCTTCAGTAGTGAGAGTTTCAAGTGATCGTGAAATTATAGCTCACATTAGTAGTCTTCTTGGACAAACTGAGGTTGTAATTTTAATTATTCGGTATTGATTATGTCAAATATTGGTAATAGAACTGAAAAGAACCTGATACTGAGAAGTCGTTAATGAGTAGATTTTAAGTTTACAGTGTTCACTAATACCAATGTTAGTGGTTTCTATGTTTTAATTGTATGTGAAATAATGCAGGCAATGGTTACTAGAAAACGTATCAGCGGCAATGACTTTGATATACATACTCATATTGGGAGTTCTTTAGTAAGTATTTAAATGAGTCGTACCGATGGTCCGATAGAAATTTATAAATTTGGATGTAAACTTTTGTAGGCAATGGAACTTGCTGAATGTAGTGACAATGTTGTATGTGACGTATCTGCTGATACTGATAGTTCATTAGTAAGTATAATTTCACTACAATTACCATACTACTATTACTCGACACTTGGAAGCTCTAATATAGATTGATGGTGGTAATTGCAAATGTCCTTTTCTAGGACGGCTGATCTTGATCTCGATATTGTTTTATGTGTGATGTCCAGAAAAGATCTATGTACTACTAGTTACCATGAAGATGTAGAAGACATTCCATCAAATATAATGGACTTTGATCTTTTTGAAGACATTCCGTTAGCCAAACTATCAGCTACAAAGACAATGGAGACTATCAAGAAGGAGAAATGATGTTTATATTATGAAAGCCAAGGAAAATATTATAGTAATTTTCTTTAGAAGTTTATGTATGTTTTGTCACAAATGTTTTGACTCCTACAAATGCTACATTCCTAGGTCCTGTTTTGTTTAATTAGAATGGTGAACGCTTTTTAATATTATAAATAGTTTTGACTATGAAAAACGTACAAGAAAGTTGGAACAATATTCATATATTGTGGATGCTATTATATGTTAAATGTATTGATATTTTGAATGTACCAATTTTATTAAATTTTTTAATTAGTGCAAATGTTTTAGAAGTCGTATTTAGCAATTAATACATCATACTGAATTAATATCTTAACTTCTATAAAGTTAACACTAACCTATATTAAAAAAAAAGTATTATACCATTTCATACCTTAACATTTTTCTTGTTTGAAAATAAAACTTTTCCAATGCTTTTAAAGTAAAGGTGGCCCTTAAGATGTGTAATAATACTAAGTTTTGTTTCAACAATTGAAAAGTTACATTTTAGCCTATGCATTAAATTGTGCATATTGAAAAATTCTTCAAAAGACTTTCATATCTTCATTGATAAGACCTGCATTTAATAAGCCTAAAAACGTGAAACACTTAAATTTGACGGAGTAGTACAACATACTAATGCATTAAAGCAATGAAGTTGTTGATTGTTTCCCGCACTAGAAGCAATGTCAAACACTACATTATTAGTTTACTATCTCATGGATAATATAATCAAATCTAAATGTATAAAGTTGGTAGACAAGACACACTAAGGTGAAAAGACTTGCATTTAATAACCATAAATCATGTTTCCCAGTGATATGACTTTATAATGGTGTTAAATTTGGCGGTAAAAATTCAGGATTCATCCATCCATTAACATGCAATCTCGATATGAGTAATGATTATGTAAACAAAGCCTTTAGTGGATAAACTTATAAGAATTTGGTAAATCAAATATGTTCAACATGGTTGAAACACAATGTCCTCTACCTATTCACGAATTGAAGTAGTGACGTTTTTTCTGTTGAGGAAGAAGGAGTATGAATTTTTCTGGAATGCTTTCTAAATTTCGTGTAGAAGTTGTTTCTACGAACTTGATATAAAAGTTATGAAACTTATTACAATGGCTAATAACTTGGATCCATTTTTACCTAATCATATTTATATAAATTAGCAATATTATTTATGAATTGGTATTAAGAATAAGTTTATTAAGGTTTAAAGTATAGTTGCACTTGGTATGATATAATGCGAAATTTGGTAATATATATTTTTAATTTATTCAAAGTTTTTTGTTATTGAAATAATGTACTTAATGAAAATATAAACTACTAGAAGAAAATAATTTAACAATCATGAGAGATAATTAGTAGACACCCTTAATTTAATATTAAAGAACGAGGTCTTCATAAACATACATGCCAACATACCAAAATATATTAATGTTGACATACAAAATATTGGAGATCTGCAAGTCATGAAAATGAAAGAAAAAGACATTGCTCATAGGTCCCATACATTTGTTTCAGACCCCAAAATATTAACAAACACTTCCATATACAAAATCTTCAAAATGTGGATCACGTTCTTTTGGTCATTCTCTACCATAAATCTTATACAATCACCAGCCAAGCCAATCCAACCGCATATGAGATAACACTCAAATGCACTTCTGCCTGTCCAATGAATTTTACAATTCTTGTATTGTGATTGCCTATTTGTCAACACATAGGTTTTCTGCGTCTTCACCAAGCATTCTTTAACAAACTTCGCATCCAGATACTACATTCCAACAAAATTTGTTAAAACAACATAAATATAAACGAAAACTATAAATCTAAACCATACCAAAGAAGATGCTTGAACATCATAAATACTTAATATTTTCTCACAATCAGCAAAACCAACTTGAACTTGGGTGTTGGAGGCACTGGCCAAAGCTCTATTATAAACTATTTCAATTCCTTGGACCGAGAAGATCCTGTGAAGAAAGGTATTGTTTCCTACATAATTTAAATGTAGGAAACAAGTAGAACTCAACCCATAGAATGAAACGTACCCACAAAAACCAAATTATACCATCTTCCCAGCCTCATATGTGTCCATGTATACTTCAAACTTTTCTCACAAAGGATCATACAATTTGACCAACTCATTAAAGAAAACTTTATGCTCACAAAATATTTGGAAGTGATCGGGCAAGGTTAACAACAACTATCACAAGAATCAACAGAAAGCCAATATTAACAACAATATCTATACATTTACACTACAAATTATAATAAAAATGGACTAAACTTGCATATCGTGTTTGGGATGAACTGCACTGTGAATGCTTGGAAAAACCTTAGTGAGGATAGAGGGTTACATGCAAGAGCTTTCTTTCTTCTACCAGAATACTCAATCTCATTTCAATCCAAATCGAACACCCTTATGCGAAAGTATCGATCTCCACAATAAAGAGTACACACGTATCCAACATTGTTAAGATCCTTAAACCACATTATCTCCTGAACCGCATGGATCTGTCTCTAAGCAAGAAGTGTTTCTTCAAACTCTATGTTGATCATGTTTCCTTTCGGATCATTGAAAAAGTTTGTACCCATGAGTAGTGATTTCCCCCATTGTTCATAAAAACCTTCTTCAAACTCTAGACAGTCCTATGACATAGAAAACCACAACGATCCATAAAAATAAAAACTTTGTTCAAAAAATAAAAGAGATGGTTGAAGAAGACGATCACAAAAAAATAGAAACTTTGGTCCAAACAATACATCTACACATAAAACACAGAAAACTTAAAGAAAATGAAAGATGCAAAGGGACCAACCTCTGAGGGTTCCATGACCATGACAGAGTTCTAGTAGAGATTGGTAAAGCTAAAATGCTTCGAAGTAGACATTTGATGGTCAGACCCTACTATAACTGGTGAGGATGACTCCTTTCCTTCTTCCTTTATGAACAACAACAACCACAATGATCCAACTTTCTTTTAAGCAAACTAAATGAAACGTCTCAACCAAATCAAAACACCCTGACCATATATATCAACATGCTTCACAAATACCAGCATGTAGACGTCTCGATAAGACATATAATAACTCCTCATCTGCTGCCACCTCTTCATATTCTCATAAAAAATTTATTTACAATTTAATTATATTCATTCTACCCAATAAATAACGTTTATCATAGTATTTAAATTATCTACTATCAGCTTGAACCCACAATTAAAAACTTAATGACAATATATATAACATTTAATCCACATACGTTAAATTTAAATTTACTGTCAATTAATAAACTTATAAACCAATAATATTTCAAATATAACCAAAATTTAAAAATACATAATATATAACAAAAATTAATTTTATATAATTATATCAATTATATATTTATTTAATCAATATAATCATTACATATACTTAAATTAACAATTAAAGTCTTTAAAATCATTTAATTATAAATAATTGATTTATACAATAATATTAAAATCTGTTCTCAAAATAACAAAATTTAAAACACAAAAAACACGACCCGTTCTGTTTAGTGTTTAGTTGAATACTAAAGTTATTACGTTGTTTTTTCATTAGCTTTCTAAGCAATATGATACTGGCATTTTTTAATCCAAAGAAAAAAATAGATTTAACGTTTTCGGTTATTATTCATCATATAACCTGAACTAAAGTATCAAGTGGTGTCGATGGTGAGTAAAGTTGCATTAATTGTATAAACATACAAAATTATTTTCATGCTCTTCGAAC
>Ga0209389_1006599_pt1 | contig 10106 bp, 9 predicted proteins | sample CowpearedBW_FD_187526 | JGI IMG/M metagenome (GOLD analysis project Ga0209389, IMG submission 187526) | Root nodule microbial communities of legume samples collected from California, USA - Cow pea red BW (SPAdes) (version 2) | ecosystem: Host-associated > Plants > Roots > Nodule | place: USA...
CTATTTTCATTAAACCCTAGCCGTCATATAGATGTTTCATTCTTTTTTTTTTTCAAATAGAAAAGCAATTGTTTCTTCCTTCCTTACTTCTGAAAACTCCAAATACACAGTCCATCTTCCATTGTTGAACTTCAAGCTACATATTCATTCTTCCATAATGTAGAGAAAAATAAAATGGGTGGCTTTATTTTTGGGTTGTCCTTCTTCTATGTTTGTGCCATGGTGACCAGAGGAAGCAAGCGAGAACATGAACGTTGCTTTTTCAAGTTGTAACAAACAGCACAATGATTTTTCCACTGCAAATAAAAAAGACGAGTGACGAGACAAATGAGAGCGTCAACGGCCAGCAACAACTACTTGTTTCAGGTGCTTGTGCAGAGGTTGTAGATGCAGATTTGGACTCACACGATCTCTAGTGAGGGTGAAAAACTGTTGCAAGTGATGAAACATGCAGATCTTCTCACGATGGTTGTGGATCTGTTCAACGGTGCTCGTGGTGGTAGTGGATCTATTTGGTGGTACTCACTATGGTAGGGAATCTGTTCGGCGATGCTTGCAATGGATGTTGATCTGTTCTCGTCAACGTCGCGTAAAAGACATCATGTACCATAAGAGCAACACGCAGATGAAAAGAAAATCCTTTATTTTCTTAAATTCGGATAATCCATATCCAACCGAAAATATCCGAACCCGATATTTTCCCAATCCGACAAACCCGAACTATAAAATGGTCGGATTCAATTTTTTATGAAATAAATTTTGATTGGGTTGGATTGACTTCTTGGATCCGAATCCAGCCCAACCTGACCTATGCTCACCCCTAGTTACTGTTATGGCATAACAGAACAAAAACTTGACGCCTTTGTAAAATTTTGTAAAAATTAACCCTAAGTAGAGCTTAGGCTCCGATCATTTATAAAATCGAAGCCTATAAACTAATAGGGTTCAACTTTACAATTTCTTAAATTCAGTGACATCTTTAAAATTATTGGGAACCTTAAGGCACCGAATCCCAAAAATCGAAGCATGTTCCTCTATAGGCTTTAGTGTTAAGGAGAACTGAAGCCTAAATGTTGCCTGTACTTTCAAATAGGCCACCTTCTTTTTACAAGCTTTGCTTTTTGTAAACCCAAGACATATTAGGTGAAAGCCGAATGGGCTTTTTGCACTAGTGTCAGTTTGGAAATAATCGATTACTGTCCATTGACTAGATACCCACAAATATGCAATAAATAATTATCATACAATTAATATAGAGAATAGAACATAAGATTATGGAAAAGAATTATATTAAATGAATAATTCCCAAAGAATTAAGAATACATCACACACAACCCCTGTGAATGAGGGAGTTAGCTACTCCTATGCATATTGAATACTAGACTGATGTTGAAATTGAATACCTTCATCCTTCATAATACCCTTCTACCTTCAAATGTAGAGATATCAAGTTTCTTTCTCTCCAAGTATGTATTTTTCCCTTGATAACGTCCATTTTTACCTCTTTTGTGTGTTTATTATCATGAATAAATCAACTCTTTCCTAGCTTTTATCTTGTTATATTCTCAAGTTTAATATGTTTTGTATTGTTTTGTGTTTTAGTTATTTTTTGCTTGTTTTACCTCCAATTTCTATTTTGAGTGTGTTAAATAAGTTAATAAGAATCATTTTTGGTGGAGTAAAACAAGCAAGAACTCAAGGGAGCATGTTTTGGACAAAAAAGTTTGATTTTGAGCCAAATACCCATGACAAGCGCTAAGGAATCGGGCCCACTGCTACAAATTCATAAATGAAAATTAGTTGCAGAGCATTAGAGCGCTTGACGGTGGAAAAGTGCTGGCTTGTTTTACATTTTACTAATACAACACCTGGAAGTGCTAAGATGGTGATAGGCGGTGACGACGCTGATAGGTTGAAAATGGGTATTAAACATGTTTTCTTGCGAGGCAAAGGGATCTTTCCTTCCTCCCACGACTTCTCTTCACCCAAAGCAACTAAGAGAGGCCCTTGGAGGTTGTTTGGGGTACTGGGAAGCTCTCCCACTCCTCCTTGGGTCTTCAATCTTCATCCATTATGTTTTCCCCTTTTGGGGTTGATGAGGGAGAGGATCTACGGATTGGAGGTGTTGATGCGAAGGGGATGCACAATTAGAGCATGAAGAATTTGCTAAGAACCTTGAGAAATGGCTTGCATCTTCTCTTTGGTTTCCATCTCTTCCCTTTCTCTTCAATTTGTAAAACTTAGGTTCTCCACCATTTAGAGCTAAACCTATTTGTTGAGATTAGATGTAATGATTATAATTCTTGTATATGTTGTGATGTTAATACATATGCTTTTCCATTTCAATGTTAGTATTTGATTTCCATGCTTAATGCTTGCTTTGGTTTGGCCACCCATGCATGAGTTGTGTTCTTGAGGTGTTGGAAAATATCTTTTGAACAAAGAACTAAAATTGAATGCCAAATGGAGCTTATATCTAGGGATATAACATTATTCCTTGGTAATCTTAACACCCTTGAACTTAATGCATGATTTCACTTGTTGAGGATTCATTAGAATTGGATCTTAATGAGTTATCATAGGCTCAAAGTCGTTAGGAATAGGATTTGAGTATTCTTGTGAGTTGATTTTGACATGAAATTGGAATTGAGATGTTTGTGAATGTATGAGAATGAAGTGAATGAAATCTAGTCTTGACATTTGTAAATAATCTATGTTAAATTCTTGTTCCACACCAACTGTTTGATAAAAATACAAAAAAGGTTTCTTAGTATTTTTGTGAACTTTGTTATCTAATTGAGTTGTGAGTTGCGATAGTTGACATGTGTTGCACAAGTCCCTGTGGAGAGAACAATATTTATTACTTGCTATGTGCGACAGGTGCACTTGTTGTTTTCCATTAACAAGTTTTTGGCTTTGTTGCCCAGGATCAAACCCGGGTCACCCGCTTGAAAGGCGAGAATACTTACCACTATGGAAAAGAATTATATTGAATGAAGAATTCACAAAGAATTAAGAATACACTACATCCAACCCCCGTGAATGAGGAACTACTCCTAGGCATATTGAATGCTAGACTAATGTTGAAATTCAATGAATCCTTCAGAATTCCCTTGTACTCAAATGTAGAGATATCAAGTTTCTTTCTCTCCAAGTGTGTCTTTTTCCCTCTCGCCCCCAAAGGGGCTTTTCCACAAAGGGGTATTTATTTCCCAAGTGGGTTATTTTTCACCTTTGTCAAGCCCTTTATTTAAAGATTTTCCAAATTGGTTTGGGCTTGCAACTTTGTACTTGATCTTTTAATATCTTTTATATCTTGGATATATAACTCAATATCTTTGAGATATTCTTCAAATATTCTGACTTGTAATTTGTGTAACCAACTTTATGGATATCTAATATTGTTCATAATCTTTGACTATTCGATATTCCACTTATTATGTTGATCTCCCAAATCTTTGAGATTTTCACTTTTTTGGAAAATATAATCCACATATTTAACTTTTCCACTTTTATTGAATAAAACCTGAAATATCAAATAAAATTCAAAAATAAAATAACAATAAAATATGAAAATAAATAAAATAAAAATATGATAATGCCTATTATCAATTACATAAAAAATTAATTAATTTTATTTGTTCAAAATATTTTTGGGTTCAAAATAATTTATTATAGTAGTTAGTTACTTCAACTTTCTTTAAACAGAAAACTTTCATCCTTTCAAAAATATAATTTTTCATATCTTTCAAATGTAGAGAGCTTTATTGTGACTTAGAAATTTTTATGAAAGTATTTAAATATTTCATTTTTGTTTTGAAAGATTGCTCAAGGTTCATAAAGGAGGTGATGATGTCAGAGGTCCTTCATTATAACATCCATCACAATTCAGATGTTAGAGTTATTTTTTTTTCTTTGTATATTCTTTAATCTGAATCTTACACCAATGTATGGTGTGTTTGATAGGAAACAAAAATTTTCATTGTCTTGTATTGTTCTTTTTATCTTGAAACAAACTTTCAAGAGTTTTATGTAATTTCTTCGTCTAGTTTGCAGAAGAGGATCTTGCAAACTGACTTTGTTTGAAATTTTAGTAATTCTAGATAAGGTATTGTAAAAAAATGACAAATCATGAACAAAAAAATGGTACTTCCCGAGGCGTGTAAATTCACCGCCCTTAGGGACTTATCCGCGGTGTGTTGCGCAAGCCCCCCAAGATACAACAGGAACTTCTCGGATCTTTCGAGGATCTCAGAACTAGCAAGAAAGTACTCTTGAAAGAGTATTTAACCTAGATAGTAGAAAAAATAAATATGAGAGAGAAGAGAGCTTGAAGAATGAAGGAGAAGATTGAGAGATAATGTGTTCTGGAGAGCACCAAAACCACCTATTTATAGGTGTGAGTGATGAATGGTGAAGGGCTGAATTTGCATGGCAACAGTAAAAACAATTTCACTACAACGTACAGAACTGGCAGCCAAGCTTTCAAGTTTAAAAATCAAAATGGATGCACCTCTATCATAAAACTTGAAATTGTAGCATTTATAATTATGGCATGCAACGTTTAGAATCTTTTGCAATAAAAAGATTATTTTATAACAATCCCCCCCCCATATTGCAAAAGATAAGAAAAGAAAGATTGAAAGAAGAAAATTATGGGTCTCATAAGACGTAAATGCATCAGAGCTAGTATAGCAAGCTATATGAACCAGTCCTAGACAAATAAACTTAACACACAGTGTAGTAGGTATAGCAAGCTATATGACCCAAAGACACTTGATATGTGTTAGTGATTTATCAATCACAATACACCGCCACAATCCTTGTTGTTAACGCTGTGTTGTGCTTACTAGGCCATGCGTGTGGCCGATGTTCATGAGTGCTCTAGAGATCATGCCAAGATCTCATACAAGCGGCCCCACTTGACACTCATATAGGTGATTTCATCAAGTGTATACTACATATCATACACCACCAGTAAGGGATATGAAAATCATTAAAAAATTGTTTAAACTAAAATTCTTATACCATAACGAATTTTAATTTACAAAGTTTAACCTCTCAATAATGCAGTCTCTAGCACTTTCACATACACCATAGGAATGGACATAATTGATTTAAAAATCAATTTAGTGCTATCAGAACTAACAAGTGACTTGTTTTTATCCATATGAACCTTATTCATGGGATCTCCAATCACAAAGATTTGGTTACCATCACCTGTTTGTTTGCAAGTGGATTAAGTCCCATTCGCCTCGATGTTTCTAAAATTGTATTTCTTCCTAGGGGTTTTGTCAAGGGATCTGCTAGATTTCCACTCTTTAGCAACTGCTTAACCAAATTATGTCTCAATTGTACATGTCTATTCTTTCCATTGTAGTTTTTGTTTTTAGCTATAGCTATTGTCTATTGGCAATCACAATGTATTGATACAGATGAGGTTGGTTTCATTCCTAGAGGAATGTTTGCTAAGAAGTTTTTCAACCACTCAGCCTCACTACCAGCCATTTTGAGAGCAACAAACTCAGATTCCATTATTGATCTTGCAATAATTGTTTGCCTGGCTGATCTCCATGTAATCGCACCACCCCTAAGTGTCAATACATAACAACTAGTGGACTTTGTCTCATATAAATCAGAGATCCAGTTAGCATCACTATACCCTTCTAGTACAACAGGAAATCAACTATATTCAATGGCATAATCCATTGAACCTTTTAAGTATCTCATAAGCCTTCCAAGTACATCCCAATGCTCTTGATTAGGACATTGAGTGTATCTACTCAGTCTACCTACTACATAAGCAATATCAGGTCTTGAAAAGCTCATTAAGTGTAGTAAACTCCCAATTATCTAGGCATACTGAGGTTGAGAAATAGATTCTCCTCTATTTTCCATTAATTTACAGTTAGCATCATAAGGGGTACTCACAGGTTTAAAGTTATAATATCCAAACTTCCTAAGAATTTTCTCAATGTATTGTTCCTGGGATAGTAATATACTATCTCTCTTCCTTATGATTCTAACACCTAAAATCACATTGGCTTCACCCATGGCTTTCATTTCAAACTTAGATCCTAGAAACAATTTAGTTCTAGAGACTATATCAATGCATGTACAAAAAATTAACATGTCATCCACATACAAACATATAATGACACATTCACCATTTTCAGATTTAGAGTACACACATTTATCAACATCGTTAGGTGAAAAACCATCACAAAGTAACACATTATCTAGTTTTTCATGCCACTGTTTTGGTGCTTGTTTTAACCCATACAAAGATTTTAAAAGTTTGCACACCCTATTTTCTTGACCAGGGACAACACACCCTTCAGGTTGAGTCATATAAATTTCCTCCTCTAATTCACCATTCAGAAAAGCAATCTTAACATTTGATGTATCACTAGCTTATGGGTAGCTGCTAGAGCTAACAAAACTCGAATAGAAGAAATCCTAGTCACAAAGGCAAAGGTATCAAAGTAATCTATGTTGAGTTTCTGAGTAAAACCTTTCACTGCTAATCTTGCCTTATATTTATCTATGGATCCATCAGGGTGACACTTTTTCTTAAAGATCCACTTACAACCAATGGGTTTTGTTCCTTTGGGCAAATCTACTAAGGTCCAAGTATTATTTTTCTCAATTGATTCAATTTCAATCTTAATAGCCTTATCCCATTGTTTTGCATCAAGAACACTAGTAGCCTCTAAAAAACTTGTTGGATCATTTTCAACTAGATAAGCATAAAAGTCATCTCCAAAAGAAGTTTCTTTCCTTTGCCTTTTACTTCTTCTTAAACCCTCACTCATGGCATCACTATAAGTATTTATAGGTTGTTCAAATGTATCATTAACCTTTAATGGAAATATATGTTCAAAAAACTCAACATTTTTTGTCTCCAAAATAGTATTATGTTCAATCATATCACTTTTAAGAACAAGAAACCTATAGGCAACACTATGTCCAGCATAACCCAAAAACATACAATCAGAGGTTTTAGAGCCTACTTTCCTTTTCTTAGGATCGGGTAACATTACTTTAGCTAAGCACCCCTCACACTCTTGATATTTAAGATTAGATTGATACCCTCTCGATAACTCATTAGGAGTTTTACCCGTTTTCTTATGAGGTATCCTATTTTGTAAAAAACATGCAGTAAGAAGGGCTTCTCCCCAAAGGTTATCAAGTGCATTAGAACTAAAAAGCATGGCATTCATCATTTCCTTAAGAGTTCTATTTTTCCTCTCAGCTACTCCATTAAACTCAGGTGAATTTGGTGGGGTTACTTCATGGATAATACATATTCACCACCTCTATCTGATCTAATCCTCTTAATTTTCTTATTCAATTGATTTTCTACTTCCGCTTTATAAGTTAAAAACACATTAAAAGCTTCATCCTTACGTTTGATTAAGTACACTTTGGTGTATCTAGAATAATCATCTATAAAGGTTACAAAATAATTTTTATCACCTCTTGTTTTAAATAAGCTAGATTGAATTAACCCTAACAATTTTGTTTGATGTTCTACAAGATAACATGTTTTCTTAGTTATTTTGGATTCTACACATACATCACATTTACCACTTTGTTTATCATGCATATTAATTAATCCTAGTCGTTATAATATCATAACATATGAGGAATTTACATGTCCAAATCTAGCATGCCACATATCATATGAGTCAACGATATAAGTAGAAGAACATGATTCATTTATAATTTCTGAAATATTGAGTACAAAGAGACCTTGATCACAATATCCCTACCCCACAAAAATATTATTTTTTGTCATTACAATCTTGTCATATTCAAATGACACTTTAACCCCCACTTTTCCTAGTAATGCAACAGAGATTAGATTAACTCTGATAGAGGGCACATGTAGCACATCACTCAAGGCTAGAGTCTTCCCATATGTGAGTTTTAGAAGAACCTTTCCTTTTCCAAGGACTGGAGTTGTCCTGGAATCACCAAGATAAACATGTTCTTCTCCATCCCCTACACTAGTGTAGGAGGTAAAAGCACTCATGTTTGCACATATGTGCTTGGTAGCACCAGAGTCTACCACCCACTTGCTCACATTGGTCATCGGATTTACTTGAGAAATGACTGCAACTATAGTATCTTCCCCTTCCCCTTGGGCTATATTTGCCCTAGGAGGATTGTCGTTTCTTGCTCTACGCCTACACTGAGGTGCATGATGGCCTGGTTGCCCACATACGAAGCAATTACCCTTTTTTCTTAAAGACGAGGTTAGATCCATTGGGATGGGAATTTCGAAAGTTATTTTTCCTTTTATGATCAGGTTTGTTCTCATACCTTTTTGAAGCAGATTTATCTTCTACCACGTTTGCCTTTGCAGATAGTGCTTTAGCCCTTGCAGTAGCACACTCCTTCCTGTTGGTATCTTCAATTATGATGTGTGTAATGAGCTCTTGAAGTGTCATTTGCTAGTGCCTGTTTTTCAGTTGTTGTTTATAGTTAGTCCAGAACGATGACAATTTCTCGATCAAAAGTTATGAAACAAACTCATCAAGCAGAAATATGTTCTCTGCTTTGATATCTTCAATTACTTGTGATATTTGTTGATTTGAATCTTTATGTCTTTATCTTCGATCATCTCCCAACGGTAGTTGTAAGACCCGGGAAAATTAAATAGTTATTTAATTAATTATTTAATTAGGGCGGGTAGCGAGAATATTTAAAGCAATAAATGCGATGAGTTATGACATGGAAGAGTACTAGCTCAAGTGGTTGAGAGTACTTTATTGTGTGTGAGGACTTGGGTTCGAGCCCTATGTGTGCCACTTGGATGTTATTTAAATTATGTGTTTTTGTGTGCTTATATATTGAATGCGTATGGATGATGATAAATCCTTAAAATTGTGGGAGTCATCATGAAACATGTGTTAGTTGAGTGGTTTGGCCTTGGCTTGGTATGTGCATGAGAGTGGGTTCAAACCCTGTTGAGAACTAACCTACTTTTCTTTTTTCTTTTTTGCCAAATTTCATTGACACGAATCTGAAGGGGTTTGAGAACCCTAGCAGCCAATGAATAGGTAATTCAGAGGGCTGGACGCAGCATGTGAGGGGGCTTAATTAACCATTAAGCTTTATCTTACTTAAATTTTCGTTTAGTGGTAAAAAGGGGTAATTAGAGAGGTAGTGAGTAAAGAAAAGGAAGAGAATTAGCAAGAGGAGGGGTATTGAGACAGGAGCGTGGGCGTTGGGTGGAGAACAGCTGGTGTGGACGCATTACAGAGAGGAATTGAGAGGAAGAACGGTGTAAAGGGTACAAATCAAGAGAGGAGAAGTTTTTTACTTCAAAGCACACTCACCAATTCGTGTTTGGAGCAAGGAATCCAGGTTAGGGGAGTTGCTTTGTGTGTTTATAATTGTGATCGATTAGTTTTGTGCTGCCATGTGTAAATGTATGAATTTCCTCTCTGTCTGACGCTGTTTTCTGGAAATTCTGGGTTCTGACCAGAAATCGCCTGGCGGGCATGCATATGCCGCCAGGCGGCACGTTAATTCTGTCCCCATTTTTGGATTTCTGGTATGAACTGCCTGGCGGTGAGTCCGGGACCGCCAGGCGATGCATAACGATTATCACTGTTTCTTTGTGTTGTTGTGAATTCTGTGAAATCATGAACTCTCCATTGTTTCCCGATGTTCTGCGATTGCATATAGTGATTGTAATCTTGACTGTTTGGGTGTTGCGAATTAATTGGAGTATGGGCAGAGAGGGTTTGTGATTGAGATCAAAAGGTCATTCTGAATTTTGATGTGTTGATTAGAAGTGGTTGTTATATCGGGTATAATATAATTCGATGATGATTCTAGTAATTCATGTGGGAAGTGCTATATACGTGTTATATTCAATTGTAATTGGGTGTTTGATCAAGTTCTGGAGAAATTGATGGGCTGTGCAAGTATGGAAATTAGGGAGCTGTTTCAGGGCCTGATGTGCCGCCTGGCGGCGTAATGGTGGCCGCTAGGCGCCAGTGAGTGATTTGGGACTGTTGGGGTCTCTGGGGCAGTGGCGGAGTGAAAGGTGAAGGGTGAACTCGTAATGGGGCAAAATCCAGTATAATTGG
>Ga0209389_1006604_pt1 | contig 10101 bp, 7 predicted proteins | sample CowpearedBW_FD_187526 | JGI IMG/M metagenome (GOLD analysis project Ga0209389, IMG submission 187526) | Root nodule microbial communities of legume samples collected from California, USA - Cow pea red BW (SPAdes) (version 2) | ecosystem: Host-associated > Plants > Roots > Nodule | place: USA...
GGTTTCAACTATCATTTTTTCTTTCTCACTGATATTTTGCCTACCATTGGATAGCATATTTTCTCTTTGCTGTAGCTTCCTTTCCCACTCCTTCAAATCTTCCCTTTCTTTATAGAATGTTGCATCAAATGATTGTCGACTGCAACGTAGAATACCAACTTCATGTTAAATTGAAATGCATAAGAGCTCAAAAAATTTAATGAATAGAAACAATGATAAATTGTAGAGAATAGGCATACTCAGTAGCTAAAGACAAACGCTCCTTTTGAAGCAAACTTTCACGAGCCTCAACCTCTTGCAATTTCATATCCAGCTCTGCATTTTTTCTGTTTACCTCAGAAAGCTTAGCCTCTGCATCAAGCAGTTTCTTGTCAACCACTGAAGACTTCTCTTCAATTCCATCAACCAATGCACTAGCTTCAGCTAGCTTTGTATTGGAGTTAGACTGGACTTGGGCATGCTCTTCATGCATTGCACGCAGAGCTCTTTCAAGCTGCAATTGAATGATTTATGCAAACATCAATATAAAATAAAGGAACATCTAAACAAGAATCTCAAACTCCAACCCTAACATGAGAAACTCCAGAAATATCCTACAAATCTGATCATAAAATTGAAATAGAAATAAATTGGTAAAGTACTGAACAATCTGAAGAGTAATAGAGGAAAGAGAACATGCATCCATGGAAACACCAAGGCCAGAGGTTTAAGAAGATGATTGATATTATCACTATTTCTATTATCTGTTGTTTTCACCATTTCCTATACAAAATCTTTTAAAAAAGGAAAGCTAGTCAAAATAAGGTGACCTTTTTGTAATAATTAGAAAGGCGGGAACCAAAAACAGATAAAACTGAAGTTTTCAGTGAACCAAAAACAGATAAAACTGAAGGTAATGCCTAAATACTCCAGAATGATGTCATGGAAAGGGGTGAAGAGGAAGTGAGGAAAAAACTGAAGCCCAACCAATGATAGGCTCTTCTTCCAACAATAAGCAAATTAAAAAGGATGACAACACAACAGAGGAAAGTAGAAATGCACGAAAGTAGATAAATATAACAACTATATAACTGAAGATGAAAACAAAAAACATACATCAGCCCCACATTGCCTCTCTGTGCTCAATGCTTTCCTCAAATTCTCCTCTCGCTTCTCAACTTCAAACAAGGCAATTAAATGTGCTGACTGTTCTCGTTTTAGAATCTCCTCAGTTTCAGCTAGTTCTTGCCTCAGCTGGTCAAATTTTGAATTCCATTCTTTCTTCTCCATCAATAGCAGGCCCATGTTGTACTGGTAGTCAAAAAGCTATGAAAAAATGAAAGAAACAAAATAGTTCATCAATGAACAATCAATCATCAGGGAGATGACATTATATCCACAACATACAGAATCTCTGCAACCATAAAATATTTTAGAAATTGTAATGCAGAGGCCACCCAAAGAATTTGCTTGTTTACACCCATAGATATGTTTTCGTACTTCTATTTACATTCAGTATACAATACCTGTTCCGACTTCATTTTTATATCATAACAACATGTGCATAGCAATTAGCTTCTAATGAGTTAGAAACTTTGAGTCAGCAAGTTTAAGGGAAATTAATGAAACCAAGAGTCAGAATCACGGCCTATAAATCTGTCATAGAATGACATGAATTACCTTATTCCTACTGCACTATGCTTCTCAACTTTAATTTATCATTTGACTCGAAGCTACAATCTTCAAAATTACTCCCTTAGGTCCTTAATATATAAAAGGCATAGTTTAGAAGAAATTGGTCCATCCAAAGTCAAAACCATGTCATAATTCCAGGCCCTGCTGTATCAACCCTTGACATGAAATAGCATAAAATGATTTGCCTTCATGACTTTATCAACTACAACACTTGTTTCAACAAGCTTCAACTGCAGGTACAATATCACAGTTTTGAAGTCTCTACGACTGCATTGCAACTAAAATCACAACCACATTTTCTAGTAATTTCTCCAACACATCAAAGACTTCTTTTAGGGATGATCGGGGGGATCTAAACAAAGTTAGTTGCTCTCAAGCTACTTAAATCCACCAAAAGAGTTCCTTTCTCTAAATTACATAAGCACCAATAGCTATGTTAATATCAATATTAATAATATTATTAACCGACTGCAACTATAGATTCAAATTAACTAATCAATCATAAATATCGAGCGCTAAACACCAATCAATCATAAATTTAAACAAAATGTTATCTTTATAAGCTAAACAAAAACCATAAACAGATAAAGTTCCGCTCTACCGCGTCGAAGTCGAATAAAAACACAAAAACCCTAGAAACGCGCCTCAGATCAATATCGGTGAAAATTCGCAAAACCTTTACCCAGTCTAACCTCTTTTTCGAGCCTCGAGACCTTCTCCATGAGTGCTTCGTGGTCCTTCCTCTGCATCACACTTTCATCAAGCAACCCTAACTCCGTGAACCGCCTCCAGTCGTCCGCGTTCCCCGTGTCGAACCCCACCGCTACGGTGGTTTCGGTCAGAGACCCCAACGGCGGCGGCGGCGGACCATCGGCGACTGCTTTGCCCTTCGCAGAGGCGGAAACCGTCACAGCACCGCCTCGGTGCGGCGTGAAAGGCGCAGCGGCATTCGGCCACACCTTTTTCTGCGGCGTGAACATTGTACCGTAACCGACAATGGGAGGAAAAGACGCTGCGCAGTCAAAGAAAACGAAAAGACGGTGAGGGTTCCGCCGGAAGAAACAAAGGAGGGAGGGATCGTGTTTAGTTTGAGGGAAGTATGAAATTTTGGAAATTGAAAAGGGTTTAAACGTTATGTGGAATAGAACTGTGTACTTTTAAGACTGTTTTGTACCACCAATTTGGATTGCAGTGAATTGGTGACGAATGACACATTTATTTAATATAGAAAAATTAAACTTGAATTTTTTAAAAAATAATGGTGATAATAAAATAGAAAAAAGAATACGAAAATGAAAACAAACTTTTGGATTAAGTTCGTTATATCTTTAAATATATATATATATATATATATATAGAGAGAGAGAGATATTTGTTGAAATTTTTTACCATCCATGTACATAGCTAAAAAGATAAGAAAAATTAAATTTTTAGTTGAATTGGGTTTAGTGATGCTTGTTGGAAGTAGCTTGCGAAGTTCGTGAGTAAAATCTTGTTTAACATATAGTTGTGGAAGCTAGGTTTAAAAATTTATCAAAATTTGAAATTCTCTCCAAATATCAACTTTATATGGGAGCACTCAGATAAACTATGCATAAGTATGATACATGTAACGATGATTCTATGGGGAGTCAACAACATATTTTAAATTTTTAGATTCTTTCAATATATTTTGTTGTAATTTAGATTTCATTTTTCATTTTACTTCTTGCACTGTTTTTTCATTATCTTGTATTTGCTTTCATAATTTTTTATAATTGAAGAACTTTTAAACATTATTGAATTACCAATGTTTTTGGTCTCTAGACCATAACATGATTTTTTTAATCTCAAACTTTGATTATCTTAGATTTTTATACTTAAGACATTCATGGAAGTAATCCTTCTTGCCTAACGACATTAACAACTTTTTGATTTGGTATTTCTTTGGTGAACACCTAGAATACATTAACATATAACCTTTTTTTTTCTTCCTTGTTTTTTTCCCATTTTCTCCATTCCTTTTTGCCTTCATCATCTTCAACCAAAAACACCTATTATAATCATCCAAAATTAGCATCAAAATCAACACACACCAAAACTAGTACACTCACTACACATTTGCATTTAACGATTGGATTCGTTAGGTGGTTATTGTTTATTTGTGGTAAGAATGAGATATTCGACCCAAGGAAGTGAGCACTATCTCTGTACTCATAGGAAAACTATTGGTGAACACATGTGAATAGGAGAAATATAGGAGTAATTTTCCTTTATGGTACAAGAGTGTGTGTGTGTATGTGTGAGTACAAGATTGTGTGTGTGTGTGAGAGTACAAGATTGTGCATTTGTGTGTATGTGTGTAGGTGTGTGTGGGTGGTTGTGGGTGGGTGGGTGGGTGGGTGTGGGTGTGCACGTGTGCGTGTGCATGTGTGTGTGCGTGTGTGTGTGTGTGTGTGTGCTTGTGCATGTCTAGAAGCACGCAACGCCTAGTGGTACGTGTCTCCCGCCAGGCGATTTTACTGCAACAGTATTGGTGTTCTTATTCTTGATGTGCGCGATCTACAAAGCTTTTGTGATGCCTTAAAGTTCGGCTTACTGGTGTTCCTTGAGTTGTGGCTCAGAACGTATCCCTTGAGTTGTGGCTTAGGATAGGGGTTAAGCACGGGGCATTCTCTGGGTTGTGGCCCGGAATGACGTCCCTTGAGTTATGGCTCGGGATAGCGGATGAACACGAGGAACTCTTGAGTTGTGGATCGGGTTGGCGAGTGTTGCCGGTGTGAGTGTGCTGGTTGTGGCCAGTACGGATGGGTCTAGATGGTTTGCCGTCCTCAGTAATTAGTTGTTGAGTTTGGTAGTCTTGGGACGTTACAAACTATGTTCGTATATGGGAACTCCACCTGGCATTACGGTGTATGATCCATAGCGTGGTTTCCCGCACGTGCCCTACCGGTTGTGGCCGATAGGTATGGCAGCAAGACATCTTGAGGTAATCGCTATAAGACGTAGAACTCGATTATTATGGTAGTGGCCATGTGGTATGGGATCAAGGAAGAGATTCCTTTGGTGTGATTGTGTGATATATATAATTGTGCAATATTTATATATATGTGGAATTTGTTAGCTCACCCTATCTACTTGTGTTTGGCGATGATCGTGTACATAGTACACGGGAGCAGATGATATTGTAGGTGGATCTAGTGAGGCTTAGAGACGGAACGAAGTATTGGGAGAAGATTTTTTTATCAGAGTTTTTATTATGTTTTGGAACAGTTGTAATATTTTATATTATTAAACTTGGTTTTTTTGTTATGGATTTTATGTTTCAGTTATACTAGAGGTTTTGAGATTATTTATTACTACTATACAGTTTTAATTTTCCCGATTTTGGGAACATAAGTTATAATAAATGAAGTTTTATTATATATTTCTTTATTTTATTATTTAAATCCGTAATATCCGGTCGGGATGTTACATTTAGACATCAAGAAAAGGATGAAGAACTTATTGATCCAGAAGTACCATATCTTAGTGTTATAAGAGCACTAATGTATCTTGCCAATTATACTTTACCTGATATAGCATTTGCCATAATCTTAACCTACAAGAAGACATTGGTCTGGAATAAAATATATACTTTGTTACCTTAAGGGTATAACAAATATGGGCTTATTTTATCCAAATGATTCAAAATCATATCCAATGGATTATCCATATGCAAGTTATTTATTAGATGCTCATAGTGGTCAATCACAAATAGGATATTTATTCACATGTGGTGCTACAATAATTTCATGGTGGTATATGAAACAAACCATAATAGCTACATCGTCAAATCATGCAAAAATGTTAGTATTACATGAGGTAAGTCGTGAATGTGTTTGGTTAAGGTTTATTGTTCAATATGTGTGACAAACTTGTGGTCTATCATAAAAAAAATGGAATCAACAATTATATATGAAGACAATAGTGCATATATTTCTCAATTGAAATAATGATATATTAAAGGTGGCAGAATAAAACATATTCTTCCAAAAAATGTTTTCACTCATGATCTTCAAAGAAATTGTGATATACAAATTCGAAAGATTCTCATGTGAAAATCTATCAGATTTATTTACCAAGTTTTTGCCAAGGAGAACCTTTGGAAAGTTTGTTCACAAGATTGGACTCTATCATCTTAATGATTTAAGTATTCATGAGGGGGAGAGATAAAATATGTGATGAATAATATTATATCAAAGAATAAAAAATGATGTACTCTTTTTTCTTCACTAGGTCTTTATCCCAAAGGATTTTTCCTAATAAGGTTTTGACAAGATACATTCTTTGATCAATGGACACCTAAGAGGGAGATGAAGTGTTATAAAATTAATGGATGTCCATTGACTTGCTAACAACTACTCATGATTGATTTTTCTTGATGTTATCATTAACTATTGTAATCATTGAGTTGCCTTTTGTACATATAAATAGAGACTTTTTATATTGGTAATGACACATAAAGTAGTCTCTACTATCTCTTCTTTTTTTTTCTCTTCCTTTTTATAACATATTTATCTAACATTTAACCAGACAAATTGATTTAATTTTCTCCATGTAATACAAGTTAAATCCAATTCATCTATTGATAAATTTTCATTAATAGATATCAATTTATCTATAAAAGTTACATTTTTTAAATTATTAAAAATGTTTCTGGACAATATTTTTATGAAAAGGTAAATTTAAGATGTTTACTTATGAAAAGATTAGTTGAATTAACTTTTATACATAAATATTACATTTTGAGAAATAATTTGTGGATAATTAATTATTTACAAAATTGATTGCTAATTTTAACTTATCTTTCTTTATTGTACTATTTAAAAGGTATTTATTAAATGAATTTTCACATAAATCAAACGGATATACGATTAGGGATGGCAACGGAACGAGACGGGGTGGAGACGAGTTTCGCTATCTCATACACATCCCCGTAGAAAAAATCCTACCACATCCCCATAGAAAAAATCCTACCACATCCCCATACCCAAATCCAACAGATATCAAACTTTTGTCTCATCTCCATCTCCACCGAGTAACGGGTATAATCTCGTACACATATCCATACCTGTTTTTTTTACTACTTCAATATTAATTTTAATTAATTTTTATAAAATAAAAAAATTACAATAAAGGAAACATAATATTATCAAATATTCAATATTAGGAGCAAAATTGTTTCTTCGATATCAAATACTTTGAAATAAATTATAATTATTTACATTGTAGATTATAATACCAAACAAAATTTCATGAGAATCAAAACATTTATTAAATTTGCAAACATTAATGAAACCTAGTTGATAAAATTTAAAAATACTTTTCAAAAAAATAAAAGGAAAACAAATATTCAAATTAAAATATATTTTAAATATTTGTTTACTTCAATTTTTTAATTTCTAAGAATCTATTTTTTATCTATAACAATATATAAAGGGGATTCCCCTTTTTGTGTCCACATTTCAAAATACCAATTTTACCCTTTAAATATAATAATTTATTAAATTTTTAAAAATTGACCATTACTTTTACAATGTTTTATAAATTCGGCTATTTCTGTTTCTTCTCTTCTTCTTTATTTATTAATGATTGATCTTTTATTTGATATATTTCACTTTATTTTTAATAAATATATATAAATATAATTTTAGTTTATATAACAACTTAATAATATTACAATATTATCATCTACTAATATAATATCACGCATATTTAAAAAATATATACACACAGACGCTGCGCGATAGCGCCTGTGTTTATGTTAGTAAACTAATAAAAGTTATAATACATCACTACATCAAAATGACACAAAGAACAAATAATAAATAATAATAACATTTTTGACATAGATCTTGTATCTTTTGAACTCTATACAATTATAGTGAAAAAATTATAGTATGATTGATAATGAGTTAGAAAATAAAAAATAATTAGATAAAATATATTGAAATAGTATTCTACATGATGAAAATAAACAAAAAATAAAAATATTAAAAAATTAACTGATGTGTGTCTCAGAAACAAATTGAGAGACTAGTGAAATAAATCGCAAAAAAACAATGTATAATTAAAGGTATGGTAAGATGAAAAATACCTTAGAGATCTAAGCAAACTTTTCAAATATCAATTGTATTGCACTTAGGCGGCCTAACAAAAATACTCACACTTCTCATCCTTTGCCGCTATAGGTATACCGACACAGGTTGGGGGACTGGTGTACTGCACCTAGGCGGCCCAACATGACTATAATCGTAAAATCTGCCTACATAACCCCCAAGGATGCAAATAATTACCAGATAAGGTCAAACGGACAAGAGTAAGCGGCTTAAGCCGCTTACTTGCCTACATAACCCCCAAGGATGCAAATAATTACCAGATAAGATCAAACGGACAATAGTAAGCGGCCTAAGCCGCTTACATCAGAAAATGAAACGAGAACCTGACAGAATCAAAGCATTACTAGCAAAGCCCTTAGGACTAGGCCCAGGCCCACCTGCGGCCCAAACAAGGGCCCACCTATGACATGGCCAAACATAATTAATAAACTATAAATACGCGTGGACCTCAGCAATTAAAGGTATGCATTCATTAATCCCTTAATCATGAGATTTGACTTTTTGAGAATTCTTTGCTGACTTGAGCGTCAAAGTCTTCTTCGCAGGTAACCCCTCTTAGGTCCGAACCGGTCCAAGCCGAGACACAAGTAGATAACATTTGCAAGCCGGAAGGAAGCCTACTAGGGAGATTGCGAATTGAGGTAAGGTGATATTTGTGTCTGACATCTCTTATTTGTTCTCCGTAGGAACATCAACATATATACTCAATGGTTGAGAAATAACGAAAATTATTTTAGCGAAACAAAAGAGTTCTTCAAATGAAACAAAAATGAATAATAATAAATATATAATATAGTTTTTTATATTACCTAGTAAATGAAATGTTTATGCTATTAAACAATAAAATTGAGAGTATTAAACATTCTCATGTGAAAGGAAAGTATATAATAAATAAAAATATGAAAAAATAATAGAAATATTCAAATGTGAGACATACAATTTTTTTAATTGACATACATCATTTTAACATAATTACATAAAGGTTATTATGATAAGATGAAAAATATATTGGATATGCGGATGATTTTCATGACAGACCAAATAATTAGAAGAAATAAAAAATAGAAATTAAATATATATAGGGTTACTTAATTAATTGTGAATGTTTTAATAATTTAAATGGGGACAGAGATATGACGGGAGCAGATATTATGATGAGGATATATGTACATCCACATACCCATCCCTATACCCAATTGAAAAAGATGGAAATCTCTCATTCTCATACCCAAACAATGCAGAGATTCCCCGTCAAAACGGAAATGGGTTCGGACAATACCTACTAAAACAAGTTTATTTGTCATCTCTATATATGATCCACGAATAGATTGCTGCCACTTCCGTAGTTATAATACAATATCAGCATAAAGTTTACTAATGAAAATCTAGTTCATGTATATCCTTTATTTTTTATTATAGATAATTATTTTAATATAAAAAATAACTGAACTAGATAAATAATCATTTAAAATAACTAAATAATTTTCTTGATTTAAAAAGTAATTAAATTTAAATTAAAAATTATTTAAAAAATATAAATATAATTATTTTAATTTAAATTAACAATTACTTAAAAATGAAAATTAAAAAGAATATATATGCATGAAAATGGAAAAATTATCTATTCATATAGATATAAAGATGACAATAAGTCAAGTATAGTATAAATAGTGTTTATTCATTATTGATCCGAAGAAAACAATCGACTTGTTACCCAACTATTGTTATCCAACTATTTATCTCAGATACTCCATTATAAAATATTAATAGTTTTCTTTTAAAACCCGCATATATTTATAAATATTCACATAGCCATAAATATGTAAATATTTAAAAAGAAAATATATATCATAAATATTTTAAATAAAATTATAAAAAATATAAAAATAATGTACTATACCTAGACGATCTTCGGTAACTACCCGGTCTAAACCGTCTATGTCTAGCTGAATTGTGAAAAGATGGTTAACTAAACAAGACAACACACATGGTAGCACAGGCCGCCTACTCCAAAGAATGGAACATAAGGAAGAATCATTAACCCCAAACTTAGAAAAGTGCAGCGAGGCCTCTAGTGTCAATTCACTAACATAGGGCTTCTGCTTGCCCCATCCCATTTAGAACCTGAACATTGGCCCAACGTGATGAAGGCGTGACCACCTCCTTACAAGCTCCCTCAAGAAGGATCACTAGAAGCATGTCTAGAGGGGAGTCTTCTATTCCATCACCTTTATCTTTGTTTTGCATTACTTTAGTTTGAATTCCCTAAGTTGGTTTCTAGTTGATT
>Ga0209389_1006606_pt1 | contig 10100 bp, 4 predicted proteins | sample CowpearedBW_FD_187526 | JGI IMG/M metagenome (GOLD analysis project Ga0209389, IMG submission 187526) | Root nodule microbial communities of legume samples collected from California, USA - Cow pea red BW (SPAdes) (version 2) | ecosystem: Host-associated > Plants > Roots > Nodule | place: USA...
ATAAATAAAGTAATAATATATAAATAAAGTAATAATATATAAATAAAGTAGTAATATATAAATATATTTTTTTAAATATATAGAAAATAATAAAATAAAAATAATTAAAATAAATAGAGTAATAATTTTTAAATATTATTTTTTAAATATATAGAAAAAAAACTGAAAACAAAAACGGTTGGGGGAGCCGTGGCTCCCCCTGTCCCTTAATACTTCCGCCCTTGGACCGAATGACACATCTAAGAATAAAATTGATAGAATTTTGGTATTATCTGAATGGTTTGAACAATATCCTGATTGTAAACAATATATACATTTGGGTAAGACACACTATTCGTTGATATTACAACCCTCAATCATAGAATAGTGTCTGAAACCATTTAGGGCGTTGAATGTTTGGAATACAACTAATGGTTTTCATGAAATAATGAGAAGATGGTGGAATTCATATACAGTACCAGGAAATAGTATGGTATTAATGAAAGGAAAATTGAGAAGCCTGAAAAATAATTTAGGTTAAAATATCTTTTTTGTCATAATTTTCGTCAAGTTTTGACGAATCAGTTCTAATTTTGTTTTTGTACTCAAATATGTCATAATTTTCATCAATTTTGTTCAATTTGACCATTTTTTGTCAACACCGTTTAAATCATTAACAAGTCATGAGCAGTGATCGTTACGTGTCACTTTGTGTTTTTTTAAATTTTTTAAAATTTTTTAAAATGTCCACGTGTCAACCTAGTAGCATACCACGTCTTAGAGTCAATGTTTTATATTTAATTTGTTCTCTATATTCATTATTTTTGTTCAATTTAATCTCAATTTTTGTTAAGATGAATCAATTTTGTCACTCTCCAAATTGAAACTAAATTTAATTTTTATATTAAAATTCACATTTTTTATTAAATATTTTTATATAATATATTAAAATTCACATCATTATAACTTTTATATAAAAATTAAATTTGGTCTCATCTTCGATAGAGACATAATTGGTCAATTTTAAACAAAATTTGGACTAAATTGAATAAATATATCAAATATAGGGACCAAATTAAATATAAAACATTGACTCTAACATGTGACACGTTGCTGGTTAACACATGCATATTTAAAAAAAATAAAAAAATTTTAAAAAACCATGAAGTGACATGTGGTAGTCATTGTTCATGATCGTTAATGATTTAAACGGTGTTAGCAAAAAAAGACCAAATTGCACAAAATTAACAAAAATTGAGACCTATTTGAGCACAAAAATAAAATTATGACTAATTTGACAAAAACTTGACAAAAATTGGGACCAAAAAAGAATTTTAACCAATAATTTAATGTTATGGAACAAAGAAGTTTTTAAGCTTACAAATTGTTCTAGCCAACAAGTATTTAGGACTATTCTACCAAAAGTATTCAATATTTAGGCTTACAAATTGTTCTAGTCAACAAGTATTTAAGACTAGTTTGCCAAAAACATTTAGTACTTTTGTCCTTTGCTCATGTCTCATCCCCCCTTTTAGCCACCTCTTTTTCTATCCTTTTCTCCCCCTTGAAACTGCCTTATTATATACTTTTACTCTCCTTCCTTTACTATTATTAGTCATAAACAAGACTTAAATCCCTTGGGACCTATTTTCCTGTAACCACATGGAAATGGCCTTTGTCCTATGAGTGATCAGATCGACCATTGGGCCTATGGGTGATCAGATTGGACATTGGGCATATCACATCACAGCCCGTAATTCTTAGCTTTAAGAAGTATGAGGCTTGATGGTTGAGCCATTAGGCCTATGGGTTATCATATAAGATATTAGGCCTATCACATCACAACCTCCCAATCCCGTAGTTTTAAGAAGTGTGAGGCTTAATGATTTGACCATTTGGCCTATGGATGATTAGATCGGACACTAGGCTTACCACATCAAAGCCCCCCAATCCATAGCTTTAAGAAGCGTGAGGCTTGATGGTTCGACCATTGGGCCTATAGCCATAGCTTTCTTGGCAAATTTCGTGCCCTGACCAAGCCCATTTGTAAAGTGGTCTGTAGTCACTTAACTTAACCCCATGCCTTGCAATCATTACATGCAACCATGTCATTAGGTAAGTTTATTGAAAAAGGAAAGCGTAATGTTGTTGGTTTCCCTCACCCTTTCACTTGTCTTATATCAAATGCCACAAAGTACCTTGATGCATTAATTACCATTAAAGGAACTACCTTTTAAACTCCCCTCTATCTTCTTGCTCGAAATTTCCCTTTGGCTCTTCCTACTCACATTTTTGCGATCTTTCTATTTCCTCCATGAAAACAAGTACCGCTCCTTTCTTCCCTTCTTTCCTTTGCCTCTTATTGCATTGGTTTATGTTGTTGTTGGTTGATTTATCCTGTTAAACGATGGATTCCTTGGTTGATAACGTCCATTTTTACCCATTTTTTGTGTGTTTATTGTCATTAATAAATCAACTCTTTCCTAGCTTTTGTCTTGTTATATTCTCAAGTTTAATGTGTTTTGTATTGTTTGGTGTTTTAGTTATTTTATGCTTGTTTTACCTCTAATATCTATTTTAAGTGTGTTAAATAAGTTAACAAGAAACATTTGTGGTGGAGGAAAACAAGCAAGAACTCAAGTGAGCATGTTTTGGACAACAAAAGTTTGATTTTGAGTCAAATACCCATGCCAGGCACCAAGGAATATCACCCACCGCTACAAAGTTAGAGATGAAAATTAGCTGCAGAGTATCAAAGTGCCTAGCGATGGAGGAGTGCCGTCAGGCGATGGCTAGCGGCGCCTGGTAGTAGAGGAGTGCTGCTAGGCGGTGACACTCTAGAGTTGCCAGTTTCATAGTTTTACTAATAATGCTCGACGGTGCTAAGATGTCGCCAAGCGGTGATGATGTTGACATGTCGAAAATGGGTATTTAAACATGTTTCTCGCGAGGCAAAGGGGGATTCTCTTCCTCCTACGATTTCTCTCCACCTAAAGTGATTGAGAGAGGTCCTTGGAGGTTGTTTGGGGTGTTGGTGTAACACCCTAATTTTTTGGATGTCATAGAAAGATATAAAATGAGCATTTTTAGCGGAAACGATTATCGATAAAATGAACTTAAGTAAAAAATTTATAATTTAATGTATTAAAAATCATAGTTCAAACATCCATTGTCTAAAATAAAGAAAAGGATTAGGGCAATGAAAACCCAACAGAAAACAGTGAAGGCACCAAATGAACCTCTACTTCAGTGGCAACTAAAAAAAATAGCATGTAACACCCACAACCACACGTATCCCCTTGCAGCCTAACTAACACTCACAATTCATACATCTAACGCACCTAGCCACCACACTCACTCTCTCTTCCCACAATTAAACATTTGATAGTCAAATTTGAAAGAGCACAATACTACATGCATAAATGAAACATGGATGCAACAAAAAGAAGCAACCGCAAGGCTACCTGAAAGAGAAATTGTAAGACTACCGACATGGTACCATTTCCCATCAAAACTATAGGGTGTCAACACAAACAGGAAACAAACCAAATGGTTGGTTACACATTACTCCATGATGACACAAATAAGATTGAAACCTTTGCTTGAATCCAATGATTGAAAAACAGGACTGCACTAAAACAAATAACCCACTTTTCCTTGGGTCCTTAATATTCATCCATGGTGTTTTCCCCCTTTTAGGGTCTATGAGGGAGAGATCTACGAATTGGAGGTGTTGATGCGAAGGAGAGTCGCAATTGAAGCATGAAGCAATAGCTAAGAACCTTAGGAGAGGCCTTGCATCTTCTCTTTAGTTTCCATTTCTTCCCTATCTCTTTGGTTCCTTCTATTATATTGTTAGCAATTACAAGTGCCCTTTTAGATGGTTTGCTATGCACAATAATCTTGTGACCCCTTTTGGAGATATATGAAATAAAATATCTAGTTTTATATGGTGTCATTTTGTACAACTTTTTTTTAAAGAAGTTCTCTTTTGTTGAGTAAGAGCAACTTGTCGTGATATATTTCTCGATTATTCAAGAATTAGTGTTTTCTTTCATTTTCTTATATATATATATATATATATATATATATATATATATATATATAATTCATGCACTTATCATTATCCCATTTTTGGAGAGAATTTGTCCATATATTAATAAAATCTACATAAAAAGGATTAACATTACTTACATAAAAGAATGAATTCGCAATATAATCATGTGATAAATTTAGCACTAAGACCTTGGAAAGTCCATCACCCCATGGTTGTAATTTGGACTTTATTTGAATAGAAAATCTTCCATTTCTCATATGATGCAAAATTCAATCTTTAGGCTTAAGGATTTCTTTCTTTCTTGATTTGTGTTGGAAGTCCCACATGGACTAGATATAAGACAAATTTAAAATATATAAATGAGTGCAAATCTCTTCTTACAAGCCGATTGTTTAAGGTTGAGTTAGGTTTAAAGTTCATTTCTTAACCTCACTTAGTAAAATATGTTGTTTGTTGGGTCTAGTGTTTCACTCGCTAAAAAGCCGTTATTGGACCACTCATTAATGTTTAATCCATGCTCAAGATGTATATACCTCAGCGTAAGAAGGAGTGTGTTGGAAGTCCCACATCGACTAGAGAAAAGACCCATATTCAATCAATGAATATTATTAGAAACCATGGATTCATGACTTAAATGGTTTGATTTATGAGATAAGAATAAGAATGCTTAGAAAAAATCTAGAGCAACAAAAAGAAAAAAAAATGAAAGAGACAAGAGAAGAAGATACAACTCCTTTTTAGAAGAAAGATAATTATAAAAAGAAAGTCACCTCTTGAATTTTGGAAAACTGAAGATAACATATATGGAAAAAAGGTGCATATTGATAACACATACTTTATGCACATATTTATAGAAAAAATTGAGATTGAAAACACTTTCTATATTCTTTATTTTCGGTTTCTAAATAATTTTCTTACAGTAGTAATAAATTAGATTCAATGTACATGTATGTTTTAATTTTTTTTTTATTTTTAGTTAATATGACTTTTTCTTTTAGATTTGGTCACAACTTTTTATGCAAATATTAGTTTTGGCTATTTCTAGTTGCATTGTATTTTAAATTTTCAAGACTTCAAAATGCACTATGATTTTTGGAAGTTGAGTCATATATTACTTCAAAAGGAAGCAATGCAAACCACTACATGAAAATTTGTTATTACATAAAGTAAAAATTTGAATACGACAATGATCAGTCATATATTGCTTCAAAAGGAAGCAATGCAAACCACTATAGGAAAATTTGTTATTACCTACAACAAAAATATGTAGTTAATACACGAAATCCGAAGGTAAAATCTAATTACCTACAAATTATCTACAAAATAAAAGAAAGTTGTAGGTAAATCAAGCATAGGTAACTGTTACCAAAGATTTTTAAAATTTATATGTAAATTTATAAGTTGACCGTAGATAATATCTTTATGTAATTACCTACGTATTTTTTCGTTTATAGTTACCTATACATTTATTCGTATGTAATTAGATATGGATTTTCCTATATGTAATTTACCTATAAATTTATCCGTAGGTAATTACATATGGAAATATCCGAATGTGATTGTGCACAGACAAATTTGTTGATAATTACATATTTTGATATGTAGCTCCCATGTTCGACCATAGGATAAGCCCTAATTCATGATATGATGTACACCTTCTCTTATAAACTCTATCTAGGATTTATCACAAAATTACCCTTAGTCACCCACCTATATTCTACTACCACCATTAAATACCATCCCTTTAACAATTCCCCCAAAAATCACCACCAACCCTCCAAGAATCCCTCTAATGCCATTTGACCAACTCAAAGAGAACCTCCAAGATTCTTTCCCTAATTCAAGCCATGTTTAAGTCAACCTCTCACACATAAATTGCACCAAAAATCAACCTTACTTTATCCAATCCGAACTAAATTCCATTAAAAACCATGTTTTCTTAAAAGCCCAGTTTTTGTGCCCCAATTAGAAAAGGTCTTACCAGAAATTAAATTATATTCATCCCAAAACCACAAGAATACTATAAACATAACCTAGAGTTAACACCATATTCATCCAAGCCATAAATCCTATCTAAAATACCAAGAACTTGAATAAGAAACCACCCAAGAGCACAATAGTATTTTGGAAGCTTCTAGTTGATGCTCCAAACATAAAAATATCCCATGGAGGATCTTCAACAAAATCATAAAGTTTCCTAGTTATTGTATTATGTACTTTTATACCAATGTATATCCGTTTACATACTTGAATATGTTAAGTATGTTTCTTTAGAAAAGAATTTCATTAACATAGGTTAGAAAAGATATATTAATACAACAAGTAATTGATTTATATCTTAAAATCATCACCTATATATATTATTTTAATATATTTTTTTAACTAGATTATTATAAAGTGATTAATTTTTTTCTAACATATGTTTAGAATATCGTTATCGAGATAATACTTTAATAAATTTATTTCTATGTAAACCTACATATTCCAAGATTTGGTTGTATCCTTTGGTCTATAACAACATGATTATATATGGTGTAGGGTAGCTCACCCTGTAGGCCTACAAGGAAATGTGAGGAGCGGGTTGAGATTTTGAGTCCCCTGACCTGCTTATGCTCGCCCCATCTAACCTACAGCCTGCATAGGCTTAGAATGAGATAGGGTGGGCCAACCTACACACCTTTTTTTTTTCTTTTACCCAACCTTAAATTAATCAAGTTCATAGGCTCTCCCCCATCCCCAACGTGTGTGTACCTTCTTTTTTCTCTCAACTCAACACAATCACTAATTCGATCTAGTTAGTGGCGCTATGCGTCTGCGCTACCCTCCCCAACTAGCAATCATGTGCATCTTCTCTTTCTCTTCACCGACAAAGAAGTGATCCCCTTCCTAGCCAACGATGGTGTATATATTCTCTTTCTCTTCAAAAATAAAACAAGGTATACCATCATCTTCTTTTCCCCCTATCTTTTAATTTTTGCTTTGATTATGTTAGATGCAATTTTGGAGATTTCTAATTGAAGAGAAAAACTTAGTTGTTCTATAGATATTGATACTTTTTTTTTATGTTTTTCAAATAATAACTCAAGTAATGATTATTACACAACTTTGTCTTGTGTTGTGTTTGTGTCCAAGGTTTGTTTGTGAGAGATGAAAATTGGTGTGTGTGAAGTTTCTATTGCTTTGATATGATTTATTAGATCTAAGATTCAAAAACAAGGAAATGAAAAGTTTTGTATTGTTATAATGTTCATTTACAAAAACTAATGATTATTAAGCTTTCCATTTGAAATTGGCAATGTATCAAGTCTTTGGTTGATAACTCCATAAATAAGTGGGCATAAGAATTCCTTTTGATAAGTAGGTTCCCGCAATTGTTTCTTTATATACTTTATTGTTAGCCTTTTTCTGATAAGTGATAATGATAATTTTTTAAATTAAATTTTGCAAGCTTTCTTATTCATCCTGATTAGGATGTTTATTAATAAATTTATTTTTAAATTGTAGTAAGGATCTTAATTTAACAATTAGAATGGATGAGGAGATATTAATATGCCCCTTTGTGAAAATGAGGTTGAGGAAGATGATATTGAAAAACAATTTGAAGTTGTTGAACTTGAAAAAAAGAAAAAGGTATAAGGTTACCACATCTGATTATTTGAGGTATTTTAATAAGATTGGGGTGGGTAAGGATGGAAAAGAAATGACAAAGTGCAATAGTTGCAACAAAATATTCGTGTGTGGTGGAAGAAAATATGGTACTTATTTGAATCGTCATGATATGAAATGTAATAAAAACAAAGCTGGAGATATTGGTTAAATGATTTTAGATATGCATGAAAAGTTGAAAGGAGAAAAAATTGATCAAGTAGTACACTGTGAAATTTAAGTATCTTGAACTAGCGATTGGATAAGCTATATGTGTTCTAGTGCAATTATGACTTCTAGAAACACTATTATTAATTAAGGTTGATATTTACATAATATATATGAAATAAAAGATAATATTTAAGGATCTACTTCTTTTCATTTTTAGTAGGACTCGCTTAACTTTTGATTTATGAATATCTATTAATACTAAAGGTTTCATATTAATTGTTCTTTCAAATATATACTTCAAAATTTTAATATTTGGCCTTAATAATTCTATTACCCAATCTTGCCTATATCCTTTGGGACACTTGGTCATATTTTAGCAACCAATGACTATGACATGAGCATATCATAAGAAATAAACAAAATAATTATCAATTAAGCTTATCGACCTACATAATGATAATTGAATTTTGTAATAAAATGAAACTTGTTTGGAAGCTAGGAGCTATGCAGAGTAGGCTTGAATATCAAATCCGCATTTCAAAAATGGGTTAGCTTGGTTTGTATTTTGCAGGTCAAATACAAAACAAACTGTTGACTGCATTGTCATTCCTCATGCATGTAAATTAACAAATTTTCGATTCATACTTATCCAACTCGTGTTCAAGCTGCAGAATACAGAACAGGACAATAAACCAAAGGAAAACCATGACCACACAAACCAATCATTCTCTTAAAGACGATCAGGTCCAGGGACACGTTGGTGCATGCATTTTCACCTACACATATCTAAATCATATCCAAGTACATAAATTTTAAAATAGAACTAAATGTTGAAAGACAAGTACAAATAGTTGAGATAACCGACAAGAAAACCATGCATGCTACCAAACAATTTTTTATTCAAATCCGAATATGATCCAAGCAGGACCTTCTATCGAGTTCATGACTTTGCTGAAACTGCATATAATGTCCATATTTGATCGCAAGGTATGCTTCCGGATTATGATAGTCAATAAACTCCGGTGCAGGACCCACAATAGTCTCAAGCGGAGCTCCGTGTGCCGTGGCAATGGAAATTCTGGTGCCTGTTGTGTTCACTACTGCACGGTGAAGAACACTCTTGAATTTTCCATTCGTCAGTATCTGATCACAAAAGATCACCCATTCAATTTTTTTCCAATGCTGATTCATGTTTACCAAAATTCCTTTTTCATGTATATATGTGTGTACTAAGTAATTTTTTTATAATTAAAAGTTATAATTATATTTTGAAGTATACATTTTTCAATTTACATAGTTTAGAGTTTTATGTGTTCTCCGAATCATAATTTCCGCTCTATTTCCTCTGAATACATTAGTGCAAACAATTAATTTTGCACCCAACTTAACTGAGTTTAATTTTATGGATCTCAATTCAATATTAACTTTTCTTCCTGAATAACTGAAAGTTAAACAACCTATGAGAGGAACAGTTGGAAAATAAGTATCATTAAAATAATTTTCTTAAAGAATGATATTACTAAATAAGATCAATTTTGTTACAATTATATATAACAATTTCAATTGTGTAATTACAGATGTGAAAGTGGCGGGATCGAGTTGTCTACCTAGCTTATATATATTTTGTTTTTAAATCTTACAAAACTCATGTAAAATATTTTTCATAAGTAGATCGTTTCTCACGTGACAAAGAGAATTACCATTAGTTTAGAATAAAGACAAAAAATTAAATACACAGTTTAATTTATATTTTTTTGAAAATAATGTAAGAAAAAAACATATTTAGTCTTAAAATTAAATATTAAAATATAAATTCAGAAAAAAAAATTTAAAGTATAATTCAAATAAAATTGTATAATAAAATATTAGAAAAAATAAATTTAATTTTATATAATGAAATAAAAAAATATAAAATAATTGATCAAAAATTAATATTTCTCAATTCAGTAATTTTAATTTTGATCATACATGTTTTAAAAGATATTTAAATTTATTAACCACTATTAGCTAGTAGCAATGTCCACACATTTATCATGATATTTGTATTTATTCAAAACAAATAGATAGTTAAAATATCATATTTATTAAATATATTTAGTTTATTTTTTCTTAGAGGGAATTGTGAACTTTTGTTTTACCTCAAGGTGATCTCCGGTGTTAACGAGAAAGGAGTTGGGTAAGGGGTTGACAGGAATCCACTTGCCCTTGTGTTGAATTTGAAGCCCGGAAAACTGGTTTTGCAGCAAGA
>Ga0209389_1006609_pt1 | contig 10098 bp, 4 predicted proteins | sample CowpearedBW_FD_187526 | JGI IMG/M metagenome (GOLD analysis project Ga0209389, IMG submission 187526) | Root nodule microbial communities of legume samples collected from California, USA - Cow pea red BW (SPAdes) (version 2) | ecosystem: Host-associated > Plants > Roots > Nodule | place: USA...
TTTCTTTTTTTTTTTTACAGAATTTAATGTTAAGTGATTGATAATTATAGTATTTTGCAATCGATGTTTTGGTTGAAGAAAAGGATGAAAATGGTGAAAGCAAAATTGCTGTCCCCTTCACGCGCATGGTAAAAGAAGTACTCATTTTTATAGAATACGGAAACGAAAGTGTTCATATGAAATTAATGTATTTGCACTGTAACCAAAAAAAGTCAGCATGTACCACAAAAAAAAAATGTATTCGCACTCAAAATAGAAAGTACTTGTAATTTTCGAAATAAATATTATATAAAAAGGAACTTTTAATTACATGAATTGGTTATTTATTTGTCGATAGTCTAAATTTTCTTATAAAAATTCAAATTAGAAGTCTAACCATGCACTGTAATTCACGTACTCCCTTTGTAAGATTTTTTTTCCACCATTTATTTTTATTTTTTGTCAAACAAATGTTTTGGAATTTTGAAATTGATTGTTTATAAACCGATATTTCCAAAACTTTTAGTGCTTTTTATAATCAATATTTAATAAGCATGTTGACATGTTGATTTCATTCAAATAATTACTCTTTTTTTTAAGTTTAATTAAACTTAAAATTATGATAAATTTAAGTATTTTTTAACTGATCAGTCTGCTTAACTCATTGAGTATTGTAAATTTTTGTATTTTTCAATTATGATACTGATATTTGATTTTTTTTTTAATATACATTATCTTATTTTTATCATGTGTGATTTGAGATTGTGTTATAAATATAAAATAATATTATGGTTATTTTAAAATTAAGAATGTTTATTATTTTTGTTAACAACTTTATGAATTATAATCATCTCATTTTCTAACTTATTTTTTGATTAAATTAATAAAAAATATTCATTTTTCATATTGATGACAATATTATTTTATAGACAATATGTAAAATGTTGAAAGTCACGTCATCTTATTGATGAAAAAAAAAAACATGTATACTCAATTAAAAATATAAAACATTTGAGGAGAATAAAAACTTGATAAAGAATCATGTAAATTCCTAAATTTATTATTATAGGAGCTTATAACTTATTTAAACTTCTTTTAAATTACCTTTATTCACATGCTATTCACGATGTTATGTGACAATGTACTAAAAAGGAATTTGGATTTTTTGTTTCATTTTTTGGTGTTATTTTTCTAGTGTATTCTCATAATACATTAATTATCATTAATTTTGACGTTTTAAAATATATTAAAAAATATTTAAAATGTTAATATAGCGTATTTTTAATACTCAGCAGAGAACAACACAAAAAACTAATAAAAAATATGGACTCACTAAAAAGCTTCAAACTAAAGTGTTCCTAATCTTAATTGGAATATGCAATTATTGTTTAAAATAACTAAAGTGAGTCTTAAAAATAAAAGATGACAATTTATTTAAGTCGGTACGTACATAAATAAGTATTATTTTGTATCATAATTAAGTTAAAATTATATATTTTGAGAATCAAATCAGTGGTTAGAGAAGCATTTCAGAAAAAGAGTGAGATGGGAAAGTGGTGGATGAAGGAAAGAAAGAAAGATAAGGCCATTGATGAGTTGAGAAGAGTGAAGGGAACAGAAAACAGAGGACAAATAGAAGAGATGAAGAGAGTTTAAAACATCACGTGGACACATCTTGTCCTTTTCCTAAATATATCTAATTAGGTTTCCATTTCCAAGAGCTTCGGGTTCATTTTGTTAGGTGGATAGTATCAATAAACCACTCTTCAATCCTACCTTCTTTTTCAAATTAAATAATATCAAATTAACTTGTTTAATATAAGAATCAAACTTGTATACATTTGTTCCGATCACAATCGTTAGAGAATTTAAGTGTAGGTCTAAATTTTACATTGAGTAAAAATAAGAAAGTTGAATATCATATAAGCTTTAAGACTCATAAACTTTTTGTCTTAAGGTTTTGAGTTAGAGTAGTATCAATATTTTATATGTGGGTTGAGCTTATGTCTCATTAATGTTGTATTTTTCTAGTGATTGAAAGACCCAACAGTCATATCAGAGCATACTCTTTAGAGAAATATTATTGGGAATCTAAGTCTGGGTCTAAATCCACATTGATTTTGGGTGAGAGGTGGTATTAATACCTATGGATTCAACTCATGTTTTATTGATGTATCTCTTCAAAGATCTTCTCTCGAAAGATTGAACGGATAGAACAATAAATCCAACAAACATCAGATTTGATTAGGATGAATTCTACATCATGATTCTGATACCATGTTAAAAAATAAATTTTAAGTCTAATTTGATCTTCAAAAATCGACTTATAAGAGATGTACAATTATTATATACTTTAAATCAACTTTATCGTTCTCTAGTTGATGAAAATTTTTTAATATAAAACATAAAATATATAACTATTTTTTTTAACTGTGTTTCATGTTCATGGATACAAAAGAAATAATCTACTTCAATTTTAATGTATGGAAAATAAAGTGGGTGAAGACCCACATCTTCTTAATTAAGAAAATGCAAATTTTTCCAAAAAAATCCTTTTTTTATTATAGAGAAGGATTAATATGTATAAAAATATGCACATGTAGCATTATTGAAAAAAGTGGTGAATGAAAAAATATTTAAAATTTAAGTATGGTACAAAGTTAAAGAAAAGGTTCACACTTCTTCCATTGGGAGTTGTTTACTTGAACCAATAAAGCTGTCAACACTTAACCGAATTGTGGTAATAAATTTATAAGAAAGGGTACAAAACATTTCTTGTAATGCTGCATTGCGTGGCTTGTGTTTGTAATCAAATGGTAAAATATGAAGAATCTGAAAATTGCAGAACCTTGAAATCAGAAAATTTTTCATTGTTACCTCTGCTATCAACTCCTTCGTGACGCAATAGTTACCACGATCTTATCCTTTGGTTAATCCCTTCAATCTCTCAAACCAATGACATGAGTTACTTTCCATGAATTAACCAATGATATTGTCGAAAGCTTTTTACAATTTTCAACTTTTTTTATTTGTAGTTTTTCAGTGTTCTGATAAAAAAACTGTCTAAACCAGTCTCTCCTCGACAGAGTTTGGTAAATACTACAGAAGAAAAAACAAGTATTCCAATGTTCATGAATAGTCGAACATATATTATTATAATGAGTTTTGGACGAATCTAGAAAGTAAAATTTAAATTTGTTAAGTTTATAGAGGAATTTTATTGGAGAGATATAACACCAATGAGATCCGAGTTCAACCACATAAAACATTGACATTATTTTTAATTTAAAATTTAAAAATAACGAATTTATAGTTTTTTATTCTTATATCATCCATATCCAATGTGGGACTTAGAATCATACTTGTATTCCTAACAAAATTTAATTCAATTTTAAAACAATTAAAATTTTATTTTAGTTATTAACTTTTATAAAACATTTAACTAAATCTCTAAGTTTTATTTAATTTAATCTAATCCTCTAATCTTTAAAATTATCAAAGTTAAATCATTTATATTATATTGGCACATTTCCGTTAATATTTATATATTAAATTATTTAATTTAAAAAATTTAAATATTCAAATTAATTTTATTTTTTAGATAAAATAATTTAATGTATAAATAATATGATAAAAAAATACTTAATCAGATTATTTTAAAAAATTAAAAAATTAAATTAAAAAATAAAAATTAAGGATTTAATTAAATTTTTTATTAAAGTTAAAGAACCAAAATAAAATTAGTCTTTACAAATCTTGTAAAAATATTTACATCTATTATAAATTTGCTAGTTTCTAATTGATATAAAATCTTTAACAAATTTGACCGAAAAAATTTAGACCTTTTAAAAAAAGATAAACTTACAAATTATAAATGGCTAGCCAGTGTGCTGAAAAAATTGGAGCTTGTAGTTTGAAGACAGTGACAAAGGTTTTATTTTTTGAAGATACTAATGTAATGAAAGAAGTGAGGCATTTGTGAAATGATAATGTTTTGTTAAGTACGGAAAGTGTTTGGGAGAGAATATTGGTCTCAAGCAGCATTTGCAGAGTTACCATCATTGTGTTTCATGCCCTTTCCCCAAACAATCATCACAGTAAATAATTAAATAAATAATAAATAATAACTTCAATTCACCTCAATTTTACACACAAAAAAAAAAGTTGAATCTATAAAATTTGAATTAAAATTTTTATCAAAGTGTCTTAGGTTACACATGATGGTTCTTGTCAAATGAAACTGTGATTAATGAATAGTCATGGAAGCAAGTTAAAAGTTTTATATTGATGAAGGTTATTGCCAGAATAGTAAGGAATTAAAAATAAACGAAAAATGGAAAGTGAAGTTAAGAAGAATCATGTAAAATGATATAAATCATAAAAAATATATGTTTAATATGCTACAAGTTAGCATGCAATAAATCTTGAGGATGTGTTTTTCAACTTTCGAAACTTTTTTATTTTTTGGAATTTTAATATATTGTTGTACACTTTTTTAAATTAATGTTGACTATTAACTATGATAATAAATATTTTTCTAGATATAAATATTATCCGAATTTATATACTGACAAAGAATATTTGGGTTGTCTATAAATAAGTATGATAAGAGTATTGTTTAATTTTTTAAACGGGATAAAAGAAAATAATGATATACATATTTGTTTTATATTTATATCTATTTTAAATTATTAAAATATTTGTAGTTTATTTGATAAATTATTTTGAAATATATGTTATTATAGTTTCTTTTTAGTTTATCTGTTATCAAAAAGAAAAAAAAAGTTTGTAATTTTTATGTTAAAATTTTAATGATATCAATTTTTGTTATAATGTTTTTGTGAAGATAATATTTAATAAATATTTTAGTATATATATAGGTATCAATACAAGTATACTTGTTGTTCAATGAAAATGAAAATGAAAATAAAATACAAATTTTATATTTTTCATAGAGCATCAATAAATATAATTAAATTCGCACCTATCTTATTTTACTTTGTTATCATCTAGATTTTTATAGATAAATATCACATACACTTTAATTTTTTACTTACACTCAAAACATTAATATTTTCAGCGAAAATTTCATTAGAGGTAAAAATAGTGTAAACATTTGTAAAACAACAAATATGGAAATTTATTCTAACTTTGTATGAATTAAATATCTTAATTCCGTGTGCAAAATTTTTGAAATGGAGAAAGTGTCAAATTAGGGTTATTTGAAGTATTGGATTACAAGTGTGTTTATTTGGCATAACTAATATTAGTTAAAATAATAATTATTTAGGTCCATTCTATAGACTAATGAGGAGTGTATAACTTGAAATTGTAGGAAAGTAGATTTGAAAGTGTGTGAGGCCGAAAATGGCAATAAACGATAACAGAAATTATCATAAATTCATAATAAAATGCATAATTGGTTGTAAAAGGAAAATATTACCAAAAAATCAGGTAAATGTTACACTGTTTCTCACAATTGTTGAAACAAAAAGAGGTAGCATTAACTAAAAGAAACTAATTATATTACTATTAAAAAAATAATAATTAGCTTTCGTAATTTTCATTGTTTGGTGCATATTAGGGTCTAAGTCTCCTTAGACTTTTGACCCATTTATTATTATGCTGAACAATAACTCTTATATGATATACAAAATTAAAAGATAACAGAATAATAAAAATATAAACTTTTCTCTTTTCATCTTCTAAAAACACATGAAATTGGGACTAACTTGTGTGGTAAATAAATTTATGTTTAGATGAAAAAACTTGTTTAATTAAAATAATAATAATAATTTAAAAAGCATTATACTTTCTTTAATTTTTTTTTTCCTTTTTATCCTAACGATCTTAATATATATTGCCTACTAGTAACGAAAGGAGATGAAAATTAAATAAGAGTATTCTACTAATAGTAAATAAAAATAACTTCATCTTATTTACAATTATTTTCAAGAAGTGTACCAAATAATAAATTAATTTTATAAAATTGATTTGTAATATGAGATTTGCACATATTTTATATAACTTAAATTCATATATTTTGAAGTATGTATGAGATCTCTACCCATCATGTCAAGAGATATATACATGTCGAGCTAAAGATTAAATATTAATAAATAATTCGATAGCAGTCTAATAATGAGTGATACAATAAACTTGATAAAAAATAAATTTCATTAAGGTAAACTTTGGAATGGTTCTAATATCATATTAAGAAGTAGACTATAAACCTAATTTAACATCACAAAATCAACATATAAAATATGTAAGACCCTAAAAAATAACGTTTTTAAAGTGATAGTGATTTAAAAATAATGAAAATCGTTTATAACAATTCTATTTATACTAAAACATTCTAATATTAAAATAAATTAAACTATTATCACTCTTAAAACGTCATTTTGTAAAATATGCAAGACCTTAGAAAATATGGCGGTGATAATGATTTAAAAATAATGAAAATCATTTACAACAATTATATTTCTACAAAAATATTTTAATATTAAAATAAATTAAACCATTATCATTCTTAAAACACCATTTTTTAGAATCTTATAGAATAAAACTTACACCCACTTATATATTATAAATGATTTTATCTTTGATCGAGAGTAGATCTTCAACAAACTACATATAAACTGTCTAATTCTATTTAATTAAACTCTCTTTAGTATAACAAAATTTCAGTGTAATAAAAGATCACTTAATATATATGACACACTGTGTAAATAATAAAATTTTTATTTAAATTTTTATTCCTATATTTTTTCACTGAATTCAAACAATTTATTTTATCTTTTTGTTATTTTTTTCACTGTCCAATATCTCATCGTTTAATCCAAACAAATGATAAAATAAATGTTTGTATTTATTGGGACAATCTTTGTTTATAATAAGTCAAACGTACTTCTTAACTAGTGGAGTTAACTTTATTTATTTATTTATTTCGAATAACAGAGTTGTTAATAGTAACAACATTAAAAATACTAATCTTAACTCTAAAAGAGGTTAGGGAAGTGTTTTTAATAATAATAGAATTCAGTGGTTCAGAGCATGTGGCTTTATTATGTATCTGCTCACACATTGGAATCTCAAAATTCTTGTTGTATTCCATGTTTCAAATTTAGAATCATTTTTTATTTATTATATCATTAAATTATATTATATAGGTATAAGTAAGTTTTATTTATTAATTTGGTTTTGCGAGGTTAAATTTAATGTACATTCATATCCTGAATTTTGAACCTTGTATCATTTGTTATGAGATTCTTTATAGTCTTAAGTTCAAAATGTTTAATTTTTAGTGTGAAAAAGGTGTTTCATAGATCCAAAATAACACAAAATTATAATATATAAACGAGTATACCTTTATAAATTAATTTTGTAAAATTAAGTTAAATTTAAATTTATTTATTTTTATATGATATTAAAATTTAGGGTTAAATATGTTTTTGATTTCTCAAGTTTCACTGAATTTTGGAATTAGTCTCTCTTCAAAATTTAATACCAATTTAGTTCTTTATCTTTAAAAATGCACGAATTTAGTTTTTCTTACCAAATTTTGTTAAGTTTATTTGACATTTTAAACGCATTTTATGATAATATTTGATTTAACATTAAGCGAAAATGTGTCAAACGATGTAAACAATTTAAACATTATCATGAAATGCGCTTGAAACGTCAAATAAACTTAATAAAATTTAGTTAAAATAACTAAATTCATGTATTTTTAAAGATGAATGACTAAATTAGTCAAAATTTTTAAAAAGGAACTAATTCTAAATTTCACATAAACTTGAAGAATAAAAAACATATTTAATCCTAAAATTTATTAAAACTTATCTATCGTATTCTACCATATTCTTCCACTATTTTTACATTCGATGTTCTTGAATGTCATAAATAATTTAAAAGTATTGTCAAATTATAATATAAATAAATACCTTGTCTTACTAAACTCAAAACTCATTTTTTCTCACAATTTTTACTTATTTTTTTCACATGCATCACAAGTTCCAAAAGGATATGGGAATGTCGTTAATCTAAACATTTTGTATTAGTCAATTACATTTTTTTTGAAATTGTAATTTGATTTAAACAATGATCTTTGGGAACAAATATTTTATTAATTAATTAGTGTGTATTTAATTTTGAAGGTCTTAGGAAACAGAAAAGGGTGTTGCAGTGTTGTTTGTTGGTTTGTTTGTTTTGAATATGAAAGAATTGTTACTGACTCACATGTCAATCAGTGTTTCTCTTTTCACTTTCATTCTCTGTTCTCTCTTCTTCTTCCATCATTCACTTCAACACATCATGTTTCTCTTATCATTTCTAAATAAATAAAAAATTATTTAATTTAAAAAATAAAAATGAATGAAACAGTATAAATATATTATAAATGTGAGAAATATTTTGAAGTGAATTAAAATGAATGTGTTGTGAAGAAGGAAACAAAGTTTTTGGTAAAAGAAGCAAAGATGAAATTGTGCACGTAATTGCTTCTTTCATATTACCAAAGCTTTAAAATCACATTAAGCATATCTATGTGGATTCACAAAGGATTTTCAAACACATTGTTCAATGTTGATTTTACTTTATATATTCTGTAAACCACTTTTCACAACTGATATTTTATTTAACCTTTTACATAAAAAAAAAAATGAATATGAAGAAATCAAATACAGAGAAAATGGAAATGGTATATAAACAAGAATTTACCATAAACAGTATTTTTTTATTGGCCAAAAACTAATGGAAAAAGTATTTCAAGACTTGTTTTGAGAAAATAAGTGTAAATTATTAAATAAATTATGAAATTTTTAGAAAACAAAAAGATTTTAATAATTTTTAGAAAAAAACAACTTAATTAAAATTAGTAATTTTTGATTGCATAGAAATTTGCAATTTAATTTTAATTATAAAGTTCATTCACTACTAAAAGTTCTTGTATATTTTATGAATTTTTTTATAAATTTATTAAAAAAATTGGCAAGAAATGAATTTTTTCTGATATTTTTTCTAAGAATTTTAATCATCCCAGATAATTCTTTCATGAGTAATTATTTTCTATAAAATTATAAAATTCACAAGTATTTATATAAAATATTTTGCAAAAAAATTGTAACAATTTTCTGTAAATTTTTTTTCATAACAAAATTTATAAATATTTTCTAAAAAAAATGTCAAAGAGAAAATATAAATTTTTTTAATAGTGATGGAAAATAATTAAAAAATTCATTAAAATATACTAAATTATCTACGGAAATTTGTTGATAAGAACTAGTTTTTTTAACCTCAGAAAGCTTACAAAAAGTGGTTTACAAAGATAGAAAAAAACATAAGAAAGAAAGGGGAGATAGAAATGCAGAAAAGAAAAGAAAAAGACAAAACAAGAAAGTTTAAAATTACCTCATATCTTGGGTTAATCCAAAACTTTTGCTTTATCATCATAAGCATGATTACTTGATTTATTGCACTTTTACTTTAATTTTAATCCATATATTAAACATTTTATCGTTGACTAAGAAAAATGTAGAACCTCATTTATGTATCTTTTTCTTTACTTTGCACCACAAAATCTAAAACAACATCTTTCTTGTAGGAGGTTTTCTAGTATCTATCTACTTAAAAGATTATTCGATACTTCTTTTTAATGAATTAGGTTATTTTATCTTAATAGTTATCTTACCTTTGAAATAAATCCTATGTTTCACTTTATATTTAAAAGCTTTTAATATTTTTCTTCAGTGGTAAACATTATTTTCTTTCTCTATTTGTAACAACTTATATATTAACAAGGAGACATAAGTTAGAAAATGAATTTGAGGAGTAAAAAAAAGGAAAAAAAATTGAAAAGTGAAGAAAAAACATGTCAAAGAATGTAAGTAATTTAAATAGTACAATAAATTAAAATTATTTTTCAATTGAAAAATTGTGAAATTATCTTTTGCTCGTCTTAAAATGAATTTAGATTTGATACGTGTGAATTTTTTATGGATGCTATCAACGTATTTAGTTAACTTTATTATTCTCGTTATGATCTAAGTGGCTATTTTAAAATATTATATATTATAATGATATTTTTGGTATACATATATATATATATATATATATATA
>Ga0209389_1006613_pt1 | contig 10095 bp, 8 predicted proteins | sample CowpearedBW_FD_187526 | JGI IMG/M metagenome (GOLD analysis project Ga0209389, IMG submission 187526) | Root nodule microbial communities of legume samples collected from California, USA - Cow pea red BW (SPAdes) (version 2) | ecosystem: Host-associated > Plants > Roots > Nodule | place: USA...
TTTACTATTGTTCTTCTTTTTATTTTCTTTTCTTTTTTTTTTGTTTGGTATGTGTGATTAATTAACTTTCCATTTTCAATTAGATGTCATTGGTGTTGTTGACAATGTTAGGACAAAGCCTTATTCCAAAATTGTTGTGTTTGATCTTCATGATCTAAGGTAGTTGCTTATTTTTTTAACTATGTGCTTTGATTGTTTTAATCAATATGTCAATTTTTTACCACAACTTTATCTATGTAGCTTTGCAGTTGTTAGTTGTACGTTGTGGGATTCTTACTACAGCAAATTTCTTAGTACTTGGAAGGGAAATGATCCATCTGAAGTTATTGTTATTATTTTGACTCTTTGCAAGATTAAAGCTGCATCAGGTTGATATATTGTTTTTTTTTATTTTCGTTCTGTGATGTTGTATATTTAGCTTATCTACATTTTTGTCAGTAGGTCCATGGCCAGTTTATATTTCTAATTCATGGAATGGTTCAAAATTGTTGTTTCTTCAAGATGCACCGAAATATGTAGATTTCAAGAAGCAGTGGTCTAAGTATGTTTTTGTAATACAACTTAATCACTCATTTTATTATATTGTATTGTTATTTATTTTTGTACATGTTGCTATTTATTGAACATTGTCATGTATATTCATTGTAGTCGTTTTGGGAATAGTTTCTCTCAATATAGTCAAGAGCTACCTCAAACAAGTTCCTCTACACAAATAAGTCTGAACGATCATTTTTTGTTTAAAGCTGTTATAGAAAAACTTTTAGACATTACAAATTTGAAGGAGGTATTGTACTGTCTCAATACTAACTTTTGTTCATAGTACATTTATTGTTATTAGATTATTGTTTTGATTTATTTTTATAAATCAGGAGATTTGTTGTGTTACCATTGTGAGTACTGTGAAGTTCAATTTAGGAAATGATGGATGGAGTTTTCTGGCCTGTAATATTACAAGAAGAAAACCGATGAAATTGGACCTTTTAAGTGCACTTATTGTGACTTTATTAACGATAAACCTGGAGTTAGGTAAGTAGATGTCAATTATCATATATGTTTCAATACTTATGTTTTTGCATACTTTTATGATATCAGTGAAATTATTCAATTAAAGGAACTTATATATGTATAATGCAAATATAAGTTAAAAGTGCAAGTAATGGATGAATCTGGATTTAGAAATTTTGTGTTATGGGATCAAGACTGCACTGATTTTGTTGGAATATCAGCTGCTGATTTAAGAAAAAAAATGATAGATGTACAACTATTGTGTTTGTCTTTTTTTTGTTGTTACACAATTCTAACTTATCATATATACTGAAATTAACTATAGTTTCATTATTTAATTTATTAGGAAGGTAAGGATGATCTTAAATGTTCCCCGGAAGATCTGGATGTTTTGCTAGGATGTACACTTGCTTTTAAGGTGAGATGTCAACCCAAAACTAAATCTGCATCTGTAATCAAGGTTTCAAGTGACCCAGAAATTATTGGAAGCATTAAAAGTCAGGTTGACCCAAAACCCATAAGATTTCCGTTTTTAAGTTTATGTATGTTTGTTATTGTTATTTTAAATCATTGACTTCAAATTCTTTGTTTTTATAAATTGAACAAGCAGATGAGATGTCTAGGTCTGACATGGCAATAGAGTCTCAAAGTTGTGTGGTATGTTCATATAATATAGTTTTTATCATAGAAATGTTCTATTTCTACTTGTGTATAAGAAAATTTTAAATAGTGTTTCATCATTTTTTACAGATGTCCATCAATGCCACGGCTGACCATGATTATGAAGTTGATAAAAATCGTACCCTTTCAAAACTATTATCACTAGATTCTAACCTTTAGTTTGAAAGACTTGAAGATATTCCATCGGGGCAAATGTCGAGCACCAAAACAACGAAGACAAGGAAGAAATTTATTAAGAAAGAGAAGACTTAATATCAAAGAAATTATGCTTGTCTGACTTTTAACAATTATAACCTTATGTCGACATTATCCCAAGTTTTTGAGGTCACAACAAATCTCTTTTGGTATATGTATATTTGATTTGAAGTTATAAGACAAGATTTGTGTGAGTGTTGTGATTGTCGAATATAAATGCAAACTACTGATGACCGTAGAACATTTGTAACTCAGCTTTATTTGATATGGTTATTAATTTTATATGGACCTGAAAGCTATGACAATTTATTAGAAAACATATCTCTCTATGTCATCGACTAAAATATTAATGTATAATTCAAAGTAACTATTAATACGTATGTTTAAAATCTTTCCTAAGTACATGTGACTTACTTACTCTTTTTGTAATGCTTCCATTTAAATAAAAAAACTGAACTTGTCTTAACTATGATATTACTTATTCCTCATTTTGATTTTAAAATGACCTTTTTGTTACTTACTTTATAAGAAATAAAACGTTATACACAGTGTTTTTGTAACAACACAATTACAATGACGTATATTTTTATATTCAATATGTATTTAAGCAAACACAATGAAATCCTACTATTATATAGTAATATGTATTACACATTTTGTACACCAAAAAAATTATGTTGTATCCATTAATGAACCATAAATGTAACTTTATTTAAAGCATATATATATATATATATATATTCCATTTTATGGTTCTTTTATCATACTTAAAATTATATTTGTGTTAATCAATCAATATAAATTTAATTTAAGAAAGACATTTACTTACCATTACTAACGTCTTTTGTAATTTGTAATTTAATTTAATTTATAGCCACTCACTATGGTTTTCCTCACAGTTCCTCTTTCATTTCAGCTCTACCTTCAAGATAAGGATATCACCTACAAAGTTGCCAAGTTAGTGAGTTGCAAGCAAAATGAACCAAGAGCACTCACATTCTTCCACATAAGAATAACAAAGCAGAAAAGCAAGAAAAACTCAAATGGAAGAATTGGACAACATCAAGTGAAAGAGTGAATGACAAACTCAATGGAATAAGTAAGCAAGACAAGCAAGAAAAAAAAGGAGAAGCAATAAAGGATGGCACACAAAAGAGAACCTAAAGAATAGGTCTAGAATAAGATGAATAAAACCAAATTCAAACAAAGACTCAAAAAAAAAAGTTGAATCAAGAATGAGAACATATGCAAACAGAGTTGAAATGGACAGTACAAATATGCTGTGGTGACTAGGCCACTTTTACACAAACACTCAGTTCATTCCATAACATTCAGTGGCAAATTTTTCTAAGCAAATTTGCTTTTTCCAGGGATTCTTTTCTTTTCTTTCAACGCTCAAAGTGGTTTATACTTATTAGCATTTGAAGCCATAGGTCACAACAAGTTCAGTTTTCCCATTCCAATTCAACTAGCAAGTGCATATGACAGAGTAAAAGCAATTAATTCAACTCAAAAATCAATTTTGAAAGAATCACACAAGGAAACAAAAGAAACAGATCTTGGCATGGCAATGCAGTAACCAATCAACAAAACTGTTTCACACAACCAAAACTGATTTGGTGAATCACACAGATGACACAGTTGCACTTAAACAAAGTCAGTAGTGTAAAAACACAGACAGATGCAACAAATTTTAAAACACTGATGCTGGCCAAAGTAGTCATAGACTACGAAAATCATGGCACCACAAAGTGGCTACTGCATAAAAATAAAAGCAAGTTGTAACTCACAAGTAAGCCCATGATCAGTGCACACAGATGTGAACCAAACCAAGAAATTGGCCAACACAATCAAAGCAAAAAAAAATGAAACTGCAGATATATATGATAGATGCACAGTCTAGGCCAATCACAAATACAAAAAAAATTGTGATATAGCAAATAGAAGTGATAAAAACATATTGAATGTTGAATAACTGGAAACTGTTCAAACAGGAATAACACATAGCAAATCAACCAAGATTTTGCTAATTAAAAAACTGAAATACTTTTTCAACACATATCAGCTAATGAATTGGAAACAGAAATGGCCAAAAACTAAGTCACTCAACATTAACTGATAGGTATGATTTTAGCCAAAACAGAACGGTCAAGGTTCAACTCTGCATAACATATTGTATCCACAAAGATAGTTAATCCAGAATGCACCAGCACAAAAATATATGGCAAAACTGAATCTGTTACACAACAGTAAGTATCCACTCTAAGCTAGAAAGCAAAGAAGGATCAACAGGATTTTACTTCAAATAGGTGGATACGAATCTATGTAGAGCACTCAAAAATCAATCACGAGACAAGACTCATTCGATGAAAACAAAGTATTCAAGAACAAGGTGCTAACATCGCCTATGCCTTCACATGACCAAACTTGCATTTCCACACATAAATTCTGATATGAATCAGATTACCGTGATGGAATGCGCTTGAGGTGTGTCGGTCACATCAATCCTTGGCCACCAGATTCAAAGTGCAGTACAGACACAGAAATTCAAAAGCACAAAGATCAATTTTGGAAGCAAAACAGCGAATGGAAACAACAAGCACGAATTAACTGAAACAACTAAAATCATGAACTGTAGAAAATTGCTATTGATATACTAGTAATTAAAGAACCCAACAAAACACATAGGAAGCTAGACACATTTAATGAACTGAACAAATTCAATTAACAGCACGCTTGAACAGCAAAAGAAAAAAAAAGGTACTACTTCTACAGAATTCACGACAGTAAAAGCAACTAACATGAACCTAAGACAAAAACACGAGATAAATGAAAATTAAAGCTAGGTAATGAAAAGAAATCAACAAGAAAATCCTATGGACATGCATTGGAATGGCGGAAGCAGGGAGCTAAACATTTCAACATCACAGTTATTGATTCAAGGCAATCCGAACAATATTAATGAATCAATTTAAACGAGAAAAATATCAGCACAAATTCAATCACAGCGAAGCAACAAAATCAAACTCGAAACTCAAGCATAGAATGAACAAGACAAGAATCAAACAGCAAAGAAGAAAACGAGATAAGACGAAGAATACTTATCTCAGCACGGTCCAAGCACGAGTGACTCTGAATACCACTTGATGAGGCCATCAACGTCATTAATCGGCGGAATCCTGCTCCAATCAACGGTGAATCGTTGGAACAACCTCCTGACGTTGATTCCTTCGGTGTAATCGATTGTAATGCAGCGGAAGACTCTCGTTCTCACACGGAACTCACTCACGCATAATGTTTGAGGCAACCCGACAAGATGAACTCTCATCTAGGGTTTAAGTTTAAGCTAACGAATGGGGAGTGATCTCAACCAATCTGTTTAACATTCATCTAAGCTGAATCTATTACAAAGTGTGGTTCACCCTTTATAGGAGAAAGGCAATCGGAAAAAGAATGAAAGGAAAGAAGAAAGGTCATCTAACAACATCCTAGCAGCATGGGACGAGATGCTATCTAGGTTTAGGAATGCAAACTAAACCCTAACGGTGAATATGGTAAGGAAAACGTGGCTACTAACACGACACCGTGAAACTGGCAGAAAAAACATGAAGCAGTGGCAAGAAACCCTAGCAGAGGTTGGGTTTCAACAATGAAGAGAAATGTGAAGTGAGGCCACGAAAGGGTTGAGTGAATCCCAGTAGCGTGAAATAACCCTAGCCGCACCTATCTTTAGCCATGGACCCTTTGTTTAGAATGTTGTATCATGAAATGAAGTTGGGCTGTAAGTTACAGGCCTAAGCCATGGAAGTACCCGTGCTGATTGAAATTGGGCTTCGCTTGATGAAATTGAATGTTGGGTGCAGATTGTTGAAGGAATTGGATGCATGAGGTATGAGAGAATTGGGCTCGGGCCCAATTAATTGTGCTGCTACGTAGCAGGCCCAACAAACACGTTCGATTCCACACATCATCACATGCTGCAATATGAATAGATTGGCTGCAATTAGTAAACCAACCCAATTAGAACAAGTTTTATTTAACTAAAAAAATAAAAGAAATTACAAGAAATTAAAAAGAATGGGCCTAGGCATTGGCCCAATGCTATAAGCCTTATTGGAGTCACATCAATATAGATGATGTAGAACATATTACATTAGACGATGAAGAGCAAGAACATCAAGAACAAGATGATTACCCATTGCCTTCGATTTCAATCTCAAGATACGACACTAATATATAATATATTTAGCTTTTATCAACACACTTTGTTTACTAATATGTTTTTCAATGTGCACAGAATATTAAGATATAGGTGATCCAATATTGATATGTACATAATGTCAAGCTTCTATGTGGTACGATGAAAGGATGGACAAACATAAACATCAATCAAATCAAAAATTCCAACTCTATTGTGGCAATGGTAAAGTTCAGTTACGACTATTGAAAGAACCCCCAACGATTTTGCAAAATTTTATTCGATACTGAGTGAAAAGAGAGCAGAAATTACCAGAAAAATATCAGAACATATAACATGATCTTTGCATTTACTTCTCCCGGAGCAAAAGTTGATAATACTTTTAACAATGGTCATGGTCCTCCAAATTTACGTATTCATGGGTAATCCTGTCATAGAATAGGAAGTCTTTTGCCTTTCCAGGGGGTGCTCCAAAATTTGCTCAGTTATATATTTATGATACTAATAATGAAATTCATAACAACTTACAATCTTTCAGGTAAATTTTAGTACTTATACCATAATATTTATAATGTATAAGTTTTAATTATTTTCGGAACTATTTTCTACAGAAACACTGGATGTTATCCAAAAAATGTTAAAAGAAATCGCTTGACTATTAGGAAGTGGTTTTGTTTCAGGATACAAATAAGAGATTGTGAAGCATCCACCCTACTAAGGTCACGAAGATTGTTTCTATAATTTATTGTAGATGGTTATACAATGATTGAATCTGAACGATTATCTTTTATCAAGAATAATCAGTCAAATCTAAGAGTTGATAAATATATTAATCTTTGTGAACAAGTAAGTAGTGGTTCAGATAACAATGGATCACAAAGAGGTAAGAGGGTTGTACTGCCTTCCTCATTTATTGGAAGAAGAAGATTTATGCACCAACTATATTTTGACGAAATGACAATTTGCAGTACTGTTGGATTTCTATATTTGTTTGCCACGTGCACATGTGATCCAAAATGGCCTAAAATAGTAAGATTACTTGAGCCACACAAGCTCTCCGCAGGTGACTGGCCAGATGTAGTTGCTAAAGCCTTCAGAATTAAATTTGAACAAGTTCTAATAGACTTAACCAAGAAACATTTGTTGGGGAAGGTTATTGCATGTAAGTATTACAACCTTTGTACAAATTTTCTAATTTTTTTTTATGTATTCAAATGATATATAGTTGACATGTTATATATTTGAATACATACATGTATACTATAAAGTTTCAAAGACATGGATTGCCTCATGCACACTTGCTAATTTTCTTGCATCCAGCCAATAAATATCCAAATGCAGAAGATATTGACAAGGTCATATCAGATGAGATTCCATGTCCTATTCAAGAGCCAGAATTGCATCAATGTGTGAAGGAACACATGATACATGGTCCTTGTGTGACAATAAACAATTCACTTCCTTGTATGAAAAATGGTAAATGTTCAATATTCTTTCCCAAAAAATTTTACCAAACCACTACCATATCTGAAGATGGTTTTCCCTATTATCGTAGAAGGAACAATTTAGCAACAATCATCAAGAATGGTATAAGCCTAGATAATCGCTCTGTTGTACCTTACAACCCTGTTTTGTTGGTCAAATACCAAGCACATATTAATGTTGAATGGTGCAATAAAAGTTCTTCTATCAAATACTTATTCAAATATATTAACAAGGGTTATGACAGAATAACAACAACTATTGTACCCAATCATGATGAATCCAATATTAATCAAGAATCTGTTGACAAAATTAAGAAATATTTGGACTGCAGGTATATTTCCCCATGTGAAGCATGTTGGAGAATTTTTTCTTTTCATATCCATGGAAGGAATCATGTAGTTGAAAGATTATATTTCCATCTTCCTGGTGACAAAGATGAATATTCTATTGATGATATTATGGGAAAAACAACAGTTGCAAAAATAATGTTTATAAGTTGGATGGAGTGTAACAAGAAATACCAAGAAGCAAGATGTTTAACATATTCACAAATTGTGTCCAAATTTGTGTATGTAAAAAAAAGAAAGATGTTGGAAACACAAAACGATGGGAAACACTATTGGCAAACTTATTTGGGTTCCTCCAAGTTCAGGAGAATTGTTTTATTTGAGGAGAATGTTAACTCCTGTTGATGAGTTCAAATTTTTGCCCTCATTTAATGTTTAAATTTGGGGATTTAATAGAATTTTTGTGCTTAAGGATTGATTTAATTAGGATTTGTGATTATTGGATTTATTGAGTACGTAAGGTAAAAGTGGCGTAAAAATTGATTTTAGTTGCATAAAATATTATTGGGTATTCTAATGTTTGTTAATGCAGCTGAAGTTTAATTTTGGTCATTAAAAGTGTGGATTTGAAATATTCAAAGTTACAAAATAAGTCCAAAATCAAGAAATTCTGGAAAAGAATAAATCAAGAGCTAAATGCACCCCCAATTATTATTTACACACTCCTCCTGCAAGTGGACCACAAAAACCTGTTCTGCACCCCTAGTTTTTACTGAGTTGCACCCCTCCTACCACTTAAACTCCACTCAACCAGATTATGCCATGTGGCAATCCTCACCTTCTAAATCTATCCAACCACATGATGACACGTGTCATGATCCTCCACTCACCAAATTGACCAACCATACACTGCCACATCATCATCTTCATCTCTCCCATGAGAAACCCTAATTTCTCCTCAAACCCTAGTCGCCACCATGCCGGCAGCCACCACAAATCTGCCACCGTCAATCGTCGGCCACCGCAACTCCGCCACTTTCTGGAAAACACAGGATCGAACCTTCGAACTTCATGGCAGCACCATCTTCTCCGCAGCGACACCAGCACCGTGACCAACTCAGTTTTAATCATCTTCAACCAACACAGATCTGCAGCGAAATCAACCATCTTCATCACTTCCTCACCACGTCGGAATGCACCTGCAACACAGCCTTGCGTTGTAGCAACACGAACCTGCGCAACCATCTTCCACCTTCACAGCGCGTAACCACCACGAGCAACACCAACATCTGCATCTGCACCGTGAGTTCGTGTCGTTACAACAACACCTGCAAAGGCAACATCAACATTCCACCATTCACCACAGATCCGCACCTCCATTCGAACCTGCACCATATTTTCACCATTGTAGCAGTGGATGCATCATCTTCTCCATCCATGCGAAGCCAGGGTCACTACAACGAGCCTGCAACACAGCGTTAACAACAGCACGCCACCTTCGTCGGAAAACACATCACAAACTACCATGCCGTCAGCCACATAGCAGCCACCACGAGTTGGAGAAGAGTGTGAGAGTGAAACCCTAATTCTGGAGAGAGAAAGCACTCTGCGCCACGTGTCAGGCTGCTATTGGACAGTCAATGGGTCAAAGCTGGTCAACTGGTTAGACTTTGGTCAAATTCTGGTCAATTTTGTAAAAATGATTAAATAAGAGGGGCCAAATTGGAAATTGGTCAGAAATTAAGTTGCTAATTAATTAAATAAAAAAAAAGATTTTAAGCAACTGACAGATAAAGCCCAAAGTCCAGTTGCAGCCTATATAAAGAGACTTAAGGGAGCAGAAGAGAGACAACTGAGTCACTTAGTAACTCTCTGGTTTTGGCAGACACCGTCATCTATCACATCTCTCATTCTCTCTTTTCTTTTATTTTCTTTCCTTCATCATATATTATCATGTATTCCATCAAAGTCATGGAGGGCTAAGCTTTTAGTGTTGATTCCACTGTAATTTCTTAGTTGGATTTTGAGGTTAGATGAATTAATTTATTTGTTCTTTTGATTATTGTTGTGGTTTTTTTGTTTATGTATGTCCTTTGTTTCTTAATTGAATAGAAAACAATGATTTTAAATCTACATGCATGCTAATCATGAGTTAAAAGGTTTTTAAATTCAATTGAGACTTTACTTTGATTTTATTTAGAAACTTTCATTTGATTAAATAAGTTTTTGCCAATAATTGAGACT
>Ga0209389_1006614_pt1 | contig 10095 bp, 6 predicted proteins | sample CowpearedBW_FD_187526 | JGI IMG/M metagenome (GOLD analysis project Ga0209389, IMG submission 187526) | Root nodule microbial communities of legume samples collected from California, USA - Cow pea red BW (SPAdes) (version 2) | ecosystem: Host-associated > Plants > Roots > Nodule | place: USA...
CTGGGTTCAGGATAATATGGACGGAATTTTGGAAGAAATGCACTTCCAGTTTTTCACGAGAGAATTGCTAACTGCATAGAGAGTGAATTCTTAAACATAAATAGAAAAGGAATGTTAAATGTCTGAAATTGGTAGATAGATTTTATTAGATAATTGTCATTTGTTCTTTGTCAATAGGGTGGAGAGTAACAAATCACTCTCATCTTGGTTTAAGGCATTGCTTTTGACTGCCTTTGGTCTACTGATTAATACATTGGATTTATGTAGGAAGTTAAGCTATTACTCTCTTGGCAGTATGTAAAAATAAATAGCAGTGTCTAAACTGTTTTACTCTCTACTTATGTAGGGTTCGTTTCCATTATGGTCACCCTGATGTCTTTGATAGACTTTTTCACCTCACAAGAGGGGGTGTGAGTAAAGCCTCCAAGGTTATCAATCTAAGTGAAGATATTTTTGCTGGTATTGTGTCTTCCAATTGCTGATTGTTTGCTTACTTTTGTTTGATTGAATGTTTCTTTATTGGTTTGGCTTTTTCTGTTATTTTTAGGCTTCAACTCTACCCTACGAGAAGGAAATGTTACTCACCATGAGTACATACAAGTAGGGAAGGGAAGAGATGTGGGTCTCAATCAGATTTCTATGTTTGAAGCAAAAATAGCTAATGGCAATGGGGAGCAGACACTAAGTCGAGATGTATATCGACTTGGGCACCGTTTCGACTTCTTCAGAATGTTGTCTTGTTATTTCACGACAGTTGGATTTTATTTCAGTACCCTTGTACGTTATCACCAAATTACCTTTCACTTGCATATTATGTAGATTATTATTCTTGTTGAAAATCCCACATCAACTAGAGATATGGTCAAATTATAGTATGTAAGAATGAGTTTGACTTAAAGTTCACTTATTTTAAAATGTCTAATTCTCTGTGCGGGAGGGGGTATTGGATATACCAACTAAAATATGACCAAATTTAGTATAATATAAGTAAGTACAAATCTCACTTTATAAGTCATTTTATGTGAGATTGAATTAAACTTAAAATTTACTTTCTAAAAGTTATTATTATTATTATTTTTTCAACATGCAAGATCCTTGTTGGAATCCAAAGGGATTGAAAAGTGGCAGTTGCGGGGTTGAACTACCTACCCAACTTGTGCCTCCTAATTTAGGCTGGGGGAGGAGGGGTATATTTTTGATAAAATGAGCTAAATGGTCAAATTTTGAAGTTGTATACCATGGAATTTTGAAAATTTTCCCCTCTTCATTTTTATGCAGATAACTGTTCTCACTGTGTATATATTCCTATATGGTCGCCTTTATCTTGTTCTTAGTGGGCTTGAAGAAGGTCTGAGCACTCAAAAAGCCATTCGAGACAATAAGCCTCTTCAAGTAGCTCTTGCTTCTCAGTCATTTGTTCAGATTGGGGTTTTGATGGCCCTGCCCATGTTGATGGAAATCGGTTTGGAGAGGGGCTTCCGAACTGCTCTCAGCGAGTTCATATTAATGCAACTGCAGCTGGCCCCAGTATTCTTTACATTTTCACTTGGGACAAAAACTCATTATTTTGGAAGAACATTGCTGCATGGAGGTGCTAAATATAGACCAACTGGTCGAGGATTTGTGGTTTTCCATGCTAAATTTGCTGACAACTACAGACTTTACTCTCGTAGCCACTTCGTCAAGGGTATTGAGCTCATGATACTGCTTGTTGTTTATCAAATTTTTGGTCATTCTTACAGAAGTGCTGTAGCATATATCTTGATTACTGCATCAATGTGGTTTATGGTGGGTACCTGGCTGTTTGCTCCTTTTTTGTTCAATCCTTCCGGGTTTGAATGGCAAAAGATCGTTGATGATTGGACTGATTGGAATAAATGGATTAGTAATCGAGGGGGTATAGGTGTTCTACCTGAAAAAAGTTGGGAATCTTGGTGGGAAGAGGAACAGGAGCATCTCCAATATTCAGGAATGCGGGGAATCATAGTAGAGATACTGTTATCATTGCGATTTTTTATCTACCAGTATGGTCTGGTATATCACTTGAATATTACGAAGAAAGGCCAAAAAAGTTTTCTGGTAATTCTTAACCTAAGCTGTTATCTTTTCCTGCATTTTCATCTCAGTAATTATAATTTGGTAAGCTGAATGGAATTATCGATAACCTTTCCTTGGCTTACAGGTCTATGGCATTTCGTGGTTGGTGATATTTGTAATATTGTTTGTAATGAAGGTTAGTAACAAGCTCTGGGAGTATATTGTATGGGCATGTTTGTATTTCTATTCTTCCTCAGTATACAATATTGAATCGCACTAATGGGCTTGTTCGCTTCTCTTTCCTGAAAAAAAAAATGCAATTTCTATGGTCTGACACATTTTGGTATTCTGTTTTTCTTGTTGTCTCTCAGACGGTATCTGTTGGGAGGCGTAAATTCAGTGCAAATTTTCAACTCGTCTTCCGACTAATCAAGGGACTGATATTCCTCACTTTTGTCTCGATTCTAGTCATTTTGATTGCGCTTCCGCATATGACAGTGCAGGACATTGTTGTTTGCATTCTTGCTTTCATGCCAACTGGTTGGGGAATGCTGCAGGTATAGTGTATATAATGTTTTAGTATAGTGTGCTTCAGTTGCATTATATATGTTGCCTTCAACTTGTTTGTGGTTTTGATTTCTTGCAGATTGCTCAAGCATTAAAACCTTTAGTACGCCGGGCTGGGTTTTGGGGATCAGTGAAAACTCTTGCTCGAGGTTATGAGATTGTGATGGGTTTGCTTTTGTTCACTCCTGTTGCTTTTCTGGCTTGGTTTCCTTTTGTTTCAGAATTTCAAACCCGTATGCTGTTCAACCAAGCATTCAGCAGAGGTTTGCAAATTTCTCGTATTCTTGGTGGACAAAGAAAGGAGCGCTCTTCTCGCAACAAGGAATAGTTTTCTAACTATGATGGCTTAATATTCGGAGCCCCAACTTCTTGGTCGCGCTATTAGCTGCACCAAGATGATATTCTGTATCAATTGTAAGTAGTTGTAACTATGAATCACACAGATTCTACTCTTCGCTTTCATTACAACCTTAAGTTATCATCATCAATTATTCAAGTTATCAAGTCTTTCACCTACAAAATCGAAAAGATCGATCGATCATACTAGTAATTAGTTTACTATTATAATATAGAATGGTTGAGAGGAGATATGATTTATTAATTTCAATTCTTCTGTACAATATACGTTAGTTTAATCATCAGTGCCCGACTTTTTGTAATTAAAAATATTATAGAAATGGAAATGGTTAATCCGGTTGTCTTTGAATCTTTCCTGAAGCGTTGAAAGTGTCAACCTGAGAAATCGAAGAGGGAAGTGTTCTACCGCAAATCGGTAACCTCTGTTGTCGACAAGAGTTATTTCGTACGCTTCGACAATATGCTTGGCAGAAACAGCCTAAAATGGAAGCTTTTTAAAAACCATTAAAACAAACTGTCACCGCTTAACTCATCCTATTGTCCCTTGGCAACTAAATTTAGAGTAGCAGATTACTCATTACTTGGATCCAGTGTAAAACCATAAACTAAATGCATTCTTGTTAATGTTAAAATAAATTGGTAAGACATTGTTAATGTTAAAATAAATTGGTAAGACAATGGCTGATTGGTATTCCTTGATTAATTTAGCATTCAATTATGATATAATGAAGGAAGAGTTGAAACAACTTGCATGACTTTCAGTATAAAAATTCGGTAGCGTATAGCCATGCTCAATTTCAAGATTTATGCATATAACCCTTTTCTTTTAACACATTAGTATATATATGCATGTAAAAAAAACTTTTCTCATCAGAACTAATATTTGTCCATATAAAAAAAAAGATACCAGCCAATGATTAAAAGGTTATTTTATCCAATTAAAAGAGACATATTTAGTAAAAATAAGTTACACTAAGATTTCACAATAAATACTTTTTTTCTTTTACTTTTGACATACTTTCCTTAATATTTTTCAAACAATTAAGGAGCTTAATGTAAAAAATAAAAGATGTCAATATAATTTAAACCATTGCAAAAGATAGAGTATAAATATTTTTGAAGTAAGCTACTATCGTCACATTATTGCAGCTGGAATAAGTCTCTAGTCCAATGAACTTAGAGAAGCTCATGCCAGAACCAAACATACTAAAACATCTAAGTAAAAAGAACAAGAATCATTCTAGAAAGAAAGATTATAGCTTTGCATGTTTTATAATGACTACTTCCTTTATGGTGTGTATTTGAAATACTTTTTTAACACAATGATTTCCCTTTTTTCGTGAACACTGAGGATTTTGTCTTTGGATAGTAGAAGACAATTGTTGGGAGACGACTGAGCCGTACTTTGTTGGTGTATCATGTTTCTTGTGAGATTGATGTTTCCAATTGGAAAGTAGACAGAGTGTGGAAAGATAAAAGCAGTTTGGTGGGACCGGAAAATGTGGCAGTCCAATTGGAGATAGTGCTTAATATTATGAAAGAATATGATGTTGTCAAGGCAACAAAAAGGCCTGCATTGGTAAAAGGAAAGACAATGTCTACCGTTCTTGAATTGAAACATTCAAATGTCAGACACTCAAAAGTCTTCTCATTCTCTCATTTGTCGCCTTTCACTTGTCCACTGGACTCGTGTTGCCAAATGTTGTTCTTTCTTACTTTGTTTTTAATAAATCAACTTGTTTGAACTCTTAATGTCCATGTATATTTATGTTTCATATTCATGGCCTTTCACCAGTCAACATCTCTATCATTCTCCTTAATTTGTTCGTATTCGTTCATATTTGTCTATTCTTATGAACTTTGCATGCATAGCCGGTTTTAATATGACAAGAACCGGTGGTGTTAGGCTCATTCGTTCAGTTGGTGATGCTTGTTGAAAAAGTCTGATTCTTAAGCTGTTTAAAACCAAAATCAACAAAGGCAAATAACAAAAAAGAGAGAAAACTCAGGTAACCTGTTATTGCTTTGCATGCATATTTAAATGTTTGATGGTTGTTCTGATTATTCTTTTTCAGTTCCTGCTGGTTTTCTAGTTGATAAGCATGATTCGCTTTGAATGTTTCTGATTCTTACCTTTAATAGTGGCGGAGAGGGCATACATAAATGGCTTCATCTTTGGAAGAGCTTCTTGCAGAGGAGGGGTTCAAAGGAATCAGAAGAGTGCCAAGGTCTAGATCCTCCTTCCACTATGGTGCTTCAAGTGAACCTCTTTACTCTATGGAAGGTAGACTTTGTGTATCAAGTGAAAGAATTCGACCGCAGAGACAAAAGTCTGATGCCTCAAGATATCAGATTACAAGTGGGCGTTTGAAAACCGACACTCATACCGCAAAGAACCCAAGATCAAGGGATAATGTTATTTTGAGAGAAGTGGATGAACGGTTGAAGGTTGAAGCCGAGAAAAATTCTTCTGGAGATACTGATTCAAGTGAAGAAGTTCCTACCAAATCGTCAGAATACATGCCAAGGGATGAAATCACTGAGGTGATTGAACAAGACGCTAGCAGATTTGAAGATACTTATTCAAAAGAAGTGTCTTCAAAAGGAGGCAAAGAAAAGAATTTCCATGAACTTGTGGAGGACAAAAAATGGGGGAAAAAGCCTGTCAAGGATGCAAAGGTGCAAAGCAGAAGTTCCAGCATACACACGCGTAGACATTCGAGCGAAACTGGAAAGAAAATAAATCCCCAGAAGAGCTTTGAATACAGCAGCAGGAACAAAAGTAGCAATCTTGCCCTGCAAGTAGCTTCTAGTCTTGCTCTTGATGAAGTAGCTGTTCAAGCCGTAGTTTCCATTCTAAATGGGTATATAAAGCGTTTTCCAAAAGATGAGGATTTTCGGTCTACATTGCATCACAGATGTTTCTCTTCCTTGAATTTTGTTGAACTGAAAGAAGAGAAAATTACTCAGACCAAAGTCATAAGAAGTCTTGAGCAAGCAATTGAGGCCATTGAACAATCCGTGGAGGAACCTGTATCTGCCATGTATCTGAAAAGAACAACGATGCAGCTAAGTATCATTACAGGTTTGAGTTTAAATGATTTGAAATACGAGTGTACGTGTGGGATTCCGAATTATAAGTTGTCAGCATGTGCTCATCTTTACCTCAGTGTGGTATACATGATGCAGAAAAAAAATAAGGTGTCAGCAAAGCATCTCTTGCAAGTGTTTTGTGATTCACCCTTTCAGGCACGGACGATGTTGTTGCCTGAACTGTGGAAACATCTATTTTCTCCACAACTTTCTCATTTGAAGGCATGGTACAAGAAGGAAGAAGGAGTTCTAGTAGACACACCAAACAAAACAAGAAGGCTAAAACTTCTTCAAGAAGTGTATAATGAGCATTTGGATTCTGGAACTCATATATTTGCTGTATATTACAAAGATTGGCTTACTGAAGGAGTGGAATCTCCAACAGTTCCTTCAATTGGCATTCCATCAGTTTCTGTCTCAGGAAGTGAAGAGGGAGGTTCACTTGGTCATTCTTTTGAGTCTGCTAGCTGCATTGACCCATTCTCACCACAGCCAATGGTCAGCAAGAAACTGTATGATTCTATGTTTGGTAGCTTTAGAAGACCAGGAGTTTACCAAGTAAAAGATGTTGAGGATGATGGTAACCAAGACAACTGCGTGAAAGGCTCTTACGGTTCAACATTTGTTAAACAGACATTAACATATGAATCTGAAACTGTTAAATTTACAGATCAAGATATTGAAGGTTTCTCTCAAGGTGTAGCTATTGATACAATCAAACCTGTAAGATATTTCTGTTTTCCGTATATTTTTACCTTGGAAAATCACAAGCAAGGGTTAATTATGTCAGTAGGTAAAGTTATTATTCATTACTATTCTTTGAACAGGGTAAACCAGTTGATTCATTCACTGTTCCTTAACTGAAAACAATTTTACCATAAATTCTTTTAGGTAGTCTCCCTCTCCTGTTTTCATCTCATCCTTTGATCTGCATCACTGTAGTAGATTACTCTTTTATCACGTTACCTCGAGTCCTCTTCAGTACCTTATATACCAAAGTCTGAATAGTATATTTCTGAAATTGTATCATTGGTGTTTTAGTTTGGAATCATTACCTTTGTAGATTTTGAGTCATATAGGTTGAGGAGTGAATCACCGTATATAATTTACAAAAACTGTTTTATGCTTTGAATGGCATTAACATACGTGTTTCTGTTTTTGCTTTACATCTCACTTATGTTATATTATCATCGACATGTGACAGCAGAAAGGAAATTCAATGGCAGCTACAGAAGAATGGAGGAAAAGGAATGTCAGTGATGAAATTAATAACTCTTTCCCTATGCAAACTAATTTAAACAATCGCATTGTTGATGCTGTACCATATGAAAAAGCAAATGAACTTGGTCTTAAAAAGGTGAAACATTTGTTTTGGAAATGTGAAGCATAATCTTTCAGTTTTACTACTGTTTCACTGTGTATGTAGTGTTTATGACTTTATACATCTGATCTCCTTCTCTAATTTTTAATCTTTCAAGTGCAGCCAAATAAGACAAGTTATGCTCTTCAAGGTGAGAAAAATCACATGTTTGACTGATGTACCTTCCTTCAGATAGCATATTCTATTAAAAATTGGATTGTACATGAACATATTGGTGCAGGATCAGATTTTCCAAGCACTCCACGGGAATTTATCTGTTCTCTTACTGGAAATCTCTTTGAGGAACCGGTCACCCTAGAGACAGGTCAAACCTTTGAAAGAGAGGCCATCAAAGCATGGTTTGAAAAGGGAAATAGAACATGCCCTGTAACAGGAATTGCTTTGGAATGCATGGCCATTCCATTTACCAACCTTATTTTGAAGCGTTTGATTGATAATTGGAGGTCAGAACGTTTTGATTATCTTCTTGGTCTTGCTTCCCAAAGAGTGGAGAACTCAGAAGATCTCAAGTTGAAAGAAGGGGATGAGGCTGCTGTTTTCAAGTTAGAGAGTCTTTTCTCCTCTTTGAAAGCAGAAGAGAAATCAACTTATGTTAAGCATCTCATGTCTTTAGGATTTCTTCCATTTCTCTTTAGAAGGTTTGAACAGGGAAATGTGGAAGAAAAGTCACAAGTGGTGTCACTCTTGCTAAATTGTATTCAAGTAGACTCTGGTTGCATATATAAGATAGCAAGGAATGTTAACAGAAAGTGTCTTCTTGAGCTTCTTCACAGCACGGAGGTTACCCCAACAACAAATGCAATACTATTCCTTACTGAACTTTTATCAATGAAGAGGTGAACCTTATCAATTTTGTATACTCAATTACATATTTTGATGTAATTGTCTACCATTTCGATGATAGAAACTCCCACTCTTGTCTAAACTTCTGAATTACAGCAAAAATAGTTTGCAGCAATCTTAAATGTCCAAAGTTGGTTGAGACATTAACTAAGAGGAAATGAGCATTGAGTGTTAAAAATGAATACGTTAAAGGTGTTTAAATTGTTGAACGAAGGTCTAAAATTGGATTTATAACACCTAGCATCATTGTCTTGAGAAGCTAACTGAGTACAAACTTAGAACAACATTGTGCTAAAGGTAAGCAATATTTTACGCTAGAAGTGGTTTAAAAGACTGAAGACAACTAGGATGAATAATTTAAACCACTTGAATAAGAATAATATCGTGCTTTAAATTGTTAAAAAAGAGATTCTATTATGGTTTTGATAACTAATAGGATCATTTTGGCTGGTTATTTATCAGCATATTGTAAATTTCCAGAAAAAAAATTGTTAAGGACATTTAATATATACTACCCTTGAAATATTAATTACTCGATTACTTTTTTGTAGGAGAAAGGATGTTACATCATTCATAAGTGGCTTGGCGGGTGAAAAAGTAGTTACTATAATGCATATTCTGCTCATGTATCTCGAGAATTCTTCTCCATTTGAAAAGCCCCTGATTGCTGTCCTTTTGTTACACTTTGATCTGCTGGTATGCTCAAGTAACGTTGAAAAAGTTACCCCAGTGTTCCTAGTTTAATCCTTTCGTGTCTATTTTCTTGTATAATCATTAGAAATAATCTCAGCTGCTTTAAGATGAAAGGTGAATGAAGTAATCTAACAGAACTAACAAATGACTCCTCTAACTTGACAGGTGAACTTTGGAAGGTAAAGTCAAGAGTTATAACCATTCACTGAAAAATCAACGATTTATATTGATTTTCTTAAATTTTACCTGTGTTTTATCACAATGACTAAATCTTAACAGCTGAATTTCCAATCAAAGATTATAAATCTATGAACTTTACCCTCTAAAGGGCACCCTCTACTTGTCAAAACTTCCCTTATTTCAACACACCTTTTGTATTAAACTAATTGTAGAAATTAAATTAGGAAAAGCAATGAACAGTTTTCAGTTTTAGTACATAATTTACTGCCTCTAAATCTGGACATATATAATTGTAGTTGATAACAGCATACTGTAGATTGTGCATTTACATATAAAATGATTACCTTTAATCACTTGTAACGTATAATTTGTGTCTGGAAACTTTTCATTCCATCCTTGTGTTTCAATGCATTTAAGGGATTCTGCTGCATTTGAACTTCTCTGCAACTTCTGTAGGAAAAGATGTAAATAAAGTCAGATATTGGTAATAGAACAATCACTTGGAATATTCATGCTTACTCTCTTCTTATTCAATGTGCTTACCATCACTTGGAATATGCAATCCTAACCTAACCCAAAATCATGCATTTTTCTTCACTATCAACCTTTGTTTCTAGGTGGAATTATCTGTACAGTATTGAAAGACCAAATGCCTTCAAAGTTGCCTCCAATATTTAGCCCTCTTCTGAACTCTTTTGTGCATAATTTTTTCTTAAATTAAGTGATAAAAGAAAATCAGTTTTTGCCTTGCACACTTATAGACTAGAGCAAATTTGCACTGCAGGTTGAGCCGCAAAGGTTTAGCGCATACAGAGAGGTGGCTGTGAATGCCATTGCAGAGGCACTTGATGGCAGCTTAAACGATGAAAAGGCCCGAGAAAAGTGTTGCAGAGCACTTCTAATCTTGTGTGGCCATTTTTCTTCTACCGGAAAGATACCAACCA